>Ga0316604_10001545_pt1 | contig 19782 bp, 17 predicted proteins | sample OWC_soil_day20_C_FD_207650 | JGI IMG/M metagenome (GOLD analysis project Ga0316604, IMG submission 207650) | Wetland soil microbial communities from Old Woman Creek delta, Ohio, United States - OWC_soil_day20_CT | ecosystem: Environmental > Terrestrial > Soil > Wetlands | place: USA: Ohio...
ATTATTATCACCGCCCCTTCCGGAGCAGGAAAAACCACCATCGTTAAGCAACTGTTATCAGAGATGCCGCAGCTGGCATTTTCCATTTCTGCAACTACACGTAAAGCGAGAGAGCAGGAAGTGAATGGAAAGGATTATTATTTCCTGACCCAGGAAGATTTTCATGATAAGATAGAGGAACATGCATTTGCCGAGTATGAAATGGTGTATGCCGGTAAGTATTATGGTACATTGAAGTCAGAGCTGGAACGCATCTGGCACAATGGGCAGACGCCAATGGTAGACATTGATGTTAAGGGTGCACTGAGTATCAAGGAGCATTATCAGGAAGCTGCGTTGACTATCTTTATTCAACCCCCTACACTCGATGCCCTCAGGGTTCGTCTGAGTGAGCGGGGTACAGAAACCCAGGCTTCGCTGGAAGAACGATTGGGGAAAGCCCGCTATGAGCTTTCTTTCTCGCATCAGTTTGATGAAATTGTGATCAATGATAAATTACCAGTCGCTTATGCAGAAGTAAAAGCGCTGGTAGAGGCCTTTTTAAAATAATTGTATCGTAGGGGGCCGCAAGGCCCCTTTCCCAAATTATCTGCACACTATTTGCAGTCAGGAATTCTTTATTTTTGTTACATATGGATACTTATACACTCCCAATACTGGCATTCCTGGTATTGCTGGCAGGTTTCTTCGCCGGGCTGGAAACAGCTTTCGCCAATGTGAACAAACTTAGCATTGAGCTCAAGAAGAAACAAGGCCGCGCTACCGGAAAGATCCTTGCCAGTTTTAATGATAACCCCTCGCGTTTTCTGGCTACCAGCCTGCTGGGCCTTACGATTACGATCGTTATCTATGGCATTCTGTTCGCCGGATTCTTTCAGCCCCTTTGGAACAAAGTACTCTCCCCACAGGAAAGTACCAGCTATCAGCCCCTGTTATTGTTAATGGAATTGCTGCTGGCGACCCTGATATTACTTACATTCGGTTTCTTCCTGCCCCGTGCTATATTCCGCTCCCGGCCTGAAGGACTGCTCAGTTTCTTTGCCCTGCCTATATCAGTGATTTCAAAACCACTGTTTGTAGTAGGTAGTCTGCTCGTATCAGTATCTGAATGGATACTGAAATATCTTTTTAACGTCAGGATTATAGAAACCGCTACCTCTTTCCCACGTGTGGATGTGGAGCATTTTATACGCCAGTCGCAACAGCATGTGACCGAAAACCAGGAGCTGAATACTGAGTTGTTCGAAAATGCCCTATCCCTTGCACATGTCAAGATCCGTGGTTGTCTCATTCCCCGCAAGGAAATAGAGGCCCTGGAGATAAATAGTCCTATTGCACAGGCACAGCGCAAGTTTATGGACACCAAGCTGTCTAAGGTCATCATTTACGAAAACACCATCGATAATATACTCGGTTATATTCACCAGCTGGATATGTTCAAAGGCCCTACTGATATTCAGGCCATTCTGCACCCTATCTTGGCTGTACCTGAGACGATGAGTGCCATCGACCTGTTGGGCAAGTTCAATAAAGAGCGTAAAAGCATTGCCTGGGTAGTAGATGAATTTGGTGGTACCGCTGGTATTGTAACCATCGAAGATGTACTCGAGGAAATATTCGGGGAAATCAAGGACGAACACGATGAGGAAGAGTTTGTAGACAAGCAGATCGCAGAAAAAGAATATATTTTTTCCGGTCGTCTGGAACTCGATTATCTCAATGAAAAATATGGATTTGATTTTCCTGAAGATGAAAGTGAGACCCTGTCAGGTTATATCATTAATCATCACGAGACTATTCCTCGTCAAAAAGAACGCATTATTATCAATGATTATGAGTTCGAAATAATTAATGTGACTGAGACACGCATCGAAATGATTAAGATGAAAGTACTCGGATAAGTATAGAGATCATGTACTTATCCACATCTGGATAAAATGACGGCTTTTTTTGAAAAAAACTTCACTTTTAGTTGCTTATTTGTCAGGTATTTAGGAGAACTTACTAGTTTTTTATAAAAGAAAAGAAATCAGGTATTGATATTGTGATATTTTTTTTAATATATTTGCATAGTCATTAAGCATCTGACCTGCTAAAACGATTTAAAAAAAGTAGTAGGGAATTAACACGAATTTTATACATTTGCTACAGATGATGTAACACAATGATTTGATTTTTGTTAAAAGGATGTAAAAAAAATTGTTACAACATTGATAATAACATAATTCTTTACTATTTTTGTAATAGAAATTTAAAAGTGACCAGAAACACGGACTATTTTGAAAGCTTGCCATCAATCGAATAGGAAGTGACACTGGAAACTAAAGACATTCTCGAATTCAACTTTTTTGGGGTTAACAAACAATGGATGAAAGGCCGGCTCTTGATTCTTCTCGGGCTGGCTCTCTTTTTTTAAGTACTTTTTCCTCTTGTACTGCTAAATCGTTAACCTAATATCAACTTCCCTGCCAGACTATACCTTATTAATTATCACTTATCCACTCCTGCATTTAAATCACATTAAAACCATCTGTATTACTCTGTTTTCTTCCAGGCAACAGCTATATTTGTGCTCCTTAGGAAATAATGTTTAACTCAGCCTGATAACAGATATGTTCAAGAAACTTTTTGCAAATAACAATGAGAAAGCGGAGATGACTTTCTTTGACCACCTGGATGAACTAAGAGGGCATCTGTTCCGCGCTGCTGTAGCAATTGTGGTGTGTGGTATCATCGGTTGGGTATATACAAATGAAATACTGGATAGAATTGTTTTTGGGCCTACCAATAAAGATTTTCCTTCCTATATCGCACTGTGTAAAATTAGCCACGCAACCGGGCTGGGAGATAAGCTCTGTATTACCCCGGTGGATATAGTATTTCAGAACCATATCCTGACGGGGCAGATCATGCTCCAGTTCAAGCTGGCGTTTATTGTCGGCCTGGTATTAGGCTTCCCTTATATCTTCTGGGAATTCTGGCGCTTTGTAAAACCGGCGCTTAAAGAAAGAGAAGTGAAAGGAGCAAAAGGTATTATCTTCTGGGTATCCTTCCAGTTCTTCTTAGGGATCTGCTTCAGTTATTTCCTGATGGCGCCTTTTACGATTAACTTCCTGGCTGGCTATACCGTAACGACCAAAGCTGTCAATCAGTTTTTCATAGATGACTACTTCGATTTGATGACCCAGATCGTAATTGGTATGGGTGTATTATTTGAATTGCCTGTACTCATCTTCTTCCTTACCAAGATCGGGTTGATTACACCTACTTTCCTGCGCACCTACCGTCGTCACGCTATCGTGGTAATACTGGTACTGGCAGCGGTGATCACTCCTCCTGACGTAATTGACCAGCTGATCGTATTTACACCTTTATATTTGCTGTATGAAATCAGTATCTATATATCTGTTAGAGCACTGAAAGGTATGGACGATAAAGAAAAAGAACCGGAAATAGAAGAGTGGTCCTGATAAAGCGTAACGGTTTCACTGTTTAAAAGTTTTTTTATGTCACAACAAACAACATTCAATTTGTCATTGCCAATAGCCATCGGCTCTGATCACGCTGGCTTCGACTACAAGGAAGAAATTATTTCATACCTGGAAGCAAAAGGTTTACAGGTAAAGGATGTCGGTGCATTCTCGAGTGAATCAGCCGATTATCCCGACTTCGCTCATCCCGTAGCGACACTGGTAGAAAGAGAGCAGGCAGCGTTTGGTATACTTGTGTGTGGTAGTGGTAATGGCGTAGCAATTACAGCTAATAAGCACCAGGGTATTCGTGCGGCGATCTGTTGGGGCGAAGAACTGTCCCGCCTGTCCCGCTGTCATAACAATGCAAATGTGTTGTGCGTACCTGCCCGCTTTGTAGATGATGCAGTGGCAAAACAAATGGTAGACGTATTCATTAACACCCCATTTGAAGGTGGCAGACATGAAACCAGAGTTAGAAAAATCGCCTGCTTATAACAGGTGCTTGATGAATAAAAGAAAGGCGCTGTTGCATATGCAACAGCGCCTTTCTTTTATTGCAATCGAAGGCAGAAAGTAATACCCCAAAAACGTAAATAACAACCTCATTCTGAGCATATAATTATTTTGGCAATAATAAATTGTTTTGTTAAATTGTGTTAAGAGTCAGTCACTTGAGTGTCATTTTATATTAGAATCCAATCTGTACATAGCGTGCTTTAGTAAATACCTACGACTACTCCATACTATCGAGAACAAGCATTGTCACGTCCGGTATTTAACATCGCACAAGGAATTATTTTTAGACAAGAGTATTGCAAACCAAAACCCCCATAATTAGTCACCAGTAAAATTTTACCACCATGGAAACACCTGCTACTATTATTGTACGCCGGCGCCTAACCACTATTATTCGTCGTAATAGCGCAACGACATCATTTGTGAATTGCGGGGATACATGATCTGAATAAAATGTGATGCAACCCCATCCGGATTTAGAGTAAGCAGCGATATTCACTTTATCCCATACTGGTAATATGTGTTTTCCTTCAATCCGGTTTATCAGCTGAAACAACATTTTTTTCAGATGCTTAAACTTCACAAATATGTCTTCGACAGAATTTAACGCACTTTTACTCGGAAATGCCGATTTCCTGAGACCGTATGCTGTTACCCTCACTAAGGATTCCGAATCAGCAAAAGACCTTTACCAGGAAACACTTTTCCGCGCACTCGCCAATCGCGATAAATACCTTGCAGGTACCAATATCCGCGCCTGGCTCTACACTATCATGCGCAATATCTTTATCAACAATTATCGTCGTGGCAACAGACAGTTTCGTCTGCTTGACAATTCCGCAGGTGAGTTCCTCATGCATCAGCAGATTCCTACCATTGGTAATGCTGCCGAAACAAACCTGCGTATCAAGGATGTTCACTCAGCAGTGTACAATCTGCCTGTAATATTCAAACAACCATTCATGCTTTACTTCGAAGGTTATAAGTATTATGAAATTGCAGCCATGCTCAATGAACCATTGGGTACCGTGAAAAGCCGCATCCACTTTGCCAGAAAAATGCTGAAGTCAAGGATCGTACGCTTCTAATCTTTTTATTACATGAAATTGGGACAATTCGTTATCGCAGATTTTACCATCTGCGTGGGCATTATTTCTCTTTACCTTAACAAATTAAAAATACCCTAAAACCTGCATCCCGCAACGCTTTCCACATTCAGCGATGGGTACATGAATTTAATTCGTATTTTTACGGCTTCCCTTTAAATTTTTACCCATCAGTTCCTGATGGTAATGTGGATTTTTAATATACATAATGAAGGCTAATTACTTAGACGAACTGAATGAGCGGCAGCGCGAAGCAGTTGAGCATATCAAAGGCCCGCTGATGATCGTAGCGGGTGCTGGTTCCGGTAAGACGAAAGTACTTACCACCCGTATCGCCCACCTGCTCCACAATGGTGTAGATGCTTTTAATATTCTCTCACTGACCTTTACCAACAAGGCAGCTAAAGAGATGAAGGAACGTGTGGAAAAAATTCTCGGCGGTACCGAAGCCAGGAACCTCTACATCGGTACCTTCCACTCCGTATTTGCCCGTTTGTTAAGGGCCGAAGCACATCGCCTCGGTTACCCCAACGACTTTACTATTTATGATGCTGACGATGCGAAAAGCGTACTGAAAACAATCATAAACGAGCAAAATCTGGACGATAAACATTATAAACCTAATATGGTCTATAACCGCATATCCTCCGCCAAAAATAACCTCGTAGGCCCTGAAGAATACCAGCACGATTACGCCATCCAGCAGGAAGATATGAGGGCCAACCGCCCCATGACCGGCAAGCTGTATGAAATGTATGCCAAACGCTGCTTCAAAAACGGCGCAATGGACTTCGATGACCTGCTCTTCAAAATGTACCAACTCCTGAAGAACTTCCCCGAAGTACTGCACAAATACCAGCACAAATTCAAATATATCATGATCGATGAGTACCAGGATACCAACCCTGCTCAGTACGAAATCATCAAACTGCTGGGCGCTGCACATGAAAATATCTGTGTGGTGGGAGACGATGCACAAAGTATCTACTCCTTCCGTGGTGCTACCATCCAGAACATCCTCCAGTTCGAGAAGGATTACAACGATGCCAGGGTGGTAAAACTGGAACAGAACTATCGTAGTACCAAATCCATTCTCCAGGTTGCCAACGATGTGATCGCTAACAACAAAGGACAGATCGAAAAGAACCTGTGGACAGACAATCCAAATGGTGAAAAGATAAAACTGGTGCGCACCATGACCGACAATGAAGAAGGCAAATTCGTAGCCGAAACCATTGCCGAACAAAAACTGCGCAACCACTACGCAAACAGGGATTTTGCTATCCTGTACCGTACCAATGCACAAAGCCGTGCATTTGAAGAAAACCTGCGCCGCAAAGCTGTACCGTACCGTATCTATGGTGGTATCTCATTCTATCAGCGTAAGGAAATCAAAGACTTCGTGGCTTACCTGCGCATCGTGATGAACCCATCCGATGAAGAAAGCCTGAAACGCATCATCAACTACCCGATCCGCGGAATTGGTAAAACCACTGTCGAAAAAGTAGTGATCTTCGCCAACGACCACAATATCACCTTCTGGAACGTGCTGGAAAGAGCGCAGGAATTCGGATTTAAAGGAGGTACACTGGAAGCTATTGAGAACTTCGTGACTATGATCCGTAGTTTCCAGGCTATGCAGGGTAAACACAATGCTTACGACATCGCCGTACAGGTGGGTAAGTCTACTAACATCGTCAAAGAACTCTTCAACGATAAAACGACCGAAGGTCTCGCCCGCTACGAGAACATCCAGGAGCTCCTGAACTCTGTGAAGGAGTTTACCGAAACACCTACTGAAGATGGTGAGCTGCTGGAAAAATCACTGGGTACCTATCTACAGCAAATCACCCTGCTCACCGATGCTGACAAAGGCAACGACGAAGACAGTGATGTGGTGAAACTCATGACGATCCATGCTGCAAAAGGCCTGGAATTCCCGGTAGTATTCAGCGTAGGTCTGGAAGAAAACCTTTTCCCAAGTTCCCTCTCTATCAATTCAAGAGAAGAGCTGGAAGAAGAACGCCGTCTTTTCTATGTGGTGATCACCCGTGCGAAGGCAAGATTGTTTCTCACTTATGCAAACAGCCGTTACCGCTTCGGTCAGCTGGTCAATAATGAATCCAGCCGTTTCCTCGAGGAAATGCCTGAGCAATACATTGACCGCAGCTATGCAGGTGGTGGTGCTGTAGGTACCAGAAGCCCGATCAACAGTGGTGGTGGCCTATGGGGCAATGGCGGTGGTAGCAACATGTTCGACCGTATGAAGAAGAAAACACCAGGTAGCCAGTCTTCCCAGCCTGTTGCCGGTCCACGCCCTGCACCTAAACCCGTTGCCAACGGTGCTGCCAGCACCCATGTGCCTACTGCCGGTTTTACGCCGGACGATCCGGCTACTATGGAAGCTGGTATGGATGTGGAACACCAGAAATTCGGTTTTGGTACCATCCTCAATATGGAGGGAGCACCTAACAATCGTATTGCAACCGTTGTATTCCCTAAGGGCGGCGGGGAGAAAAAGATTATGCTGAACTATGCACGATTGATGATCGTAAAGAAATAATGCAGACTGCTATTCTCTTAAAATTACGTCATTACTGTGCCTATCAGGAACGCAGCCACAGCGAGGTGAAAACAAAATGCCTTGAGCTGGGGCTGCGTGGTGATGAGATAGAGGAAGCTATTGCAGCGCTGATTGCTGACAACTTCCTGAACGAAGAGCGATTTGCCCGTGCCTATGCCGGTGGTAAATTCCGCTCACAGAAGTGGGGACGCAAAAAGATCCTGGCAGGCCTCAGGCAACACCAGGTATCTGCTTACTGCATCAAAAAAGGCATGGAAGAGATTGATGATGAGGATTATATGGATGTGCTGCAATCGCTGGTGGAGAAGAAATATGCGTCTCTGGAAGGAGAACAATACCTGAAAAGACAGTACAAGACGACCCAATACCTGTTACAAAAAGGGTTCGAACCCGAGCTGGTAAGTGAAACCCTTAGACAAATTGCAAAAGATGGGCTATAATTTTAAAAGTTTTTAGCCGAAGTCATCGTAATTTTATGCAATTAGAAACCGATAATTTATGTCAGATCTGAAAGTAACACTTATACAGACCAAATTGCATTGGGAAGACATTGATGCTAACCTGAACATGTTCAATGAAAAAATTGATAGCATCAAGGAAAGAACCGAAGTAGTAATCCTTCCTGAAATGTTCAGCACAGGCTTCAGCATGCAGTCTGAAAAGCTGGCAGAAAAGATGGATGGCAAGGCAGTGCAGTGGATGGCTAAAAAAGCAGCAGAGAAAAACATCATTATCGGCGGAAGCCTGATCATCGAAGAAGATGGAGAATATTACAACCGCTTCATCTGGATGCAGCCAAACGGCGTAGCCGGTGTTTACGACAAACGTCACCGCTTTGCATATGCCGGTGAAGATAAACACTACTCAGCTGGCGATACCCGCCTGATCGCTTCCGTAAAAGGGTGGAAAATATGCCTTAACATCTGTTACGACCTGCGTTTCCCCGTATGGCAGCGTAACCAGATCAATAGTGACACCAACGCGCCTGCATACGACCTCCTCATCAACGTAGCTAACTGGCCTGAGCGCCGTAGCACCGCCTGGAAAACACTGATTCAGGCACGTGCCATCGAAAACCAGGTATATGCAATTGGTGTGAACAGGGTAGGAGACGATGGTAATGGCATCTACCACAGTGGCGACACCAGCCTCATTGACCCACTGGGTGAAATATTATACAGAAAGAGTCACGACGAAGATATTTTTAGTACTACACTTGAGCGTGCCAAACTGGACGACATAAGGGAGAAAATTCCTTTCCTCAGGGATGCTGATAAATTTCAGTTGTTTTAATGTTACAAGCTATTCATCATATTGCAGTGATCTGCTCAGACTATGAGCGGAGTAAGCAATTCTATACGGAAATACTCGGATTGGAAATAATCCGTGAAGTATACCGGCTGGAACGAAAATCGTACAAGCTGGATCTTGCATTGAATGGGCAGTATGTGATCGAACTATTTTCATTTCCTGATCCCCCGCCCCGGCCATCCCAGCCGGAGGCGAACGGTCTGCGTCACCTGGCATTTGCAGTGTCGGATATCGACAAGGCCGTGGCTCACCTGAAGACCCACGATGTAATCACAGAGCCTGTTCGTATTGACCCCCATACCGAAAAGAGGTTTACATTCTTTACCGATCCGGATGGGTTACCACTGGAGCTATATGAACAGTGAGCCCGGCGGATCATAAAACATAACCCATGCTGAATGCGTATAGCAATTGCAGGATATTCACTGGCGACAACTGGCTCGAAGACCATGTAGTACTTTCGGAAAACGGTAGGATCACTGATATTGTATCCCAAAAAGCAATTCCCGCCCACGCTACAATCCATGACCTGAACGGTGCTGACCTGGTACCCGCATTCATTGACTTACAGATTTACGGTGGCAATGGTCGTTATTTCCCTGTCTTACCGGATGTGGAATCTATCAAAGCGACGTATGAATATTGCAAAGCTGGTGGTGCAGCTTACTTTATGATCACCATTCCTACACAATCACCTGAAATTATTCTACAATCTATCGCTGCTGTAAAGGAATATTGGGAACAGGGAGGAGAAGGATGCTTAGGCCTACACCTGGAAGGTCCTTATATCAGCCCCGAGAAGAATGGAGCACACCTACCGAAATACATCAAAGCACCTACTTCAGAAGATATAGACTGGATATTAACACATGGCGCCGGTATCGTAAAAATGATGACAGTGGCGCCTGAGCGTTGGGACCCTGCACTCATCAACCGCCTGCAGGAAGCAGGAGTGCTGGTATCTGCAGGTCATAGCAATGGTACCTACCAACAGCTTTACCAGTCATTTGACAATGGTATTACTACCTGTACACATCTCTTCAATGCCATGTCTCAACTGCAAAGCAGGGCCCCCGGTATGGTGGGGGCTATCTATGATCATCCGCATGTACATGCGAGTGTGGTAGCCGATGGTATACATGTAGACTTCAATACTATCCGCATCAGCAAGAAGATCATGGGCAACCGTCTGTTCCTGATCACCGACGCTGTAGCAGGTAGTCATGGAGAGGACTATGGATTTCATTGGAATACCGAAAGTGGTCGTTATGAAGATGCGAATGGCACCTTATCCGGTTCTGCACTCACCATGCTGGAAGCTGTACAGAACTGTATTGCACAGGTAGGTATTGCACCTCAGGAAGCTTTGCGAATGGCGGCAGCTTATCCTGCGGTAGTAGCAGGACTCTCTATGGAGCTGGGCCGCATCGCCCCTGGATTCCGCACAGCCATGCTGGTACTGGATGAAAGGTGGGCCTTACAGCAACTTATCTTATCTTAGCGGCTTTAACCAGTTAATTCATGGGCATTCTACGCTACTTTACCAAGAATCAATATAAGAACCTTTTCCTGTTGGTCTGGTTCCTGCTTTGCTTGATACAGGCAGGTTATACAGAACTGATGGATGATGAAGCTTATTATTGGGTGTATGCCCATCACCTGAGCTGGGGGTACTTCGACCACCCGCCGATGGTCGCAGTGTTGATCAAACTGGGTTATGGCCTTTTTCACAATGAATTTGGTGTACGTATCGGCATGGTGATCCTGAACCTGGGGACCATTATCGTTACTGATAAACTTATTCCCCGCAAGGATAACCGCCTCTTTTACCTTTTGTTGCTGGTAATGGGCGCTATGCAGCTGGGTGGTATGCTGGCTGTGCCTGATGTGCCGTTGATCTTCTTTGCAGCATTATACTTTTACATCTACAGAGCGTTCCTCGAACAGCAAAGCTGGAGAAATACTTTCCTGCTGGCATTGAGTATGGCGCTGATGTTTTATAGCAAATACCATGGGGTATTGCTGGTAGGATTTACTGTGCTCTCTAACCTGAATCTCCTGCGGGTATTCAAGTTTTATATAGCTGTAGCCATCACTACGATCTTATTCTTTCCGCATTTATACTGGCAATACATACATAATTTTCCTTCCCTGCAGTATCACCTGATAGAAAGGAATGCCTCCGTTTATCAGCTGAATTTTACGATAGAATACATCCTTGGGCAGATCCTGTTATTTGGTCCGCTGGCAGGTTGGTTAGTGTTGTATTATGCTTTTGTATGTCCCATCCAGAGTGCTTTTGAAAGAGCATTGAAGTTCTGTACAATCGGGGTGCTGGTGTTCTTCCTGTTAAGTACATTCAAGGGCAGGGTAGAGGCTAACTGGACAGTAATGTTGTTTACACCAGTGATGGTGTTGGCGCATCAGTCAGTAAGAAGAAAGAGATCTATTCGTCGTTCACTGAAAGTGATTCAATACCTGGCGCCTGTTACATTGGTACTTGTATTCGTTGCCCGTGTATACCTGATATGGGACTTCATGCCTGGTGTAAATATCCGTCCTGAAATACATCATAACAGGGAGTGGGCAAAGGCCTTGCAGGAACATGCCGGTGGCCGTCCGATCGTATTTTTGAATAGTTACCAGCAGCCTTCCAAATACATGTTTTATAGTGACAATGGTTTGGGGTATAGTATCAATAGCCGGTACAACCGCCGTAGTCAGTATAACTATTGGGAAACGGAAAAGCAGCTGTGGGGTAAACAGGTAGAAATTACCTACTCAACGGAGCTTATTCCGGTGACGGATAGTTTCAATACCTCAAAAGGATTGGTGAAATTCCATTTACAGGATCCTTATTATTCCTATTCGCTGATCCAGTTTAAAGCAGCTATGCAACAGGTGAAAGTAAAGCCAGGTGCAACTATGGGATTCCTGTTGCAGGTGGATAATGGGTATCATGAAGCTGTACCTGTAGATACAGCGAATGAAGCGGTAGTAGGGTATGCTTTTACGCAAAAAGATTTAGAAATACCTGCGGTAAAAACAGTGCTGACAATCAGTAAAGCAATAGAACGAAGAATAGTGAGAATAGAGGTACAAATGCCTGATAAACCAGGTACGTACCAGTTGAAATTCTGTGTATTTGCGGGCGTATTACCGCCCACACATAATAGCCAGGCAGTCAAAGTTATCGTCCAATAAAACCCAATGCACTGTCATTAAAATGGCAGTCACCAAAAGGGCGGTCAGCTTCGCTGACCGCCCTTTTGGCTTTCTAATATTTTCCGGCTGCGAAGCAGCCGGAAAATATTAGAGTGATTTTAAAAATGATATCACCTGTCCCCGTTCCCCCGCCGTCAACTCAGTAAACTTCCCCTTCACCTTCGCCGCCTCCCCATCATGCCACAACACAGCCTCTTCCAACGTCCTCGCCCTTCCATCATGCAAATAAAACGGCGTCCCATTCGTCTTCTCAAATAACCCCACACCCCACAGCGCCGGCGTTTTCCACTCACTACCACCCGCTCTGAAATCCGGTCTGCCATCCGCCAGTCCATCACCCATATCATGCAATAACAGATCTGTATAAGGATGTATACGCTGATTACTTAAATACGGATACCGCACATCCACCCCAGTTTGAATCGTTGGAATATGACAATTAGAACACCCCACCTGTGCAAACAACTTTTCACCCGCCATGATATCTGTATTGGTCGTATTCCTCCTGGCCGGCACCGCCAGAGACAACAAATAAAACTCCACTGAATTCAGCAACGAATCCGCCAGCTCCGGATCATCATTCAGGTTATCCATCTGTGGTTGTCCAAACGTACTTTCCTGTGGAAAGATCCTGTTCGTAATCCCCATATCCTGCTGATACGCTGCCGCTGCTTGTGTAAGGATCGTAGCGGTATTCGCCTTCATCCCAAACCGACCTAACATCATTTTTTGTTGCGAAGCATCATATACATAATTAGGTCTTCCACTTATACCATCTCCATTTGCATCATTTTCATCTGCAAAAGATAGGATCGTCGATTCAGGAATGTTGACCAGCAATCCCAACCCAAAGAAAGGCGGCGCCATACGTGGCGACACCATCAGGTCCACAGGTAGTGAAGTATAAGGATTGACGAAAGTATAAGTGGGTTTACGTAGCGTAGTAACTGTACCATCGGGATATGTAAACACCTGCTCAGTATAGGTGATCTTCACAGAAGCTTCTGCTGTCTTCCCGAACACTGCCAGATCCTGCAATTGTAAACCCAATCCCGGCACCGCCAGCGGCCCTCCATGTGCATCCGTACCAGGAATACTCAACCGCATCAGCATCGAGGATGTCACAGTTCCTGTGGTAGGACTTCCCTTTCCATCGTTATGGTGACAGCTACGACAACTCACATTGTTGAAGATAGGCCCTAAACCACTATTGATAGTAGCCGGTGCTGTTACGAATGTCTGGTCTACGCTGTTATCGCCCAGGTCGTGTACATGCTGGTCATAGCTGCTCAGGCCAGGTATGACGTTGCCAAAAGCTTTGCTGGTCGCATCAAATACGGTAGCAGCGCCTCCGCTCAATCGCGGGTCATATTCCTCATCGCTGAAGGGAGCCGGTTTGGTACACATCATCAGCAATGAAGGGCTGGCTAATAAAGCTGCTGCTAAATAGATCTTCCTTATCCGCATTGAAAAGTATATTAAAAAAGTAGCCGGCCTTCGCAAGAAGTGCCGGCTGGTTCAAATCAATCTTTGATATTAGTGAGGATGAAATTCTCAAGATCGTCTTCAATGGAGCCTTTCAGCGTTACCAGGTTACTCATGGTGGTTGCGCATAAGCCTCTTTGGCTAATGATCGCTTTTTCATAAGGCATGGTGATAGCATCAAAAGAACCGATGGCTGCCTGGAACTGTTGCTGTATCTTATTGTCCAGGCTCAGGTTTTTAGCTGCTACCAGCGCATGGAGACTTTTACCATTGCTACCCAGAAAGGTTCCCATATATACGTCATAAGCACCCACAATATTGTTCTTGAAGTCAGTCGTTGAGTTACCGCTGAATGGTGATTCTACAATATTCGGATCCTGTGCATCATAAGGCTCCTTCATTTTAGACTCACCTACTTCTCCGCAGATGTCTGCCAAAGCCGCTGCCATAGCGGTAAAAAGGCTTTGCTTGGTTGGGAATGGCTGCGCACCTATACCTGCATCCATTACTTTTGCAGAGTAATTACCACCCGAAGTGATCCAACTGTCACGCAGTTTAGTACAGGTATTTTTCAGGTCTATAGTCAAACTGGTAATGTATTTCTTTTCACGGGCAGTCAGGTCAGTGGCAGCGCGATTACCATCGGTACCCCACAGAATATATTCAATCGGGTGGTAACCTCTCAGAGAGAGTGTAGCCAGCCCTTCGATGTCAGCTATTTCCAGTGCATTGGAGCTATTGAGCAGAGAGTCCATTTGTACATAGTCTACCGGCCATGTATCCATATTTGGATCATAGTTATCATCTTCAACAGGGCCGAACAGGTAGCCTTCGCATTGTTCCCAGGTCTTACGCATATCTTTCCATGCTGTCTTTGCAGCAGTCAGATTCGCTTCGGTAGGTGAGGAGTTGAGGGCAGTTACTACATTGTTGAAAGTAGTAGCTTTAGCCAGGAGGTCTTCATAGCCTGGAATAGCCGTTTTGTTTACAAAGTTTACAATCACCGAATCTTCCAGGGCAGCAAAATCACTGGTAGAAGTATCGTTGTCGCTGTTTTTGCTACAGGACAGGATAGTAAAGACTCCTACAGTGAATAGTAATACAAGTTTTTTCATGATGTTTGGTTATATATATATGATCAAATTGGTAGCCGTGGTTTCCGTTTGCAGCGTAGGAAGTGGTTTTTCAGCAGGGCCTTTTTTGACCTTACCGGTTTTATCATACTGGCTGCCATGGAGGCTGCACAGGTAGCCGTTGCCGGTAGGTACGAGCGGATTGTGCTGATGTGTACAGCGTAGTAGTAAAGCCTGATATGTATTGTCAGGGCTCTTTTGTACGGCTATTTCGTATTCGTAGTTTTTGGGGCTGATGATTTGTGCATTGCCTGCATCAAAGAGAGTCAGGGGCACAGTGACCTTACGGTCGTCAACAGTAGTTTTAAACCCTTTCTGTGTGGTGCCGCAGGCAGCCAGAAAGTCAGCTATAGAAAAAGATACAGCGCCCAGTACACAGATCTTGCAGGTATCTTTCAGAAAAGTTCTTCTGCCATTGTTTTCCATAAATCACGATTGTCAGAATGAGTAACCGATACCAATATTCAGGAGAGAGTTATTGACCTTGTAAGGAACCCGTGCAGGGCTTGGATTGATGACCAGTGCTGGGTTTTCAGCGCCGGTATGCAACAATCTCACATCTGCCTTGATCGCTATGTTGGGTATGGGCAGGTAGCTGAAACCGGCAATAATATGTTGCTGTTTCAGTTTACCATCGTAGATACCGTTCGACGGGATGGACGAATTGAGGTCAAGCATTTCATACCTGCCAAATACGTTCAGCTGTTGCTCCTTGTACTTCACAGATTTTTCCAGCAGGTTATAGGCCAGTTCGCCATAAGCACCGTACATCACCTTGGCCACGTTGTTGGCGTATGCCCTGTTTACATCAGCTGCATTGGGGAAGGAAATGATTGTACCAATTGCTTTGGCAGAGAATCCATTGCTGCTGTACATAATATCTGCTTCGCCCAGGTAGATGGGGAGGCTGAAGGTACCATGACTAAGTTTCAGACTATCCGACTTACGGGCATTGAGGCCATTGGTACCACCGGCATAACCGGATACCTGGAAGCGGAAGTTCTGCCAGTAGTATTGCAGGCTGGCGGTGACAGCGAGGTTATTGGCATAAGCGCCACTCCCTTCTGCCTTGCCATCTACCACACCCGAACCGTGAGAGAAGGTGGCGTCGTTCAGTCCATTGACCACTGCCAGTGTATAGTTGAGCGGTATACGGCGTGCCCTCCCGTAAAAGCCGATACCCAGTTCCCGCCAGGTAGCGGGGATCACGAGTTGCTCAACCATCGGTCTTTCTACACCATTGAAATTGACAGGGAGGTGGTTTTCGTTCAGGATACCGATGCGCGGCACGAACAAGCCAGCTACGATGTACTGGCGTGGATTGAGGCTAAATTTAAGGTAGGCCTGTTCCATCGAAATTTCACCGGCAAAGCCGTTGTCTACGGCATTGGGTTGAACTTTCGCATTTTCCAGTTCCATTTCGCTAAAGAAGGCGATTCTGGAATTAAACTGGTGTCCTACAAATAATACGACCCTTTCAAGCGTGGCGCGGGCCATTTGTTCATTCATATCACGCTGGTAGAACGCTGAGCCATAGCCGGAAATGACAGTTCTGCTGGAAGATGTACCTGCAGTCAGAGAATCTTCTCCGGTATTAAGGACTAATTTCTGCGCCGGCGTGATTTGTTGAGAGAAAATTGGTTGAAAGGAGATTACGATGCTGCCTAGTGTTAGGATCAGCGCATGCTTCAGTATCATGGAGTTGTTTTACAGAGAGACAAATGTCTACTGAAAAACAACGGGTTACATTACGCAAGACGGAAAATTAATGATCCAAAACGGAAATATTTGTTATCAAAAAAGCGCTTCGGAGAGAAGCGCTTTTTAAAATCAATGCTTTAGTGTTTTATTGCTTGAACGCATTCCATCCCTGCGCTACCAACTTAAACTTATTTCCACCTTTCGTAAGGATGTGTGCTCCTTCGCTGATATCTGCCATATACCCGATCACACTGATTTCTTCGGACAATACGATCTTATCATAGTCTTCCTGCTTCATGGTAAACAGCAGCTCATAGTCTTCGCCACCACTCAATGCACATGCGGTTGGATCCATCCCAAACTTCAGCGCCATTTCCTTACTCTCCTGTGCAATCGGGATCTTCTCTTCGTACAGCACCACGCCCAGGTTAGACTGCTTACAGATATGCAGGATTTCAGAGCTCAGCCCATCACTTACATCCATCATAGCTGTAGGCTTGATGTCGTTCTTCTCCAGCCACTCGACGATATTCTTTCTTGCTTCTGGTTTCAGCTGACGGCCTATGATATAGGTCTGGTCTTCCAGGTCGGGCTGCAACTGCGGACTTTCCAGGTAGATCTTCTTCTCTCTTTCCAGCAGGGTGAGACCCAGGAATGCAGCACCCAGATCGCCGGATACGCATAGCAGGTCGCCTTTTTGGGCAGTGGAGCGCCTCACAAACTGGTCAGGTGCTACCTCACCAATAGCTGTTACGCTGATGATAAACCCTTTCTGAGAGTTGGAAGTATCACCTCCAATCAGGTCCACACCATATTTCTCACAGGCGGCATATACACCTTCGTAAAACTCATTCAGTGCCTCCACCGAAAAACGATTATTGAAGGCAATGCTCACCGTAATATGGGTAGGCGTTGCATTCATGGCATATATGTCGGAGAGGTTCACCGTTACAGACTTGTATCCCAGGTGCTTGAGCGGGGTATACATCAGGTCAAAGTGAATACCTTCCACCAGCATGTCGGTAGATACCACTGTCTGACGGCCAAAGTGATCTATCACGGCAGCATCGTCACCCACACCCAGTACAGTACTGGCCTGCTGGATTTCAATATTTTTAGTCAGGAGATCGATCAGGCCAAATTCGCCTAACGAGTTTATCTCGGTTCTTTCTTCACTCATTGTTTTGTTCAGAATTTTCCATTAACGACATCTACCAGTTGCTGATGAATATTGCCATTGGTGGCAATCAGCGTGCGCTGGTAAGGTGAGTATCTATTGCCTTTAAAATCGGTTACTTTACCACCTGCTTCTTCCACGATAAGGAAGCCGGCAGCAGCATCCCAGGCATTCAGTGTATGCTCATAATAGCCGTCAAAGCGACCGTCAGCTACCCAGCACAGGTCAATCGCGGCAGAGCCGAGGCGGCGCACTGCCTGTCCTCTCTTTACGAAGTAAGCAAAAATATCTACCGGATCATTTTCACCACCTTCCCACTGGTAAGGGAAACCCGTTGCCATGCAGGCACTACCCAGATCTGTCTTCGCAGATACGTGAATAGGCTTGTCGTTCCGCGTAGCCCCTTTCCCTTTTTCTGCAAAGTAGAATTCATTCAGGAAGGGATTGTACACAGCTCCCAGTACCATTTCTCCATCTACCTCCACCCCAATGCTTACGCAGCAGATAGGAATACCATGAGCAAAGTTCACTGTACCATCCAGTGGATCAATAATCCATTTGGTGTTAGAGGTGGTTACCAGTTCACCCGACTCCTCACTGAGGATAAAATGGTCAGGGTAAGTATCCTGGATGACCTTGAAGATGGCAGTTTCTGCCCCTTTATCCGCTTCCGTTACCAGGTCATTGATGGTACTTTTGCTGCTGATCTGAAAAGCCCCGTTGAAATAATGCTGTAAAACTTGTCCGCCAGCCTGTGTTGCCTTGAGAAGGGTTTCTTTTAACATAGGGCAAAGGTACGTTTCAATTTTTTTACTGCCCATATCGTTTTTAGTAATATGTTTGTATAGGATTGCCAAGAGGGGACAAAAATTGGTAGTTGAATGTTCAGGCTGCTAACGGCCGGTCTGATAAAATTGAGTCTCCACCCAATCCGAAATTCGCCGTATTTTTGCAGTTTATAAAGAAGAAGGTAATTAATGGCCATTTTAGGTAATCTTATATCCAGGTCACTGCGCATCAGGAAGAAGTTCACATTCAAGTTAGGTACGCCACGCCAGTATCAGTTACAGGTATTGTACCGGCTACTTACGAAAGCTAAGGATACGCAGTTCGGTCAGCATTACAACTTCCAGGACATACTCAATAGCCCGAATATCATCGCTAATTATCGTTCCACTGTACCCGTACACAACTATAACAAGATGCATGCGGATTGGTGGTATAAGTGTCTGGAAGGAGAGGCTAATGTAAGCTGGCCTGAGAAGATCAAATATTTCGCCCTCAGTTCGGGAACTTCCGAATCTGCGAGCAAGCACATACCTGTTACCCGCGATATGCTGCGTAACGTGAAGAAGGTGGGTGTTAAGCAGCTGTATTCTATGGCTAACTTCGACATTCCTCCTAAATCGTTCTCCAAAGGGATCCTCATGCTGGGTGGTACGACTGCCCTGTACGAAAAAGGGGATTACTATGAAGGAGATATGAGTGGTATTCAGGCAAAGAATATCCCCCGTTGGTTCAGACGTTTCTACAAACCAGGCGGGAACATTTCCAAAAAACCAAACTGGGAACAGCGTATCAAGCTTATTGTGCGCAAGGCGCCACAGTGGGATGTAGGTACGGTATGTGGGGTGCCTGCCTGGGTACAGATTGTACTGGCAGAGATCATCAAGTACCACGGGGTAAAGAACATCCATGAGATCTGGCCAAACCTGGCTGTGTACATCCATGGAGGCGTTAGCTTCGAGCCTTACCGTGACAGTTTCCAGAAACTGCTGGGTAAACCGATCAATTTCATTGAAACATATATGGCTTCGGAAGGCTCCTTCGGCTTCCAGGCCCGTCCGAATGTAAGGGGCATTAAACTGGTCCTGAATGCGGGCATCTTCTACGAATTCATTCCATTTACAGAAGAGAACTTTACCAGCGATGGCGAAGTAAAACCAAATCCTAAGTCTTACATGATCCATGAGGTGGTGGAAGATGTGGAGTATGCGGTGATGCTGTCGACCTGTGCCGGTGCATGGCGCTACCTGATTGGTGACGTTGTGAAGTTTACTTCCGTAAAAGA
>Ga0316604_10001546_pt1 | contig 19767 bp, 15 predicted proteins | sample OWC_soil_day20_C_FD_207650 | JGI IMG/M metagenome (GOLD analysis project Ga0316604, IMG submission 207650) | Wetland soil microbial communities from Old Woman Creek delta, Ohio, United States - OWC_soil_day20_CT | ecosystem: Environmental > Terrestrial > Soil > Wetlands | place: USA: Ohio...
CCCTTAATCAATTGCTAGTAGAAATGGATGGCTTCGATGCCAATAAAGGTATCTTTGTTGTTGCGGCGACTAATCGAACGGATATTCTCGATCCGGCGCTTTTACGACCGGGACGATTTGACCGCCGCATTGTAGTGGATCGACCAGATCTTAGGGGGCGCCTTAACATATTAAAAGTGCATACTAGACGTAAACCCTTAGCAGATAAGATGGATCTTGAAGTTCTAGCCCGCCGTACCCCTGGTTTTACAGGAGCTGATCTCAGCAATGTAGTGAATGAAGCTGCCATTCTTGCTGTGCGTCAGGGTAAAACATGCATAGAGATGGTTGACATGGAGGAAGCGGTGGAGCGGGTAGTGGCAGGACCGGAGCGTAAAGGTCGTTTTATGAATGCAAGAGATAAGAAACTTACCGCGTACCATGAGGCTGGCCATGTTTTAGTTGCAATGCTTCTAAGGTACGCTGATCCGATTCATAGGGTGTCGATTATTCCACGCGGTCAGGCTGGTGGATATACTCTTACTTTGCCTAAGGAAGATCGTTGTTATTTTACTAGATCGGAAATTTTCGATCAGATTAAAATTCTGCTTGGTGGCCGAGCATCTGAAAGCCTGATTTTTAATGAAACGAGTACTGGAGTCCATAATGACCTAATACAAGCCACGGAGCTTGCACGTAAAATGGTCTGTGAATACGGCATGAGTGTGACCTTGGGACCAGTCGCTTTATCACGATCTCAGGAACAGGTTTTCTTGGGCCGTGATATTGCTCGCCGTCCCAATAATAGCCAGGAAATGGACTATACCATAGATAAAGAAATACATCAGATACTAGAGAACGCTTATGAAAAAGCCGAAGAAATAATCAAATCCAATCTTGATAAGCTGCGGCTTATTGCAACGACTCTATTAGAACGAGAGAAGTTGGATGGCGAAGAATTGAGTCAGTTGCTAGGAAGACAAGAGACAGATCTTCATGTAAAAAATGAACAGGATTGACTATTTGCTAAAGACGGTTCTACCGAGTCTGTTAATGTGTTGAAGAAATAAAACTCGAAAGAGCTTCGATCATAAATAGGTAGTGAAAAAACTCCTGCAGGTAATTATGAATTAAATCAAACAACCCAGGGAGAAGTAAAGAAACTGGCCGAACTTGTAAAAAGCATGAATGTCGCTCAATGATAGTTAACTACCCACTGTTCTCGAGAATGTCGAATTTGAGAATCTCTTCATTTTGGCAATCAAATGTGATTTAAATCAGATAGAAACTACAAAGCACTACTATTCTTGGAACTCTGCATTATGAAACCATACATGTCCCAACTGATGTTTGCTTCTACCTCGATTTTTCCTTTCTCGTATGGGTTTTGCTGGAATGCCAGCTACAAACGTGTTTGGATCAACACTTTTGGTTACTACCGATCTTGCAGCGACTACTGCTTGTTCACCCACCACTATACCTGGCAATAACATCGAGTGAGAGAAAACTTTAGCAAAGTCCTCTACTTTCACCGGTGCATAAATTCTTTTTCCGTGATTGTATTCAAGATGCGAATGCGTGTAAATTTCCACCTTTTCAGTTAATGTTACAAAATTGCCAAGAGTAATTCCTCCTTTGCCATCGAGGAATACTTCACGATTTAGAAAAACATCATCGCCTACTTCGATGTTATGACCAAAATTAAAACGTACACCCTCCATGGCGATGAAACTTTTTCCGCATTTTTTAAATACTTTTTGGGCGAGAATGCGACGAAAGGGGACCGCAAAATTAGTAATTAAACTAAGCGGCAATTTGTCAAATATCTCCCAGAGTAAATGCAAGAATTTCTGTTCCATTGTAAGAGGCAGAACCTTAATTTGGGGCAAATATTCGTCGTATAATTTAAATTCATCAAATAATTCCTTGGGAAATAAATGGGTTGCGTTAATTAATTCTAAAATTGTGTAGGTTTTTTTCTCATCTAATCCGTTTTGAACGATGGATTCAATAGTCGACAGCTTATTCTTAATATTCATAATACCTCCAAGCTATATAAATATAGATATCGAATATGAAAGTGATCTTCCATTAACCTTAACACTCCAGAACATTCATTCTGGCATCACGATTACAATCCATTGTTGAGTAAATATAGAAATATGTTATTCTTTTGTATCCTTTTAAGACACTTTAAATTCGGATACCAAACTATATAGACGATCGGAGATTTCGACCAATTGCTTGGTAGAATCAACAATTGCCAGCATTCCAGCAGCCTGTTCTTCTACGGCAGCTGCTACTTGCTGTGTAGAAGCAGACGTCTGTTCTGTAATTGCAGCAGCATTTTCTATATCTGCCATAGTGTATTGTACCTCTTCGTTCATGATGCTTGCAGCGGAAGATACATCATCGACAACCACAATAATCTCACCGACGGCCTTTTCGATATCGTCAAAATGAGTCCCAGCCTGAATGGCAATTTCCATACTATCGGTAATTTCCTGAGAACCCTTATTCATACTTTCGGTTATGGAGGCAATCTGTTCCTGAATGCCGTTGATGAGCTGAGCTATCTGCTGGGCTGCGCCACCGGACTGCTCAGCCAGTTTTCTAACTTCATCTGCAACAACAGCAAACCCACGACCCGCTTCACCTGCTCTGGCTGCCTCAATGGCGGCGTTAAGAGCCAACAGATTAGTCTGTCCGGCAATGCCGGTAATGACTTCAATAATGTTGCCAATTTCAGAAGACTGCGCTAATAGCAGTTGGCTTTCTTGTAAGTTACTGTTGTTATGCTTTACAAATACGCTCATACTTTGCACTGTTTGTTTTACGGATTGAAGACCGATGGAACTTACATCCTGTGACCTTTTAGCGACTTGGAGCATTTCATGACATTTGTCAGCAACCGTTTTTCCAGACTCACCTACTTGCTTAGTCTTATTGGCAGCGTCTGATACATGGGCTGCCTGTTGGTCGGCACCTTGTGCCAGTGCCTGCATTGTCATGGTCACTTCCTCTGTCATTTTGCCTGTATCTTGGCAAGCGTCGGCTACGTCACGGGAAAGACGCTTTATCTTTTCCGATTCATCGGTTATATTATTTACCACTCCGCGCAAGGTAGAGACGGTATTGCTGAAGGCATAGGCCAGCCTGCCAATTTCGTCTTGAGAGTCAATTCGGATGGAACCAGTTAAATCTCCGGCAGCCACCTGGTCGGCAAATTTGCTGAGTTGGCTAAAAAGACGACCAACAGCGAAATAAATGATTATAGACATTAGTGCGATGATAATCACTGTGAGCAACAGCATCATTGTGAGTATTTTATTCGCTGACGCGAAAAGCTCATCCTCGAAAACAACATTGGCGACTGTCCAGCCTGCTATTGGAATGGGGTTATAAAAAACAATTTTTTTATCTGTTCCATCGGTATAGCGGAATATGCCGGGTTTGCCTCCGGCAATCAATTCGCCAAGTTTACGGATATTTTCGTTATCAATATTTGATATTTTTTCTTTCATAGCCCACTCCGAATTAGGATGAACAACGAAGGTACCGTCTTGTGCCAAAAGAAACCCATACCCTTTTTCTCCATACTTCAACTGCTGGGTTATTTGCTGGATTGTTTCGATAGTCAAACTTGCACCAGCGCCAGCTGTTACATTTCCTTGATTATCTTTTCGATAGGCAATCATAAGCACCATATTTTTGTCATACGCCTGAGAATATGCCGGCTTATAAATAGCATCATAAGGAATACCACCGGTACGGGAAAATCGTTCCCCTGCTTCTAACGCGCCACCTTTTGCCCATGGAGTAGTCTTTAATACTCCTGCTTTAACATCATAAAAACGGGCTGTCAGTTTACTTAAAGCTTCAGGATTGCTATATTCCTGAGGTTCTAAGAAGTTGACAATATGTAGAGCTGCATATTGGTTGGGATATGCTTCATTGATAAATTTCCAACGGGATAGCAGGAGTTCATCAATCAGTTTTGTGGATTCATCCTCACGTTTAAGATCAAGTTGTGGATTCGTCTTCAATATCCGTGCAACCATCGGACTTGCAGCTGTTTCACGTACTTCACCAAGCCGCCCGGTCAACCAAGTATTCATATGGTCGGCCGCTTCACCGGTTCTAAGTACCATAGAGTCAGTTAATTCCGATTCAATTACCTTGTGGAACTGCCAATAAGCAACCCCGGTCAGAGAGAGTAAACCAATAATAATCACGGGTAATATTATAGCTAGCAGTTTAAATTTAAAAGACAAGTTTTTCATCGTTTAAAACCTCCAAAAGATTGATATTGGTTGCCATAAATTAAAAATATTTTATGTCAGATTACAATGGTGAAGTATTCAAACTGACTACAAAGCTAACAAATGCCCAGTCCCTAATACCGAATATCCAAACTCTCCAGTTTCCCGAACTGCAAATGACGATATATTACATGATCCAATTCAAATGCAGGGTTATATATTTTTACTAACATAAATCGGCCTCCCCAAAAACTAATTTTTAATATAGCTATAAATAAAACCAATACGTAGTTGACTGGCATTTGACCTTTCCTGCAAAACACCAGTCTGATAATCAAGATGTTTTCGCCTTTAGGCCTAACGTTTTGCATTACTTTGGCTTTAGTTCGCCTATGGGAATAGTATTAAAAACGCTGTTATTGTACAAAATTTGCCAGTCATAATTTTACTGTAATGTATTTGTATATAAAATACAATTGACTTAACAAAAATGTAATTTATTATTAATATCCTTGGGCTTTGATTATTTTGATGATTCGTTTCTTATTCCGAATGATGACGGGAGTCTTACTTTAGTGGCAGCGTAATTTCCCCAATCAGTATCGCAGAAATTAAAAATGCAGCAAATATGACATAACTTGTCTTATTTGCTGTATACTAAGTTGGGTGATAAAAATGAAAAGCAACCGAATATTTGAAATCACAACCATATTGCTTAATAAGGGAACGATTACCGCCAGAGAACTTGCCAGCCGTTTTGGTGTTTCCACAAGGACAATTTATCGGGATATTGATATGCTTTCCTCCTCTGGCGTGCCTGTGTATATGAATAAAGGCAATGGTGGGGGCATACATCTTTTGGAGAATTATACATTAAACAGGGCGATTTTTTCGGAACGAGAAAGTAAAAACCTGCTGATGGCGGTCAAAACGCTACAGGCAACTCAATACCCAGAATTAGATATTGCCCTTGAAAAAATGGGGGCAATATTTAAGAATGCTTCCAATCATGATTGGGTAGAAGTGGATTTTTCTCCTTGGGCAAGTTCGCCCAATGAACAAAACAAGTTTAATGACATAAAGCGGGCTATGCTGGAGCGAAATGTCATTCGATTCGACTATGTGAACGGAGAAGGTCATCGAAGCAGCCGACTGGCGGAACCGGAAAAGCTTATTTTTAAAAACAATGCATGGTATCTGATAGCCTTCTGTCGGCAGCATCAGGAGCACAGAACCTTTCGAATATCCAGATTGAAAAAACTGGATATACTAGCTGAGAATTTTGAGAAAAAAGTGTTGCCAAGACCGAGAGTGGAAGAATGGAATACTGCCCCACAGTCATTAACTCTCTTGAAGCTTTGCTTTAAGGCACAAGTCATAAATCGAGTATATGATTATTTTGATGATTCGTTTCTTATTCCCAACGACGACGGGAGTCTTACGTTAGTGGCAGAGTTTCCTGAAGGCGAATGGCTTTACAGTTATATCTTATCGTTTGGCAGCTCGGTGGAGGTAATTGAACCGGAATATATGCGTAAAATCATTGCAGAGCGAATACGGCAAGCATTAAAACTTTATGAATAGTGGGATACACAATTCTCTTATTGCCCTAAACCTGCCCCCCGTCCCAGTGGGAAAAAGGCTCATCTATCTTCTAGCTAAGATGGATGAGCCTTTATTTTTTTTGTCAATTATCTGTTAGAAAGTAGTACAGTCAAATTTTTGTTGTAGGGAAGTTGCTTTATTAATGACTGCAGCTTTTTTTCTTTTCATCTTAATTTCAGAATGACTTGCTATACTCATTTTGACAAAATCATTACAAGATTTGACTAGAAAGGGACGACTAATACGATGACAAATAAAAAAGTTTGGCTCTATATAGCAATAATTTTAGGCGTAGCCGGTATACTCATGTTTTCTTATTTGGGATTTCACCCTTTATTAGATCCGGATGAACCGGTATATGCCGAAACCGCCAGAGAGATGCTGCAGTTTCATGATTTTATTTCTCCTCGCATTTATGGAGACTTCTGGTATGACAAACCGCCCATGTATTATTGGCTGGTGGCAGCGGCATTTAAGATCTTCGGAGTTGGTGAGTTTTCCGCTCGTTTTCCTTCCGCTTTTTTCGCAGTAGGAGGAAGTATTTTAGCCTATTTATCGGGCCGGAAACTTTTCAATGAGCGTGCCGGATTACTTGGGGCTCTGGTATTGGCAACGAGTCTGGAATATTTTTATTTGGGTAACGCAGCTGTTACGGATATGACACTGACTTTTTTCCTTATGGCGGCATTGCTGTCATTTCTTCACCGGAAATATTATCTACTATACGGATTGGCCGCTTTTGCCGTAGTGACAAAGGGGCCAGTTGCTATTTTCTTTTGTGCTGTGATTATTGGATTGTACTTGATTGTGACAGGTTCCCTGAAAACCATGAAGAGTATGAAACTTGTAAGTGGGGCTGCGCTTTTTGCAGTGATTGCTTTGCCTTGGTATGTGACAATGTACTCTATTCATGGAATGGCGTTTATTGATACATTCTTAGGTTTTCACAATGTAACACGCTTTTTGCAGCCGGAGCACGTGTCAGGGAAGCTATGGTATTACTATATTCCGGTGTTAATTCTGGGCTTCTTCCCATGGACGGCTTTTTTAGGCCAGGCTTTGATTGCAGGGGTAAAAGAGAAAGGAGAGCATCGTAGTACCTGTATCTTTTTGTGCATATGGGCTGCAGTAGTATTTGGCTTCTTTTCACTGTCTCAGACTAAGTTAATCTCGTATATTCTGCCAATGTATCCGCCCTTAGCGATGCTGGTTGGTTACTATTTGGACAAAGCGTGGACAGAAGAACGTTATAGGGCGTTAAAAGGCTCTGCCATCATTTTTGGAGTCGTTGCCTCATTGCTGATTGCAGGTTTGTTTTATGCCGGAAGTGTGGTGACAGCAGAAATGATGTTTTCGGTGAAGGTGATAGCAGGAATTTTATCGCTGCTGACCGCTTTTATTCTATTTCAGAGCTTTCGCCATAATTTTCGTGCTGTATTTGTCTCTTATGTTCTGGGAACGATCGTAGTTACAGCATTTTTAATGACGCAAACCCTTCCCCTTGTTACGCCGTCGGTTTCTGTAAAGCAGTTTGTTAATGAATTCAAAGAACATTATGACGGACAAGCCCCGGTTTATATTGCTAAATTTTATCGGCCTGGTTTCATGTATTACAGCGGTATGGCAGGCACTGAACTAGACTCTGATAAATTAGAGGCGACGGTTCTGGACAAGACCGGTAAGGCTTACTTTATTGTACAAAAGAAGAAATATGAGATGCTGTCTCCGACAATTCAGAGTAAGCTTCGCGTATTAACTGTTCAAGAGGATAAAGTCTTTTTTGTTCGAGATTGATTCGTTATTTTTAGGGGAGGGGCTACGATGAATGTAAAAATATCTGCCTTTGTAGATGCGTTGATAGGTTCCAAGCAGAAGTACTTGGGCATATTCCTAATTTCATTTTTCTTCTATATGTTCTTCAATCATATCATGCCCATCACCGATCCAGTAGAATCAAACTATGCCCTTACAGCGAAAGAAATGGTGCTGACAGCTGACTGGATCTCACCAAGGATATATGGGACTATCTGGTTTGATAAGCCCGTATTCTTTTACTGGGTTACGGCCATCGCTTTCCAACTGTTTGGGTTTTCCGAATGGGCGGCACGTTTAGCACCAGCTTTTTTTGCCTCCGCGGGCCTAGTGCTGATGTATTGGTTTGCGACTAAGATCGTCAAACAAAAGGTAGCTGTTTTGTCGGTCTTGATTATGGGAACATCCTTCGAATATATCGTACTGGCAAAGCTGGTTATTACGGATATGGTGTTCTTTGTCTTTAATTGTGCAGCCCTATGCTTTTTTTATCTGGGATATGTAAAAATGGATGGTACCAAGAAGCGATGGTACCGGATTGCATATGTCAGCATGGCTCTGGCTGTATTGACGAAAGGGCCGATCGGCGTTTTGCTGCCTGGACTAGTCATGCTGCTTTTTATAGCTGTGCAGCGCAATTGGTCAGAACTAAAAGAACTGTTCATACCGTCGGGTATTTTCCTTTTTGCAGTTGTAGCGCTGCCCTGGTATGCTGCGATGTACGCCATGCATGGCACTGAGTTTATCAATAGTTTTTTTGGCGTGCACAACTATCTTCGCGCAACCGTTTCGGAGCATCCGAAGGATAATGTGAGCTACTACTATATTGCCGTATTTGTAATCAGTATGCTGCCTTGGTCTGCCTTAGCCATAAAAGCTTTGATACAGGGATGTAAGGATTTTAGGTCTCAATCCTCTCCATTGCTGTTGTTTCTCTTCCTATGGGCAGCGGCCTATTTTGGATTTTATTCACTGATGGCTACCAAATACCTGACCTACACGTTCCCTATCGTCTTTCCAGTGGCAATCGTAACTGCTGTACACCTAGAGAGAATGCTTGCGCAAGGTAAAACAACGACAATTATCTATTGGGCAGGGGTTCCATTCGTATTGCTGCTGTTTGTATATATGGCCGTGGCTTATCGTTATCTGGCGGGTTTGGGGCTTATTATGACCGTAGTTAGTCTGCTGCTATTCCTCTTATTACTTTGGTGCAAGTCAAAAGATCGGACGACAGCCTATGTTTTCAAATTGCTTTGTTTGTGCCAATTGGGATCTTATATCATCCTTTGCTTATTTGTGTTCCCCGCCATAGCCGAGAGCCGGTCTGGAAAAGGGATTGCAGAAAGTATCGCTGGCTTTAGGGGAGAAGAGATCGGCATGTATCAGTTTTACAGTACTTCTGAGGTATTTTATAGCGACAATATTGCGGTGAAGCTTGAACCATCAAGTGTGCTGTCCTTGCGCCAGCCTGGAGAATTAGACTGGTCAAGTAAGTATACTATGCCGATCCAAGGGCTAACCGATTTTATAACGCAGTCTCCAAACAGTCTGATTGTAGTGCCGGACGAACAAAAAGTAAGATTTTTGGTAGAAACGGCTAATTTCAGCCCTCAACTGATGAAGAGCGATAAAGGTTGGAACTATTATTATATCAATCACTGATTAATATCATCATTGGTGCTAGAAAAATAGGGAGGTTCAAGATGTTTGCCAAAATCCGTAACGGTTTGACTTTTCGTTACGCTATGGTCATGATGCTGCTGATGATGGCTTTTATTGTCGTAACTTCCACTGGGCTGCTTTGGGTACTTTATCGGGAAGAGCAGCAGGACCTGCGGTCCTTTACCGAAAAAGAGGCGAGACAACAAGCTGCTATGTATAAAGTAAAATCTGCTTTCTTTCAGATGGAAGGAAGAACAACAGAGAATGTAGATGCCGATGCAAAGATTTTTTATTATGTTTTTGATACAACGAGGCAGCAGGCTGCCGCAGAGGAGCCTGCGCAACCAATACGTACAGGTGTGTTAACCATTATTCGTAACTGGAATGCTAAGGACGGAGAAGTACAGCTGAAAAAGTTTTATCTTCCGAATAAGGAGAGGGCAGTGGTAATGCTGTGCAGCATGAAAATATACGATGGTCCCCAGGAGTTAGGAACCGTTTTTGTGGGTGAGGATATCAGTTCTTATTATCAAATGCTGAAAATGTTGCTGATCATGATGGTAGTGATTTCGATCTTGTTTTTGATGATCGCTGCTTTTGCTGGACATTTATTGGCAGGGCGGGCGATTATTCCGATTAAACAGGCATTTTCCAGACAGCGTGAGTTTGTCGCGGATGCCTCTCATGAGCTGCGTACACCCCTTAGTATTTTCCTGACTTCCGTAGATGCTGTGCAGACGGATGATGACCAAATTCTATCACCCTTCTCAGTCCAGGTACTTCATGACATGAAAAGTGAAATTCGCAGAATGACCCAAATTGTAACGGATTTGTTAACTCTTGCCCGAGGCGATGCCGGAGCAGCCAATATTATGAAAGAGGAATTTGATCTAGCGATGGTTGCTGATCAGCTCATTCGCTCACTACAGCCGCTGGCTGTGAGGAAAGGGATCCAATTGGAAATGGCCGGTGATATAGCGATTCCCGTTTTGGCCGATCGCGAAAGGATGAATCAATTACTCTTAATTCTGGTTGATAATGCGATTAAATATACTCCTGCTGGGGGCAGGGTAAGTGTTTTGCTCACAATGACAGCAGCGCCGAAACCATGGGTTACAGTTGTCGTGCACGACACGGGCGTAGGCATTCAAGAAACCGAGATAAGGCATATCTTTGAGCGCTTTTACAGAGTTGATAAAGCAAGATCGCGCCAAGAAGGCGGTACTGGACTTGGACTGTCTATCGCCAAGTGGATAGTCGATGTCCATCGCGGAAAAATAAAGGTGGAAAGCACTCCAGGGGAAGGCACTTCTTTTATCGTCACATTACCCATGTAATCTTAGAGCTGGCGTGGCAGAACGTAGCAGATGCGCCGGATGATATCGGTATACTGACGGCCAATATTGTAGTGATCGCGCCTTTTTGATTAAAACAGCGACCATACTGCCGGCGCATTTTCTATTGTGGGAAGCTTATTCGGACACACGCGCCAGTAACCTGGCTGATTAATGTTTATATAAAATAGAGGCAAAATTGCCGTTTTCACTTCCCACCAAAAGCAATAATCAATAGTTGGTGATGGTGGATAGGAACCAAATAAGCATTTGAATAAAATAAGATGGAGTAAGCATACTAAATGATGATATAAACAGAAAGTAAGGAGAGAATCATTATGTTTAGCTTACGACCTTATCGGCAAGATCATGGACATCAAAAAAATGCATTGAGTAAGTTTGCGCGAAATTTTTTAGGAGATAATTTTGAAGCACTCTTTGAGAATGTAGATAACTTCCCCAGTTCATTTCGAGTAGATCTGCGAGAAACTGACAATCAATATGTACTAGAAGCTGATCTACCTGGCATTAATAAAGAAGATATAAGCCTGCGTTATGAAAAAAATTATTTAACCATTAGTGCGAACAGAAATGAGACGCAAGAAGTAAAAAGTGAAAAAGATTATGTCCGCCGGGAGAGACGGTTCGGTCAGTTCCAACGGAATTTTTATATAGACAACATTCAAGAGGACAAAATTGATGCCAAATTTGATCACGGCGTTCTTACTGTTACCTTGCTAAAATCAGATAACGCTCAGACAAAGCAGGGCAATATCCCTATTCAATAATCGTTAGAGCATGAATGGGAGATCTCAATAGATCCCCTGGATTGAGCAAATAAGGAAAGGCTACCCATAATCGATTAATATGGGTAGCCTTTCTTTAGATTTGACATAGCGGTGAATTTCCTGTCTTCATTAGAAACCATAATTGACAAATAATATGACCAGTCGTATAATTAAGGAAAAGTATACCAATTTGAAAATGTTTTGAGGAGTTGTTAATGTGCAAAATTTTCAATTTTCAAATCCGACAAAATATAAGGAGAGATACATATGGGACACAGTGAAAAAATAAGAAATCATGAGCTGGAGCTTTTGTATCAACCAGTAACAATTGGAAATTTAGCACTAGCAAATCGCATTGTCATGGCTCCAATGACAAGAGGATTTTCCCCGAATGGTGTACCTGGCAAGGATGTGGCAGGATATTATAGAAGGCGGGCAGAAAATGAAGTAGGGCTGATTATTACCGAAGGTACATTAATTAATCATCCTGCGGCAGCAGAAGGCCTGGGCCGACCTAATTTTCATGGCGAAGAAGCGCTTCGTGGATGGTCACATGTTGTTGAAGCCGTTCATAAGGCAGGGGGCAAGATTATTCCTCAGTTGTGGCATGTAGGAATGGCACGTCAAATGGATGGTGATAATCCGAATCCAACTGCCTCGCCGATTGGTCCATCAGGGATTGATGTAGCTACAGGGAAAAAGGTAACGGAACCCATGACTAGTTCTGAAATTGATCAGATCGTCAAGGCATTTGGGCAAGCGGCAAGTGATGCAAAAAGTCTGGGATTTGATGGTCTTGAGATTCATGGTGCCCATGGATACCTAATTGATCAGTTCTTTTGGGGGAAAACGAACCAGCGCCAGGATGAGTACGGTGGAGATCTGATTGCGCGTACCCGGTTTGCCGTTGAAATTGTGCGGGCGTGTCGTGAGGCTGTAGGACCAGAATTTCCGATAGTATTTCGCTATTCTCAGTGGAAGTTAGGAAATTATAGCGCAAAACTGGCAGAGACTCCAGAACAGCTTGCTGCATTTTTAGCGCCGCTAGTAGATGCAGGAGTAGATATTTTTCATTGCTCAACGCGGCGTTATTGGGAACCAGAATTTGAAGGATCACTATTGAACTTAGCGGGATGGACGAAGAAAATAACAGGAAAACCAACCATTACGGTTGGATCTGTTGGTCTTGATAATAACTTTATCGACTTTTTCACGGAAGGGAAAGGTGCAAAGAATACAAGCCTTGCTCCCCTCATCAAAAGATTACAAAAGAAAGAGTTTGATTTAGTAGCAGTGGGCAGGGCTCTACTGGCAGATCCAGCATGGGCAACAAAAACACATCAAGATAGAATCGATGAACTAATTCCCTTTGAACTTGGTGCAGAAAAAACATTATCTTAATAGGTGTCACACTAATTGCGCATTGAACAGAAGAAGAGGCAGGCTAGATCTGTCTCTTTTCCTTGGTGTACAATGGACTGGCAAAAAAGCAGAAAGATACGATACACGAGGTGGTACCATATGGCGAGGAAAAAAAGTGCAGATTTAGAAATAACAAAACAGAATTTATTAGAAGTTGGCTTATCACTCTTTGAAAAAAAAGGTTTTAATGCTACAGGTATTCAAGAAATAGCTACATTAGCCGATATTCCCAAAGGATCTTTCTACAATTACTTTTCAAGCAAGGAAGATTTCGGTGTAGCAGTAATTCGCTATTATACTGACATAAGTATTGAACGATGGGCAAATATCCTAGATACGGCAACCCGAAAAGAAGATTATTATAAGGCGCTGCATACTGCATTTCTGGCAATTGCTGAAGAATATAAATGTGCAGAGATAAAAAAAGGCTGCCTATTAGGCAATCTTGCTGCTGAAATTAGTGAAGCCAGTGAAGAATGTCGGACGGCATTACAACAATCTGTAAATAAATATAAATCAATTTTAGCGGAGCGTCTGCTCGTGGGACAGCAAATGGGGAATGTAAGAATTGATTTGCCAGCGCAGCAATTGGCGGATTTGATTTGGGATTGCTGGCAGGGAAGTTTATTACGGATGAAAATTGAGAAATCTGTGGAGCCAGTCAATCATGATTTGGAATTATTATTCCATCATATTTTGCCACCTACAATCTAGTGAACAAGGCATTATTTTACCAAACCTTGCCTTGGTGAAATAATGCCTATAATGAAAATATGGCATAGTAGCATTTGATAAAGAGAAGCTCCTCATAAATGACAACTTTTGCTAATCGCAACACCTATACCTTTATACAATCCTGTTTTTACGATATCCGATATCAGCATAGCCTAATCCTTTCCCTATTCGTGTTTCCTTCGCCTTAGCTTATAACACAACCAGCGTTCACAATCTGTCCATACGGCAACAGCTATAAAACCGCCGATAAAAAGCTTTTCCCAATTCAGTCCGCGATAAAATTGGTCAATAATTAAAAATATAACGCTGATCAGACATACAAAGCTACAAGCGCGCATGGTTTTCTCCCCCTTTATATTCTTACTAAGAGTATAATGCGCATTAAGGGGCAAGGGAAATTGTGGTTGACTATGATTACGATAAAAAAATTTTATGATTTGGCATGAATGTATTCTGTGAGGCCGCTTTGAATATTGGCGTGCTCTGCGAAAAGCAAAAGGAGCGCCCGCATGGCTGGTGTTAGCACTTTATTTTTATGAAAAGCAACAGACATAACGAATGTGAGATGTGGCGCACTAGTAAATTCGACCAATGTACCATCTGCTAAAAACGCCTCTACTAGTACATAGGGCAAGATACTTGTACCCACTCCATCCAGCACGGCCCGTTTAATGGCTTCTGCGTCGCTATATTCGATAATGGAATGAACTTCTTTTTCCTGTACTACGTCTTCAAACATTCTTCGATACACACAACCTGGGCGGAAATTAATGAAAGGGTAATGGCTTAGATCTTGGCAATTATTATTTGCGGCAACTAAATCACACTGGGCTACCCAGACTAATTTTTCAATTGACAGGTCAAATTGTATGATTTGACTACTGTTAATTTTATTATGCACAATGGCTATATCGAAAGTATTATCCATAAGCCCTTTTATGGTTGAGGGAAGATTAGTGCAAGTATCTAGAATAACTGAACCGACGATTCCACGGTTTTGAAAGTCTAATAATATTGGTGAAAGAATATAGCTAGCTACTGTAGTTGAAGCTCCTACCTTTATGGGACTATTAAGGGCAGAAAAACGTTGCATTGTAGTATTAATGTCATGGTAAGCGGTTAACAACTTTTCTGTATGTATGACCAGCTCACGCCCGGATTCAGTAATATAAAGTTTCTTGCCAATACGTTCAAATAAGGAAACCCCATAATGCTCTTCTAGTGTTCGGATCTGAGCAGTGACTGCTGGTTGCGTGAAATTCAACTGCTCGGCAGCTTGCGTGATGTTACTCAGTTTAGCTACTAAAAGAAATGATTGAAATAGTTGAATATCCATCTGTTATTATCCTCCAAGCGATGTGTTGAATAGCTTTGCTCGTTTTTATAATACTATAAAATAATAAAAAAGGAGTCGCCGTTTTGGCAGCTCCTTTGAACAATCCATCTCCATAAAATCTCAGTTCATCTTACGTGTGCAAACCATTATATATTCTACTTAAACAAACATTATTAAAATCCTTCCCCCAAATTGCAATCGTTAGCGTGTACCCTGGTAATGCACAAGAATTTCCTAAGCTCTTAGTAACTCATTTTACAATATTTATTAACAAGGACAGAACCAATTCAATTAGACTCTGTCTCTATTCAATAATTAATCGTCATAGTTTTTTGCATAAGCTACCTGAAGTACTTCATCAGGTAATTCTTTCTCCCAACGTGCTTGAAAATTGTATTCTTGGAGGTAAATGTTGTGCAAGCTTCAACAATGCTTTAATCTCAGCTAATACCTTTTCTTTTTGCGCTAATTCTGTCTCTAACATCTTAATTTTCTTTTTACTTTCTTGTAGTTCTTGTTTTAATTTTTTGCTGCGAATATCTTTAGTGCAAATAGCATTCCAATTAATTTGCCGCTTTTTGACTTTAAAAAATTTTTCTTGGGATGCTATGAATCCACTTGATTCGAATGTCATAAATTTTATTTTTCACCTCTGTTCATATGTATTTTATTTGAGTTCCTGAGATTGTTATCTCAACAAGGCGATATCTCCAATACCCTTGGGGAAGACTAGTAAGGATAGTCTTGCTTACATCATAACTCGCATGTAAGGGGCCAGGGAAATTATAGTTGGTTATCATAATGATAAAAAACTTTTATGATTTGGCATAAATGTATTTTGTGAGGCCGCTTTGAATAGTTAAGACAGAAAAGGGACACGGAGGGGGTGCGTGTAATTGTGATAATATGAGATCAAATTGAAAAAAGAAATGATACTCAATGAGTATCATTTCTTTTTTCAATTTATTTATAACGTTCTACATAATTTTCTAGGTTTCTGGCACCTTTATTAATTTCTTCTAAATTTGCAGCTATTTCTTGTGTGGCTGCTGCCTGTTCCTGGCTAACAGAGCTGGTAACTTCAATTGATTTATAGATATCAGAAACAGCTTTACTCATTTCTTGCAATGTTGCCTGTATCTGCTTTGTTGCTTCCTGAGACTGATCAGCAAGCTTTCTTACTTCTTCAGCTACCACTGCGAAGCCTCTGCCTTGTTCTCCGGCTCTGGCTGCTTCAATTGCTGCATTTAATCCAAGGAGATTGGTTTGCTGTGCTATAGTTCGTATGAAACTAATAACCTGGACTGTTTCTTGGTTTCGTTTAATCAGGTCTCCTGCCAGTTGAATTGCTTTTTGCCCCGCACTTGCTAGTTCACTTGCACTTTGGGCAACTTGCTCAACACTCATGGATGCTTGTCCTGTTGAATTAGCTAACTTTTCAACGGTATCCACTAACTTAAGACTATCGTTTAAATCTATGCCAGAGCTTAGAGTTCCAATAATCTCTTTGTCTACGCCATAAATAGGAGTGAAAATAGTTTTTATAGTGCGGCCATACACTTCAGGAGGAATATCAGCAAAGGTTTCTTTACCTGTGTTAATACAATCTTCGATAGTACTAATTCCTTTAATTGGCTTGCCTGCAGGTAAATCAAGTTCAAATTCTTTTGCACGGTGGTAGGATAAATATTCAGTTTGGCTTGTCAAGCCAACAGCCATATCCTCTCGGACAATTTTGTTTAAGTAAGGAAGAACTATTTTAAAAGCCTCAAGTATTTCCTGGTTCGTACGTTCCATATTACTACCTCCTAAAAATATCATAGATATCATAGTTATAGTTCTATATCGAAAGATACAATACCTGTTAAAAAAGTAATCAAATATATCGAAAAATGTAAAAAAAACTCGAATGATAATAGTTTTCGAATTTAATATCTCGCAGAAAGATATATAGTGTTAAAAAATACACCTTTCTTTTTATAGGGATTTTTCCAGCCAAAAGAGTTCATTGCTGTGTTTTGTTGGGATTTGAGAGAATTACTGGGCATTGTAATAAACGTCAATAGAATTTTGTTTTGAAAAAAGAAAATAATGCTTATTATGTAAAAAAATAGAAGGAATTAGTGTTAATATAAAAGAATCTACCATAATATGCTAATAAGGTATATTATGGTAGATTCTTTTTAAAATTGAAATAACGATGAATATAAAACAATTGAAAGTTATCATTTCTAATAGGGACAACTAACCCATACCCGTGTTCCATGTAATACATGTTTCATGTCGTATAAGAAGGAGAGAGATAATATTGAAAAAAAGAATATTAACTTCGTTAACAGTGTATTTGTTACTTGTTTCATTCATGATAGGAGGTTGCACCGCAATACAACCAACGGTAACCACAGCTAGGAAATACCCTGAGAAACCAATCACTTTAATTGTTCCTTTTAGTGCCGGCGGTGGAATGGATTTATTAGCCCGGGCGATGGAAAAAACAGCTACTATGAATTTAGGACAACCTTTAGTTATTATCAACAAAACCGGCGGAGGGGGCACCATTGGCTGGAATGAATTGGCTGGCGCTGCTCCTGATGGTTACACTATTGGGATTAGCGGAGTGGACCTCATATTTCAATCGCTGTATGGCTCGACTAAATATAACTATCCAACAGCCTTAGAACCACTTGTGCAGGTTTCTTCTTCACCATATGTAATGGTAGTTCGAGCTGATCAGCCTTGGCAGAATATAGACGATTTTATTAAGTATGTACGGCAGAATCCGGGGCAAGTAAAAATTGGTAACAGTGGTGTAGGGTCGATTGCTCATGTACTTGGTGAAATGCTAGCTCATACCGTAGGTGTTACCCTTGATCCTGTTCCCTTCCGCGGTGGCTCAGAAGCGTTAACGGCCTTGCTTGGTGGACATATTCAGGCTATTTTCACTAGCCCAGCAACCATTAAAGATCATATAAAAAATGGCACACTAAGGGTACTTGCTGTACCAAGTGAACAGCGGTTGGCTGATCCTTTATTTGCAAATGCACCAACATTCAAAGAGCAAGGAATCGATATTGTATTTAGTAATTGGATGGGAGTGGCGGTTCCTAAAGAAATGCCTATTGAGATAAAAACCAAACTGGCTGATGGCTTGAAAGCTATCATTCTTGATCCTGAATTTAAAAGTAAGTTAGAGAATATTGGACTACAAGTCGACTATCTAAATCCTCAAGAATTTCAGAATAAATGGTTGGATGATAATCAAAAATTATCCAAGATAGTGCAAGAAACTGGTATTTTAGATCGCATTAAGGAACAAAAAAATAAATCAAATTAATAGGGACAACTAACCTGCCCCGTGGCCTAAAGAGAAAAAGCTGCATGCCTGGTGGGCGTGCAGCTTTTGTGTAAGGCAAATTTGATTTACATTAGTAAATTGGGTTACAATGATAAATGTATTAGCCGATACTACATATTGGCGAATGAATAATATACGAGACAAATTTTTTGAGGAGGAGCCTGCACCAAGGGTAAAAAAGTGTTTGGGCAGAGCTGATCATTTGCCACAAATGGTAAAATAAATGTTTATATATGGAAAAACTTAGCAGGATTTAGCTTTACTTAAGAGAAGATACCCATTAATCTACCTTGTTAGTGGATTTATGGGTATCTTCTCTTAAAATTTGACATAGCGATGAAATTGATGGTTATGATGAACGATAAAGCATTCTAGATTCCATAAAAAGTCGAAATATTCATACTTTAATTACATTGGAAGTAATTTACTTTCTCTATTAGGAATAAATATAAAGGTAATGATGTTGTACATATACAAAAAAAGGAAAAGGGAGGCAGCTTATTATGGTAAAAATACTAATCTTTCTAATCTGGATGGGTAGTACCTTTGGTTTCATGACGTACATGATCTATCGTAGGTATAAAAACACGCTGCATGGGAAAACCGATAACAGGTATGACCGGATAGGTAATCGCCTAAAATATTTCCTGACAAATGTCGTCGGTCAGGACAAGGTGATGCAGGATCCGATTTCTGGTTTATCCCACGTTATGATCATGTGGGGCTTTATAGTACTCGGTTTTGGTGCACTTAATTTGGCGGTCGAAGGGTTGTTCGGCATTCCGGTGCCGTTCATTGGCGATAATTCGTTTTTTATCGGGTTGAAGGAACTGTTTCTGCTGTTGGTTTATATCGGTGTTATCGTGGCGGTGCTGCGGCGAACGGTGCTGAAGCCGGATCGCATAGAGAATTCCGCCGAAGCATTTATCATTCTTGGCTTGATCAGTTTTATTGTTACCGGGGATCTTTTATATAACGGCGCCAATTTTGCCATTGGGAAGAATGCCGGCATCCGTGATGCCGCCTTTTTTGCCAATTTCGTATCAGGACTGCTGGTCGGAAATTCGCCCGAATCCCTCCAACGATTGGCAACCGTGGCTTGGTGGATACATTTTCTGGCAATGGGCTTGATGGGCGTGCTCATTCCCGGTTCTAAGCATCTGCACCTGGCCTTTGCACCGGCCAATGCGATCTGGCATACTTTACGCCCCTCAGGCTCCTTGACAACGGTCGATTTCGAGGACGAGACGGCGGAAACCTTTGGTGTAAACAGATTGGAAGAATTTACATGGAAACAACTTTTCGATACTTACACCTGTGTACGCTGCGGCAGGTGTACGGAACAATGCCCGGCCTTCCAGACCGGCAAGTCCTTGGATCCCCGTGCACTGCATGTTGAGCTGCGGGCCCATATGGAGGAGAAAATACCGCTGCTGGAAAAATTGAAAGCTGCTGGTGACCAGAAACCTGAATG
>Ga0316604_10001547_pt1 | contig 19759 bp, 17 predicted proteins | sample OWC_soil_day20_C_FD_207650 | JGI IMG/M metagenome (GOLD analysis project Ga0316604, IMG submission 207650) | Wetland soil microbial communities from Old Woman Creek delta, Ohio, United States - OWC_soil_day20_CT | ecosystem: Environmental > Terrestrial > Soil > Wetlands | place: USA: Ohio...
TAGGGCCGGCCGACGCTTTCGAGCCAGTTCATGTCTCTGAGGTAGTTGGGGGCGGCGACGCCGAAGGTGATGATCCGGTGCTGGTCGAGATCCTCGATGGTCTTCGGGCTGCCGAAGCGCTTGATGTAGGCCGGCGAGGCGAACAGGTGGAAGTGCACCGTGAACAGCTTGCGCTGGATGAGGTCGGGCTGCGTCGGCTGGCGCAGGCGGATGGCGACGTCGGCCTGGCGCATGGCGAGGTCGAGCTCGTCGTCGTTGAGGATCAGCTGCAGCTGGACGTCCGGGTAGAGATCGACGAATTCGTCGACGCGCGAGGTCAGCCAGGTCGAGCCGATGCCGACGGTGGTGGTGACGCGCAGCGAGCCGGAGGGGCGTTCGCGGCTGTCGGTCAGCCGGCCCTGCACGTCCTCGAGCTTCAACAGCACGTCATGGGCGGCGCGGTAGAGCAGCTCGCCCTGTTCGGTGAGGATGAGGCCGCGGGCATGACGGTGGAACAGCGGTACGCCGAGATCCTGCTCAAGCGCGCTGACCTGACGGCTGACGGCGGACTGGCTCATGTTCAGCGTATCGCCGGCGTGGGTGAAGCTCCCGGCGTGGGCGGCGGCGTGGAATATTCTGAGCTTGTCCCAATCCATCGCGTCCCCCTTTGTCGCCCCCATCGCTGCTGATGGCCGCATTTGCTGGCCACCACCCGCTTTTGTAAGAGCAACAGCCAGTCTGGCGTACCGGCCTTGCCGCCTCTTTGTTCCACCACATCCGCTTGTCCGAAAAGTCGGGCAACTTTTCGGCCGGATGTGCGGTCATCGTCTCTGCAACACTCACGTATCCGAAAAGTGTGAAAACTTTTCGGGTCGATGCTTTAGGTTCAACGCTTCCTTGCTCCGGCGCAAGCCCTGAATTGCACCGCCTCGCCAGTAAGTTACGCAACCTTTGTATCAGTTTCCAGGGCGCCGATGTAGCGTTCGGCCTCCAGCGCCGCCATGCAGCCCATTCCGGCCGCCGTCACCGCCTGGCGGAAGTGCTCGTCGGTGACGTCGCCGGCCGCAAAGACGCCGGGCACCGACGTAGCCGTCGAATCGGGCGCCGTCCAGATATAGCCCGACTCCTTGAGCTGAACCTGACCTGTGAACAGCGAGGTGGCCGGCGCGTGACCGATGGCGACGAACAGGCCGTCGGTGGCGATATCGCGCTTCTCGTTGGTCTTGACGTTGCGGAGGCGGACGCCGGTCAGCGACGGCGGGAAGCCGTCCTTGCCCAGCACCTCGTCGACGGCGCTGTTCCAGATCACCTCGATCTTCGGGTGGTTGAACAGGCGCTGCTGCATCACCCGCTCGGCGCGGAAGGTGTCGCGGCGGTGCACCACCGTCACCTTGTCGGCGTGGTGGGTGAGGTAGAGCGCCTCCTCGACGGCGGTGTTGCCGCCGCCGACCACCACCACGTGCTTGCCGCGATAGAAAAAGCCGTCGCAGGTGGCGCAGGCCGATACGCCGAAGCCCTGGAACTTGTGCTCCGACGGCAGGCCGAGCCAGCGGGCCTGGGCGCCGGTGGCGATGATCAGCGTGTCGGCCGAATAGGTGTCGCCCGAATCGCAGGTGAAGGCGAACGGCCGCTTCGAAAGATCGACCGTCGTCACGATGTCGGAGACAAGGCGCGTGCCCATGTGCTCGGCCTGGGTGCGCATCTGCTCCATCAGCCACGGCCCCTGGATGGCATCGGCAAAGCCCGGGTAGTTCTCGACGTCGGTGGTGATGGTCAGCTGGCCGCCCTGCTGCAGGCCGGCGATCAGGATCGGTTCCAGCATGGCGCGGGCGGCGTAGATGGCGGCGGTGTAGCCGGCCGGGCCGGAACCGATGATCAGAACCTTGGTATGGGTGTGCGTCATGCTCGTCTCGTCTCGTTCGCCGCCCCCCGAGAGGGGGAACTCGGTCGGGCACCGGCCGGCGGCGCCTGGAATCGACTGAATGGTAGGTGGCCGATGAAACGGTTTCAAGGCGGCGTCGGCCCGGCGGCGGCCGGCGCGGCCCGTCGTCCCCTGCCGAATGAGCGAACGGAAGCGAACAGGTGGGGGGTGACACCCCTAATAAGTGTGCGTGCCCCCGAAAGATGCTTTCGCGGTGGCGACAGGAACGATATGTTCCGGGCCGAAAATGAGCGCTGTCAGCTCTCCGGAGGATGCGACATGAAGGCCCGGCTCGACGCCATCGACTGGAAGATCCTGCGCGAACTGCAGGGCGATGGACGGATGACCAACGTCGAACTGGCGAGCCGCGTCGGCATCTCGGCGCCGCCGTGCCTGAGGCGCGTGCGCGCGCTTGAGGAAGCCGGCGTCATCCAGGGCTACCGGGCGCTGATCGACGAGAAGACGCTCGGCTTTGACGTGACGCTGTTCGCCTTCATCTCGCTGGCCTCGCAGTCGGAGTTCGAGATCCTGGCCTTCGAGGCGCGGGTGAAGAACTGGCCGCTGGTGCGCGAAAGCTGGATGCAGTCGGGCGAGATCGACTTCATCCTGAAATGCGTCGCCCCCGACCTCAAGACCTGCCAGACCTTCGTGATCGAGCAACTGACGGCAACGCCCAACGTCGGCCAGGTCCGGACCAGCCTGACGCTCAGGCAGATCAAGAACGAGCCGGTGGTGGTGTGACGGCGCCGGTCCCTGACCGGGAATCCGGCTTTCGGTCACAATTTGTGTCTCCTATGCCGATCAGCGGGGCGTGAACCGCCGCAAGCGGCCCGGCGCAGTTGACAGGCGGCATCGGGCGTAGCATGTCCCGGCGACTTGTTTTCAGGCCGCGCCGACCGGCCAGATCTGGAGTTTGCACTTGAATTTCCTGACGGGCCGGTTTGCCGGGTTCCTCGGGCCGGAGCAGAAGCTCGGGCCGCTGGTGCGGCTTTTCCGCGCCAATTTCCGTCCCTACGCGCGGCGCTACGCCTTCGCGCTGGTGATGATGGTGATCGCCGCGGCGGCGACGGCGGGCAGCGCCTACATCATCAAGGAGATCATCAACAAGATCTTCATCGAGAAGAACGAGGGGCTGGTCTTCACCATCGCCGGCATCATCGTCGCCGTCTATCTCGTCAAGGGCTTTGCCACCTATTTCTCGTCGGTGACGCTGACCAAGATCGGCAACAGCCTGGTCGCCCGGCTGCAGCGCCAGCTCTACGACGCCGTGCTGAGGCAGGACATCGCCTTCTTCCAGAGCCACGCCCTCGGCGACATCATGGTGCGCATTTCGCAGAACGCCTCGGCGGCGCGGTCGGCGATCGACCTGATCGTGCTCAGCCTCGGCCGCGACCTGTTCACGCTGATCTCGCTCATCGCCGTCATGGTGGTGCAGAACCCGACCATGTCGGCGCTGTCGCTGGTGATCGCACCGATTGCCATCTACGGCGTCACCCATCTGCTCCGGAAGGTGCGGACGGCGGCGCGCAAGGAGGTGGTGACCTCGGCCCAGATCATCACCATCGTCCAGGAGAGCGTGCAGGGCATCCGCGTCGTCAAGTCGTTCGGTCTCGAGGACCGTCTGCGCGCCGCCTTCGGACGGGCGACGGCCAACGTCGAGCAGTTGTCCAACCGCATCGCCACGCTGGGCGCCCGGTCCAGCCCGTTGATGGAGACGCTCGGCGGCTTTGCCATCGCCTTCGTGGTGATGTTCGGCGGCTATCAGATCGTCCACCACAACGCCGATCCCGGCGCCTTCTTTTCCTTCATCACGGCGCTGCTCTTGGCCTACGAGCCGGCGAAAAGGTTGGCCCGCTTCAACCTCGACCTCGAGAAGTCGCTGGTCGGCGTCCGCATGATGTACGAGGTGCTCGATCTCGTCCCCGAATTGCAGTCGGCCCCGGATGCCGTCGAGGCGCGGTTCGAGGCGGCCAGTGTCCGCTTTGACCGCGTCGATTTCGCCTATGGCGAGGCGCCGGTGCTTCGCGGCCTCAGTCTGACGGTGCCGGCCAATTCGGTGGTGGCGCTGGTCGGGCCCTCGGGTGCCGGCAAGTCGACGGTGTTTTCGCTGGTCGAGCGCTTCTACGATCCGACCGGCGGCGCCGTGCTGATCAATGGCACCGACGTCCGCCGCTTCACCGTCGATTCGCTGCGCCGGCACATCGCGCTGGTGACGCAGGACACCTTCCTGTTCGACGGCACGGTGGCCGCCAACATCGCCGATGGCCGGCCGGACGCTACGCCCGCCGAAATCGAGGCGGCGGCGCGCGATGCCAACGCCTATGAGTTCATCATGGCGATGCCCGGCGGTTTCGAGGCGCGCGTGGGCGAGGGCGGCGGCAACCTGTCCGGTGGCCAGCGCCAGCGCATCGCCATCGCCCGCGCCATTCTGAGACAGGCGCCGATCCTGCTGCTCGACGAGGCGACCTCGGCGCTCGACGCCCAGGCTGAACGCGACATCCAGGAGGCGCTGGGGCGGCTGATGACGGGGCGGACGACCTTCGTCATCGCCCACCGGCTTGCCACGGTGCGCGACGCCGACCTCATCTGCGTCATGGACAAGGGTGAGGTGGTGCAGTCCGGTACCCACGAGCAGCTGATGGCCGAGGGCGGGCTCTACGCCCATCTCCGGGCCCTGCAGTTCCGCGACGAGACGCCGACCGTCGCGGCGGTCGGCTGAATTGCCTGACTGCCGGTCAGCCGTCGTCCAGCCGCTTTCGCCAGGCCGCCAGCACGGCGGCGGCGACGTCGGCGGTCGAGTTGATCGGCGGATAGACGCCGCTCTTCGGCGCCTCGGGGAAGCGGCCGACGCTGGCCTCCTGGCCCAACAGGGCGATGAAGGCGTCGATCTTCGGATGGCCGCCCGACGGGTGGAAGATCTGGATCGGCCGGCCAGTGGTCGCCGCCTCGCCGATCATGTTGGTGGAATCGGCGGTGACCACCAGTTCGTCGGCCAGCGCCATGTAGGCGGCGAGCGGGTTGGCGCCCTTGCCGTCCCAGACCGTCACGCACTCGTTCCGTTCGGCCAGTGACCTGAGGGCGGTGGCCAGCGCCGGTGGCGTGCGCCGGGAGGCGGTGATCATCAGCGAGGCGCCAGCGGCGGCCCGCTGTTCCAGCCCGGCGACGAACAGGCCGATATCATCGGGGGTAAAGCGGTGGTGGCGGCTGTCGCCGCCGACCAGCACGGCGAGGCGCGGCGACGGCAGGGCAGCAAGATCGTCCGGCGGGTCGGCGCGGATCGCCTCGAGCCGGGCCGGCGGCAGCCGGTTGGGCGCCGTCGTCACCACCTTGACGTCGGGGCCGCGCAGCCGGTCGTGCGCCTGGACGATGATCAGGTCGGCACCGTGGCGGCGAGTGCGCGGGTCCTTGAACACCACCGTGCAGGTGGTGGGCGACAGGCGTTTGAGATACCTGAGATAGGCGATGGCCCGCCGGCCGGTGGCGAGGCAAATGTCGGGGTAGGGCGGGGCGAGCGGCGAACCCAGCCGGTTCGGCCGGTCCTGCCAGTCGATCGGCCCCCAGGGCATCAACAAGGCGAACGGCGCGCGTGGATGGACGCGGCGGATCTCCGGCGTGACGCCAATCGCTTCGGCGATGCCGGTGAGCGGTTGCTCGTCGCCGGCCTTGCCGTCGGTGAGGATCCACAGCGTGGGCTCGATCACCGTCATGGCGCGGCGTCCATCAGGCGCTGGTAGGCGGAGAACTCCTGGCTCAGCATCTTCGCCGTGGTGAAGGTGTCGAGCACGAAGGCGCGGCCGGCCCGGCCCATCTCGGCGAGCCGCTCGGGCGCCGCCAGCGCCTCGCCGATGGCTACCGCCATGGCCTCGGCGTCGCCGGGCGTGACCAGCCAGCCGGTGCGGCCGGGCAGCACGGTTTCGCGGCTGCCGCCGTGGTCGGTGGCGATCACCGGTGTCTCCATCGCCTCGGCCTCGATGGCGGCGCGGCCGAAGGCTTCCGGCTCGGTCGAGGCGGAAAAAGCGAGGTCGGCGGCGGCCAGCAGCACCGGCACGTCGCGCCGGCTGCCGGCCAGGACGATGCGCTCGGACAGGCCGTGGCCGGCGATTCGCGCCTTGAGGTCGGCGATCACCCGGTCGTTGCCGCTGCCGACCAGCACCAGACGCCAGGGCCGGTCGGCCAAGTGCGACAGCGCGTCGACCAGCACCGCGTGGCCCTTCCAGCCGGTGATGCGGCTGACCATGACCAGCATCGGTTCGCGTTCGCCGATGCCGAACTCGCGGCGGGCGGCGTCTTTCTGCTCGGCGGAGATGCCGGCCGGATCGAACAGCGCCGGGTCGATGCCGCGCGCCGCCACGACGATGCGGTCGGCCGGATAGCCGTAGACGGTTTGGATATGGTCGCGGATGAACTGAGAATTGGCGACCACCAGCGGACCGCGCAGCATGACGCGATTGTAGAAGCGCTTCAGCGCGTTGCCATGGCCGTAGACGCCATGGAAGGTGGTGAAGAACTGGCAGCGGCGGCGGGCGATCCGCGTCGCCAACCAACCGGCCCAGGCCGGCGCCCGGCTGCGGGCGTGGACGATGTCGATCGCCTCGCGGTCGATCAGACTGGCGACAGTGAAGGCATTGGCGATGATGGCCCACGGCGACTTGCGGCCGACGGGGATGGTGAGGTGCCTGGCACCGGCGGCTTCGACGGCGGCCACCAGATCGCCGCCGCCGCTGGCCACTATGTTTTCGATGCCCTTGTCGCGGAGATAGCCGACCATCTCGACGGTGGAGCGCTCGACCCCGCCATCGCCAAGGGCGGGCAGCAGCTGCAGGATGCGGGGGGAGGTCGCGCTCGCCGACAATTGGGCGCCTTCGGGCTTTCCGGAAGAACTCGTCACCATCATCCCCTCGTCCGCTGAGCCCGGCGGGTCCTTCGGCCCGCGAGATCTGATCGCGATGCCCACCATTTTCGGGTTCGACAACCGGTGCCCCTTGCTTAGCCGCGCGAGGTGCGTTGTTCAACGTGATACGCGGATTTGCGCTTGCTTGTTTTGGTACGGCGCTGTCGGGTAGCCTTCTTCGGCGTCGCCGGTCGGCATCCGCCAAGGGCGGTCTCATCCGGCGCGGCGAGACAGATTTGGGACGTGCACATGCTTGGCCTCGGGATACTTTCATGGAAAGGCTACGACAGCCTCGAGGCTTCGCTGGCCACCTACAACCGGATCGGCATGCTCGACCTGTTCGACGAGGTCGTCGCCTATCTGCCGGAGGCGGCCGAGCCCGGACCGGCGATCTGCCGGGCGGCGGGCGTGCGGCCGGTCGAGGTGGCGGCAAACGACGGAATTCTGCCCGGTTTCGAGGGACTGGCCCGGTCGATGTCGGCGGACATCGTGCTGCTCGTCGAAAATGACTGCCCGGTGATCGTCGGTTACGAGGAGGCGAAGCGCCAGATCCTGCACGCCAGGCACCTGATCGAAAGCGGTGAGGCGCGCATCGTTCGCCTGCGGTCGCTGGCCGAGCCGGGCGAGGCATTCACGACGCGCCAGAAGTTCCACCGCTATTTCCCGGCCGAGGGGGCGGACTGGCCGACCCGGCTGCGGGCGGCCCTCAAGCGTTTCCTGCGCCCCAACCGAACCCGGCGGGCGCTGGGCGAAGCCGTCCTGCACGACCACAAGCGCGCGGCCGATCATGGCATCGCCCGCTTCGACGCCGAGGGCTTCGGCCTGACGACCTCGCGGCACATTCCCTGGACCAACCAGTCGGTGATGATGAAGCGCGAGGATTTCCTTGCCAGCGTGATCGACGTCGCCAAGGCCGCCGATACGCGGCGCCGGGTCAACGGCGCCAAGAACATCGAGATCGAGATGAACGCGCCGCATTGGCGCCAGGCCGAGATCCCGATCGCCGTCGCGCCGGGCATCTTCACCCATCGACGGGTCGGCAGCCGCGGCTACTGAGATTGGCGCGATTCGCTGGCGTTCAGGCCAGCGAGGTCGGCCAGGCCGCGCCCGCCGGGCTCTCGCCAAGGCTGACCTTCAGCAGGTAGTCGGCCACGCGGGTCGCGCTGGTCCGTTCGTGCGCGATGCGGTGTCCGATGGCGCCGATCCGCCGCCGCTCGCCGTCGTCGGCGTAGAGATCGATCATGCGGGCGACCAGCTCCTCGCGCGATCGATACTCGACGATGCCGTCCTCGTAGAGATCGGACAGCCGGCTTTCCGCCACCGTCAGCGTGGTGACGCCCTGGCCGAGCGTCTGGGCCAGCCGATCCGACGAATAGAGATAGGCCAGCTGGTCCGGCGCCCGGTCGTCCAGCGGCAGGTTGGGACAGACGGCGCCGTCGGCCAGCCGGTCGAGGAATTCGGTGCTGTCGAGGCGCTTCGTGCCGAACGCCTTGCCGCCGGCCCCGAACCGGTAGCCGTCGGGCAGCCCGCGCCGGATCGCCTCGATCTGCTCCTCGCGCTTGTCGATGCCGGTGCCGAGGAACTGGCCGTCGAAGCGCAGCTCCTGTCGCGGCAGATCGAACACCCGCGCGGTTTCCATGCCCTCGTCGACCGGGTTGGGCATGAAGAACAGCCGCCCGGGCGCGAAGCCGAAGCGGCGGGCCTTGTCGCCGTCGGCCGAGGTGACGAAGGCGGCGTCGACATGCCCAGCCCTCGTTGCAAACCGCTGCATGGCGTCCTGCCGGAACAGGGCGTCGACGCAGAAGGTCGCCATCCTCGCGGACGGTTGGGCGGTGCGCAGCCGCTCGTAGACGGTCTCGTCGATCAGGTCGCAGTGGCCGAACAGGACGAGATGCGGGCGATAGTGGCTGGCCAGTTCGAGAAGCTGCGCCGCCATGCGCTTCCTTCCCAGCTTCTGCGTGCCGAACACCGTCGCTTCGCGGGCATGATCGCGGTCGGAGAAGCAGATGACCTGATGGCCGGCGCGCACGAAGCCGTTGGCCAGCTTGCTCTCGGTGTTGAAATAACGGCGGAAAAGCTGGCGTCGGCCGAAATTGGCGACGATGAGGATGCGCTTGGGCGTCATGGCGTGGTCGCTTCCGGTCGGCGGATGCCGGTCAGGGCGCGCAACTCTCTGGCCCGGGCGGCAAGGTAGCGGGGCGATGGCTCGTAGCCAGCGATCCGATTGAGGGCATAGGCGGCCGCGGCCGCGGACAGCAACGGCAGTCGCTCGCCGCCATCGCGCCGGGCTTTCCAGGTCGCCGAGACGATCTGGCTGACCAGCGCGCGGCGGGCGTCGGGCGGCACGTCGGGGCGATCGAGAAACGGCAGCAGGGCGAAGAAGCGGTCGTGATGCTGCTGCATGCGGTTGCGGGACAGGTTGGTCTCTCCAGCCGGCCGCAGGAAATAGACGGGACTTTCGACATAGGCGAGCCGCGTGGCGGCGGCCGACAGCCGCAGCGGCAGCGACTGATCCTGAATGAACACCCGCTCGTCGGCGCCGCCGGCCGCCTGCCAGAGCTGGCGTTCGCACAGAAAGCCCATGCGGACGATCTTGCGCCGGGCGCAGAAGGTGAGCGGCGCGTCGGAGACCGTCACTGGGGCATCGGCCGGGATGTCCGGGCAGGTCTCGCTGCGGCGCGACTTGCCGAACACCAGCGGGCTGGCGGTCTTGCCGGCGGTGTCGATCAGCAGGCGCGCTGCGTTGGCCGGCACCATGTCGTCGGCGTCGAGTGCCAGGATATAGCGCCCGGTCGCCGCCGCGGCGGCCTGATTGAACCGGACGGCCGGCCCCCGGTTGCTGTCGTTGGCGATCACCTTGACGCGGGGGTCGCCGCTGGCGGCCTCTCTCAGCGCGTCCAGCGACCGGTCGGTCGAGGCGTCGTCGGCGAAGACGAACTCGACGGCGTCGCCGGCAAGGTCGCGCTGGGCGCGCAGCAGCTCGAGCGTTTCCGCGACGACGTCGGCCTTGTTGTAGACGGCCGAGATGAAGCTGAGGAGGGGGGCGGTCATCGCTTATTCATGCCAGTGATCGGCGATCCAGGTGGCCGGGCGAAGCCGCTTGTACCACCGGCCGGGCCAGCGGCCGGCCAGGGCGTCGTCCGGGTTGGGGCGCCCGTGGAACACGCAGACGCTGGCGTCGGGCGGCAACTTCGACGGCAGGACCCAGTTGAGGAAGATGCGGGGGAACTTCCAGCCGCCGGGCAGGCAGTGGACCTTGAACGACACGCACCAGCCCTCCGGCCAGTAGGTGAGGCGGCCCTCCTTGCGCAGCTCCTGCGACAGGAAGGTCTGCTCGATGCGCCAGGTGTCGACCCAGTGCTGCGTCGGCTGGCTGTGGAACAGGTCGAGCAGGTTGGTGTGGGCGCCGATCTCGAAGCGGAACACCGAGGTGTTGCCGTTGATGGTCTTGGGCTGGGTCCAGTTGCGGATGACGCAATAGTCGCCCGGATAGTCGAAAAACTTGTCGAGCGGGCCGGTGATCAGTACGTCGAGATCGAAGAACAGCGCCGGCCCCTTCAGATCGCCGAGCGTGGCGTTGTAAAGGGCCAGCTTCTTCCACGGCGTCCTCTCGTAGGGCGTGTCAATGTCGATCGGCGGCAGCGGCATGGCCTCGATCTCCGGCCGGAGGCCGGAGGCGTCGTCGGTGAAGCAGACGAAGCGGAAGGACCGGGCGAGATGGCGCGCCACCATGGCATAGAGGCGGTTGGCGTATTCGGGCCCGTAGAGCGTGCCCCATTTCATGCAGACGACGTTGACGACGGGCTCGGCGGTTGGCATGCGGATCGATCCTTCCTTCGCGGCGGCTCTGGCGGGGCCTCCGCCTTGTAGGCCAGCCGGGGAGCGACGGGCAATGGCGGACGTCATGCCCCGGATGCTCAGGCTGCCGCCGATGGCCGCAGCCTGCGATAGGCACTGCGGATGGCTTCCTCAACAGTCTTCTTGTGAGCGAGGCTGGGCTTTTCGATCAGGACGCGGCTGAGGTAGGCGAGCAGGTAGGTGATCGCCAACGCCAGCAGCGTCAGCGTGGCCATGCCGAGATCGTCCCGGAACAGGGCAGACAGCGCCTGTTGGACCGGAAAGCCGTAGATATAGATGCCGTAGGAGATGTCGTCCCGGCCCCGCGTGGCTTTCAGACCGCGTATGTCGGAGAAGGCGGCGCAGAAGATGAGGTAGGGCAGGGTGAGGCGGGTCAGCGGATCCCAGAGCACCGTTCCCACCGTTATCTGCGCCAGACCGAACAGGGTGAGCGCCAGCGCCAGATTGCGGGGAATGCGGCTTTCCCAGCACAGCATGGCGGCGCCGGCCGCGAAATAGTAGCCGAATATCCAGTCGTTCTTGGGGCGAAGACCGAGGTCCGGCATCCAGGCTGGCAGCTGGGCGCGAAAGAAGGCGAAGATGGCAACCGCGACCAGGATGTACCTGACAAAGCGGGGCCAGTCCGGCCTGAGGCGCGCCAGGAAGACGATCAGCCCGAAGGCGATGTACATCCGGATCTCGACCTTGAGCGACCACAGCGATCCGTTGACGGCGCGCGGGTAGACGTTGGTCTCGAAGACGCCCGGCAGATCGTAACGGATCGACATCAGGAGCGTGTTGTGGCCGATGAACGACCAGACGCGGCCATTGAGGAAATAGTCGGCGAGGCCGATGGTGGTGAAGGCCGCCCCTAGAACGAGCGCCATCCACAGGGCGCAGACGAAGGCGCCCGGCACGAGGCGGACGACGCGGGCCAGCGCATAGGACAGCACCGAGCGGGAGCGCATCGCCGACCGGGTGACCAGCAGGCCGCTGATCACGAAGAAGACCATCACGCAGATCTGGCCGATGTTGGCGCCGGCACCCGCCGCCTGCCAGGGATCCATCGCGCCGGCGAACAGCGGATAGCCGTGGCTGACGATGACCAGCGAGGCGAGCACGAACCGAAGGAAATCAAAGTTGTTTCCCGCTTGCGACCAGTCGCACTTGAGGGCAAATAGAGGCATCCGATTTTGGGCTCGCAGGGGATAGGGGCAGGCGAATATGGCACGGGTTACGGTTGGGGTTCCAGTCTATAACGGGGCGCCGATGCTGCGCGAATGCCTGGACTGCCTTTTGTCGCAGACATTTCAGGATATCTCGATTGTCATCTCCGACAACGCCTCCACGGACGAGACGCCCGAGATCTGCGCCGAGTATGCCGCCAAGGACAGCCGGATAAGGGTTGTCCGGCATTCGGAGAACATGGGGCCGCTTGCCAATTTCCGTTATCTGCTTGACCACGCGGATACCGAGTTCTTCATGTGGCGCGCCGACGATGATCTTTCCGATGAGCATTTCGTGAAGGAACTGGTTGCCGTTCTGGATGCCAACCCGAAATCCCAGCTCGCCATTCCGCGAATCGTGACGGAACACGAGAATCACGTCAGAACGATTGAGAGTTCTTTCCAACCCATCGACGGCATTGATTTGGCGGACAGGGTAGTCAAGAGACTTTATAATTATCACGTAAGTGGTTTTTACGGTTTATGGAGAAAAAAATATCTTCATGAGTGTGTGTCTCGTATTTGGTCCGCGTATCCAGAGCCATATGCGGGAGATCATCTGACGATGTTGCCCGCTTTTCTTGAAGATGTTGCAATTGGAAGTGACCGGACCCTGTACGTTCAAAGGACATATTCACCCCCAAAAGGGGATGGACTCCGAGGAAAGCCACGTCTAAGCGACCGTGTTGCCCTTTATGAGAGGCTTCTTCCAAAATTCTACGCCTGCTTCGATGCAGAAGTGAGGAGGCGTGCTTTCCCTGCGGAGCAGGAAGCTCGAATTCTGAGGGAGCGCCGCAGGTTTACCCGAACGAGGCTGCGGGCGTCTCCATGGCGTGTTTTTCGCCTTAAGGTGAAACTACTGGCCAGACGTCTTTTCGGCAGCGAATAGCTCGTCCTCCAGACGAGCTTGATTTCATGTTCGGGTTAGGGCGGAGAGGGCTAAGCATCTCGGCCACGTATTGATGAGGATGTCATGAAGCCGCGTATTTTATACACGAAGCCGTCGATAACCCAAGCCGAGGTAGCGTATGCCACGGATGCTGCCGCCAATGGCTGGGGGGAGAGATGCTATGAATACATCACAAAATTTGAGGATGCTTTTAGCCGATATCTCGGCGTTCGACATGCCATAACAACATCGAGCTGCACAGGCGCCTTGCATCTGGGGCTGGCGGCACTGGGGCTGGAGCCCGGTGACGAGGTCATTTTGGCTGACACCAACTGGATCGCGTCAGTGGCTCCCGTGACTTATTTCGACGCCGTACCCGTTTTTGTGGACGTGTTACCCGATAGCTGGTGCCTGGACCCCGAAAAAGTCGAGGCGGCAATAACGCCACGGACGAAGGCGATCATTGCTGTGCACCTCTATGGCAATCTTTGTGATCTCGACGCTCTCCTTGATATCGGTCGGCGACATGGCGTCGCTGTTATCGAAGATGCGGCAGAGGCAATCGGCTCGCAATGGCACGGAGCGCGCGCCGGTTCGCTTGGAACGTTCGGAACCTTCTCTTTCCACGGCACGAAGACCATTACCACCGGTGAAGGCGGAATGTTCGTAACGAATGATGACGCCTTGTACGAGCGGGTCCTGACGTTGTCCAACCACGGTAGAGCGCGGGGGCAGAAGAAGCAGTTTTGGCCTGACGAAGTCGGGTTTAAGTACAAAATGTCGAATATTCAGGCTGCGATGGGCCTCGCGCAGATCGAGCGCGTCGATGAACTCGTAGCCCGGAAGCGACAGATATTTTCTCGGTACCACGATCAAGTCGGACAGCTGGGCGATATTCAGCTCAATCCCGAGCCACCGGGCACCATCAATGGCTTCTGGATGCCCACGGCCGTTTTCTCAAAAGAATCAGGCGTTACGCGGGATAAACTTAAGGACGCCTTCGCTGCTGAGAACATTGATGCGCGGGTTTTCTTCTGGCCGCTTTCTTCCTTGCCGTTCTTTGTCCCCAAGCCGGACAATGCTAACTCGTATGGTTTGCCGGAGCGTGCAATCAATCTGCCCAGCTACCACGATATGAGCGATGACGACATTTGCCGCGTCTCGGAAGTGTTACTGTCCGTGTTGAGAAAGCACTGAGGGGCGAACTTACTTATCCAGAGGCCGTGCCGGAACGCCCACCACCACCGTTTCGGCCGGTACGTCACGTGTTACGACAGCGCCCGCGCCAACTACGGCGCCCGTTCCGATCGTTAGCCTTGGCAGAATGGTGGCATTTGTTCCTATTGTTGCGAAATCTTCGATGCGCACCAATCCTGCGACCGATGCCCCTCCCATGATATGAACGCCATTGCCGATCTCACATTCATGATCGACAGTACAGTTGGTATTGAGAATGCACCAATCACCTATGGTTGCCAGCTCATTTGCGACGGCGTGCGGCATCATCTGCAGTCCTTTTCGGGTGCAGGTTGTTTTTCCCAGAAATGCGGTTGGGTGTTTGACGGAAATTGGCTCAATGCCCCAGGATTGCAATCGCTCGGAATAGGCAGCGCGAGCCTTGCCGTAGCTTCCGCCAATACAAACGATGAATCCATCACAATTTCTGGCTCTATATTCCAGTTCGGAAGGATCGTGGAAAATCTCGCAGGGAAAAGGTTTCTCAATGGCTGGGTTTTGATCAAAAACCGTTGTGATCTTGTATCCCTGCTCTTCAAGAAACAGGCGGCAGAGTTTGGCTTGGCCTGTAGCGCCAACCATGAAGATTTTCCCGCCCCGTTTCGACAATATAGCCTCCGCGATTGGTCACTCAGGCCAATGGTGTTTGTTCTCGCCATATCAGGCTTTTGATGGAGGTGGTTGCTTCACGCCGCCATGGCCGGCTATCGATGCATACCCTGCGTCCCGCTCGCCGATGACTGCCGGCTCGGCCGGCCAGTCGATGGCGAGCGCCGGGTCGTTCCAGCGCAGGCCAGCGCCGTGGCCGGGTTCGAAGGGGCGGTCGATCTCGTAGACGATGTCGGTGTCCGGCTCCAGCGTCAGGAAGCCGTGGGCGAAGCCGCGCGGGATGAAGAAGGCGGCCAGGTTGTCGGCCGACAGCCTGGTGGCGCACCAGGAAAGATAGGTCGGGCTGTCGGGGCGCAGGTCCACCGCGACGTCGAAGGCGGCGCCGCGCGTCGCCCGGACGATTTTGCCTTCGGCCCATTCGCCCGGCTGGTAGTGCATGCCGCGCAGCGTGTGCCGTGCCGGGTTGCGCGACAGGCTGACCTGGGCGGCCGAGAAGGCGATGCCGAGCTCGGCGAATTCCCGGGGGCACGACAGGCGCGCGAACAGGCCGCGCTCGTCCCGATGGGGGCTCGGCAGCAGGACGGCCGGCCCTTCGATGGGCGAACCGAATTCCGGCGCGCGTCGTTCCATGGCTGCCTCTCGTGTCGGCGAGCGAAGATGCCGAGGCATCGGCTCGCCATGACCATCATCGATTTCTCACGTCCCGCAAGACATGAAAAACCGACGCGTGGGGTGCCGACGACCCTTTCGAGGGCTCGCCGGGTTCAGAAGGTTCGAAGCTGAGGAATGGCCGTCACGAAGCGGCCGTCCCAGTCGCGGATAAAGCCGAGTTGCTGCTCGATTTCCCGGGCGAGGTTCCACGGCAGGATCACAACATAGTCCGGCCTGGTCTGGCGGATCAATTCGGGATCGACGATCGGCGCGTGCACGCCGGGCAGCAGGCGGCCTTGCTTGTGCGGACTGCGGTCGGCGACGAAGGCGATGTCGCCGTCGGTGAGGCGGCAGTAGTTCATGAAGGTGTTGCCCTTGGCGGCGGCACCGTAGCCGACCACCGTCTTGCCCTCGGCCTTGGCCTCCGAGAGGAAGCGCAGGAAATCGTCCCGGACCTTTTCGACCTTGGCGGTAAAGCCGAGATAGCCGCCGCGATCGGCGAGATGCGCTGCCGTTTCGGCCGCCCTGACGTTGCGCAGCCCCGGCTGCTCGCTCCAGCCGGCCTCGGCGTGGCCGGCGAACACGCGCAGCGAGCCGCCATGGGTCGGCAGTTGCTCGACGTCGAACACCATCAGGCCGTGCCGGGCGAGGATGCGTTCGACCGAGGTCAGCGACAGGTAGGAATAGTGCTCGTGGTAGATGGTGTCGAACTGGGTGAGGGCGATCAGGTTCAGCAGGTGCGGAAACTCGAAGGTCACGACGCCCTTCGGCTTCAGGAGGGCCTTGAAGCCGGCGATGAAGTCGGAAATGTCCGGCACGTGGGCGAGGACGTTGTTGGCGGCGGCAAGGTCGGCCTGGCCCTTCTCCCGCACCACCCGCTCGGCGGTGTTGCTGCCGAAGAAGTCGACCAGCGTCGGAACGCCGCGCGCTTCCGCTTCCCTGGCGCAATTGCCGGCCGGCTCGATGCCGAGAACGGGAATGCCGGCGCCGACGAAGTGCTGCAGGAGATAGCCGTCGTTGGACGCCACCTCGACCACCAGGGACCCGGCGCCGAGCGAGAAGCGGCCGGTCATGGTTTCGGCATAGCGGCGCGCATGCTCGACCCAGCTTGGCGAGATGCTGCTGAAGTAGGCGTAGTCATCGTGGAAGATGGCGTCGGCCGGCACGCTTTCCGTCGTCTGCACCAGGAAGCAGCTCTCGCAGACCATCACCGCCAGCGGAAACGAGCGCTCGCCGGCGATGTCGTCCCGCGAACGAAGATTGGAATTGGCCAGCGGCGTCGTGCCGAGATCGACGAACGACAACGACAACGGGGCCGAACAAAAGCGACAACGGTGGCTCATAACTCACTCCACGCCCTGGTAGGCTGTGATTTCCTGTCTGGTAAACCGGGCCATGTCCTCATGGGCGTGCCAGGCCTGATACCAGCGTGCAGTCGCCCGGATGGCCGCGATGCCGACCAACCGGTCGCGCCAGCCGAGCATGTCCCGGGCGCGGGAGGCGTCGATCGCCAGTTTTCCCGCCTCGACGGTGTACGTTGCTTCCTGGATGCTGAGAAGGTCGGGGCGCCCCATCTCGGCCAGAAGCTGTTCGGCAAAGGCCAGAACGGGCAGGTCGTGCGCGCTTTCCGGCCCGATGTTCATCGCCCTCGGGGTGTCGGGTTTGCGGGCCAGCGCTTCGGCATAGAGAAGATAGCCGCACAGGCAGTCGAGCACATGCTGCCATGGCCGCGTCGACTTCGGCTGCCGCAGGATGACGGGCGCGCCGGAAACGACGGCGCGGACGCAGTCGGGCGCCAGCCGGTCTTCCGAGAAGTCGCCGCCGCCGATTACGTTGCCGCCGCGCACGGTGGCGACCGGCACGGCGGGGAAATAGCTTTGCGCCATCGAATGGACCAGGATGTCGCAGGCCGCCTTGCTGGCCGAATAGGGATCCTTGCCGCCGAGCGGGTCAGCCTCGCGGAATGCTAAGCCCCGACCGTCGTTGGCGTAGACCTTGTCCGAGGTCACCACCAGGACGGCCTCGAGATCAGGCTGATCGCGCAGGGCGTTGAGGAGATTCAGCGTGCCGATGACGTTGGTCTGCCATGTGGTTTCCGGATCGCGAACCGATCTCCTGACGAGAGCCTGGGCCGCCATGTGCAGAACGATCTCAGGCCGGCATTGCTTGACGACGTCGGCCACCGAAGCCGCATCACGCAGATCGATGAAATGGCTGTCGCAGACCTCGGCGACGCTGGCGTCGCCGTAAAGAGAGGGGCCTTGTTCGGGCGGCAGCGCGAAGGCCGTGACCCTGGCGCCGAGCTCGGCCAGCCACAGGGCGCACCAGGCGCCCTTGAAGCCGGTCTGTCCGGTCAACAGAACCCGCTTGCCGCTCCAGAACGAACGATTCGGCACCGATCCCGAGGGCAGGTCACTCACGGGCGGTCATCCCATTTCTTCCACGGCGCCGCGCCGCTGCTCCAGAGACTCTCGAGATGGTTCTTGTCGCGCAGCGTGTCCATCGGCTGCCAGAAGCCGGTGTGGCGGAAGGCCCGGAGCTGCCCGGTGGCGGCCAGCGTCTCCAGCGGTTCCTTCTCCCAGATGGTATCGTCGCCGTTGATCAGGTCCAGGCAGTCCCGCCGCAGCACGAAGAATCCGCCGTTGATCAGCCCCTGGTCGCCCGGCGGCTTTTCCTCGAACCGCTCGATTGTATCTCCGGCGAGCTTGACGGCGCCGAACCGTCCCGGCGGCACGACGGCCGTCATGGTCGCCCGCGCGCCATGGTGCTTGTGGAACGCGATGCTGGCGGTGATGTCGACATCGGAGACGCCGTCGCCATAGGTGAAGCAGAAGTGGTCCTCGCCGCTCAGATACGCACGGACGCGGCCGAGGCGTCCGCCCGTCATGCTGCGTTCGCCGGTTTCCACCAGCGTAACCTTCCAGGGCTCGGAGACGTTCTGATGGTATTGGATGTCGCCGTTGGCGGTGTCGACGGTCAGGTCGGCGCCATGCCGAAAGTAATTGATGAAATATTCCTTGATCGTGTACCCTTTGTAGCCAAGGCAGATGACGAATTCCCGAATTCCATGCACAGAATACATCTTCATGATGTGCCATAGAATGGGGCGTCCGCCGATTTCGATCATCGGTTTGGGACGCATGGTGGTTTCCTCGGACAGGCGTGTTCCGAGGCCTCCCGCCAGAATAACTGCTTTCATCGTCTGCCCTGCCTACAATCGCCCGCAGCCGCGAGCCTGCGAAGCCGCCGAGCGACCCCTTCCCCTGCGGCCCTTTTCCCATACTTTCGATGTGTTTTCCATCGTTTCGCGACGGCCAAGAATGCGAGTTCGGTGTACAACACATCAAATGTGTCTAGGGGCGTTGCAGTGCTCCGTCCTTGGTGAGGTTAGTCGCGCCCTTCGGTCCGAGACCATACTCCGCGAAGGAATATCGAGGCGGCAAGCCGTGGGTTCACACTCGCGACAGAAGGCCGGTATCCGATGACAATTCTTCGAACCGGCATAGCCAGGGGGATTGAGAGCCGGTTGGCATTGAAGCGCACGGTCGAACTCCGATATCTTGAAACAGACATCCATTGATGTCCGCTCAATGACAACTGACGACTCGCCGCGGGAGTGCCTCAGCTGCTGATCCGGTCGTTTTATGACCAACTATCTCGTTGATCCAGCAGCTCTATGAATAACTGTCCCGTAGGCACATCGAGGCCTGGGCTTCTAAATAAAGTCCTTGAAATAAGGACGACATTTTCTGAACGATTTAATCTTCTCCTTATACTGACCTATCTTTCGACGAATTTTCCGAATAATCGTATTCAATACGCCTTTATTTTTGGACGGGACTCCAACCCGAAAGTCGATCGAATTGTCATCATACCCAGAGTTGACGACAATTTTTGATCTGATGCATAACGGCTGATTTATGTGAAATCCCACCATTCCGTCGAATACTTCAACGCTGTGGACGTAGTCCCTTATCAAATTCGGATTATCTTTATAGAAGTATCGATCATTTATCCTTCTGTTGGCCTCTGCGCAGAAATTCATAAATGAATAAGGAGATGGGTTCCCGAATGACTTCATGTAACTAGTTTGCGTATCTTCTATCAACACAACTCCACCGTCATTTATGCGGGGGATTGTCTTGTGAAGCGTCTTTAGTTGCTGATAGTTCGTGTGTCCGCCATCGTCGACAAGGACGTCGATTTTCCCAACTTCCGAAAAAAAAGAATCCCAGAAATCATCGGATTCCTGATTTCCAATAAAGATCTCGTATCCGTGCTCCCGCCACTTAATAGCAGCAGGGTTAAGATCAATGCCAATGATTCGCGCGCTAGGCCCGAAGAAATCTCGCCACATAAAAAGAGAGCCCCCGCCGAGAACCCCAATCTCGGCTATAGTGATTTGTTTCCCTCTGTACTTTGAGAGTAGCTTGTCATATGCAGGGAAATAGCTATCATTCTTGATGGACCTGTATGGCGATCTTTCAAATGAGCTTTGGGAAGACATGAATATGGGCTCT
>Ga0316604_10001548_pt1 | contig 19753 bp, 17 predicted proteins | sample OWC_soil_day20_C_FD_207650 | JGI IMG/M metagenome (GOLD analysis project Ga0316604, IMG submission 207650) | Wetland soil microbial communities from Old Woman Creek delta, Ohio, United States - OWC_soil_day20_CT | ecosystem: Environmental > Terrestrial > Soil > Wetlands | place: USA: Ohio...
CGGCGCTCATGAGAAAGGCCGGCCAATAGACGGTGTGGAAGCGGACGATATCCTTGCCGATGATATGCAGGGCCGGCCAGTATTTCTGGAACAGCTCGCTATCGGTGTCCGGATAGCCGAGCGCCGTGATGTAGTTGGTGAGTGCGTCGACCCAGACATACATGACGTGCTTGTCGTTGCCCGGTACCGGGATGCCCCAGTCGAAGGTGGTGCGGGAGATGGACAGGTCCTTGAGGCCGCCCCTGACGAAGCTCGTCACCTCATTCTTGCGCTCCTCGGGACCGATGAAGTCCGGCTGCTCCTCGTAGAGCTTCAGGAGCCTTTCCTGATAGGCGCTGAGGCGGAAGAAGTAGCTCTCCTCCTCCACCCATTCGACGGGCGTGCCCTGCGGGCCGAAGCGGATGCCGTCATCGGAGACGAGGGTTTCCTCCTCGCCGTAATAGGCCTCGTCGCGCACCGAATACCAGCCGGCATACTTGTTGAGGTAGATGTCGCCATTGGCCTCCATCGCCTTCCAGATGGCCTGGCAGGCAACACGGTGGCGCTCCTCGCTGGTGCGGATGAAGTCGTCATTGGTGAGGTTGAGGAGAGCGGCCATCTCCTTGAAGCGGGCCGAGTTGCGGTCGGCGAGCTCGCGGGCGGTGATACCCTCCTTGCGCGCCGTCTGCAGCATCTTGATGCCGTGCTCATCTGTGCCGGTCAGGAAGCGGACGTCATGGCCGTCGAGCCGCATGAACCGCGCCATCACGTCGGTCGCTATTGCCTCATAGGCATGGCCGATGTGAGGAGCCCCGTTGGGGTAGCTGATCGCGGTCGTGATGTAGAACGTCGGTTTCATGAGTTCGCTTCAGGGTTTCGATGGTGCCGGACGGAAGGTCGCAAGGCGCATCCGATAGGAACGCCAGCGGCACGATACTGTGAATAGCTATTTAGCGACGCATCCCGCAAGGCTTTGCATCACCGAAATCACCGCCTGCCGACGATCGAGGTTGATGGCGTCGGTCTCCGCGACGATGCGGTTCACCGTTTCCCAGGCAGCGGCGTAGCCATTGAGGCGATCGATACCGCCCCTGATCGTCAGGCGCATGTGTTCGGAAAGCCAGCCGCGCGCCAGGTCGGCGCAGAGGTCGAAGTTGTCGGCGCCCTTGCGGCCGGCCACGGCGTCGGCAAAGCGGTAGAGACGCGGCCGGTCGAGACGCGGAAATCCATCGGCCAGAGCCCGAAACAGGCGATAGACCTCCAGGCCGTCGTTCTCGATGCAGTCGATCGCCCGTCGCACAGAGCCCTCGGCCAGCGCTGCCAGGGCGGGTTTGTCACCTTCCGAGACGCTCAGACCGAGCGAGGTGAGCGCCGCGTCGAGATCGTCCGGGCCGAGCGGGTCGAGAGCCAGGCGGCGGCAGCGCGAACGAATGGTCGGCAACAGCCGGCCCGGCGCGTGGGAGAGCACCAGGAACAGTGAGCGTTTCGGCGGTTCTTCCAGCATCTTGAGCAGCGCATTGGCAGCCGAGACGTTCATGTCGTCGGCGGCGTCGACGATGGCGATGCGGTAGCCATCGATGCCGGCGGCGTTGCCGAAGAACGTCACCGTCTTGCGGATTTCGTCGACGGTGAGCTGGGTCTTGACCTTCTTCGTCTTGTCGTCCCAGGGACGGCGCAGATGCAAGAGGTTGGGATGGGCGCCGGTTGCCACCATCGCAGCGACACGATCGGCCGCCGGCAGCAGGCCGGCGGTCGGCGCTGGCGCCTTGGCCGGATCGGGATGGCTGAGCACGAAACGGGCGAAGCGAAAGGCCAGCGTCGCCTTGCCGATGCCCTTTGGTCCGGTCAGCAGGATGGCGTGGTGCAAACGGCCGCCGGCATAGCCTTCGTGCAGTTCGGCAGCGGCGACCGAATGACCGATCAGCTCCGTCTGCTCGCGCGGCAGCGGCAACCCCTCCAGCCAGTCGGCTTCGGTGGCGCGATCATCCTCAATCGCCACGGGCACCCTCCCCGTCGAGCCCGAAACGACGCGTCACCAACGCCAGGATTTGGCCGGACACCACATCCTTGTCGCGGCTGCCATCGACAACGACGCAGCGCTGCGGGAAGCGATCGGCCAGCGCTAGGAAGCCGCGCCGCCGCGCCTCGTGCACGGCGACGGCGTCGCTTTCGAAGCGGTCGGCGCCCTCTGAGCGATGGCCGACGCGCGCAAGCCCGACCGGGACGGGGACGTCGATGATGACGGTAAGATCGGGAATGGTGGAGCCAATGGCAGCGTCGACGAGACCATCGACGACGTCGGTCGGCAGCCCGCCGGCCGTGCCCTGATAGACGCGACTCGAATCGGCGAAGCGGTCGCAGACCACGAAGGCGCCGCGCTCAAGCGCCGGCTCGATCAGCTCGGCAACGTGGTCGATGCGGGCGGCGGCGAAGAGATAGGCCTCGCCGAGCACGCCAAGCGGCTTTGCCCGGCCGGACAGCAGCAGGCCGCGGATCGTTTCGGCAGCCAGCGAACCACCGGGCTCGCGCGTCAGCACCACGTCAAGGCCGCGGGCCTCGAGGGCCGCCGCAAGACGTTTCGATTGGGTCGACTTGCCGGTGCCTTCCCCGCCCTCGAAGGTGATGAACCTACCCCTGGTGCCGCCCACGCAATGCTCCCAAGTTCACGATATCCTCGATCGATATAGACCCGATTGTCCTATGCCACCAGCCGGCGAACATTTCGGTGAAGCCGTCAAGCGCTCGCTGCCGGATCTCGCCGCGTTCTACATCGGCGGCAGCCTCGAGCAACACCGACTGATAAAGGCGGTCGTCGATGCGGACTTCGAGGCGGGCGATCGGCGCACCACGGCTGATCGGCGCCGGCACCGGGCCATCGTAGACCACCGCGAGGCGAAACCGCGAGCGGTCACCGGTCGGTAGCGTCAGGTTCACCGGCGCGCCGCCAGTGGACGTGACGGCCACGTCCGGCACATTGCCACCGAACACCTTCACCTGGCTGATCTCAGCGCCCGACGGGTAGAGCTCAAATCGGCCGTATTCGGAGAAGGCACCTTCGATCAGCGCCTTGACGTCCTTGTCGCGGTCAGCAAGCGAAGCATAGCCGCTCGCGGCGACCGTGACGCGGCGGTCGCCGCGCGCAGCCGACAGCAAGGCGCCGAAACCGGCCGCCTCGTCGAAGGCCAGCATCAGGCCGTCAACGCCCGGCAGTTCCTTCACCAAGCGCGTCTTGTTGGTCTGGTTAATCTTGTTCCAGAGAAATTCCGGCTGGCCATAGAGCGCGTAGCGGTCTGGATAAGTCGTGCGAATGTGGCCGGCCAGCGCCAACATGTCGGCCAGAGTGGTCTTCGCCTGAGGGTCGGAATAACCGGTCGGGTTGGCAAACCGGCTGTTCTTCAGGCCAATGCGGGCGGCATAGGCGTTCATGCGCTCCGTGAAGGCCGCCTCGGACCCGGCCAGTCCCTCGGCCAGCGCGATGGCGGCGTCGTTGGCGTAGTCGATGACGAGACCGCGCAGAAGGTCACCCACCGGCACGAAGGATTTCACCGCCGCGAACATGGTGGTGACGCGGGCCGGCGCGCCGCCGGTGCGCCAGGCGTGCTCGCTGATGGGATAGAGCGTGGCTTCGGTGAGCTCGCCGGTCTTCAGCGCCTCGAAGACGACGGCTGCGGTGACCAGCTTGGTGAAATTGGCCGGCGCGAACGCCTTGCCTTCATCCTTGGCGATCAGCAGCGAGCCAGTGGTCTCGTCATAGAGTGCCACGCGCGGAGCGATGCTCTCAAGCGCGGCCGACGGGCCAGTCATTAGGGCGACAAGCAGCAGGAACGGCAGAACAAGCCCACGCATGACGAGAAAACCGGTCCTCCCGCTTCCGGCGGACGATGCCGGATATCCCCTCGCCGCGCAGAACGCTGGTCAGCGAAGGAGACGGGCCCCGTCGATGCCGGCCGCCTCAGCCGCAGCGATTACCCGGTCCGGCGTCGCCGTCAGGGCCGTGAGGCGCACCAGCTTCATGCCACGCCCGCTGACGGTGATGTCGGTGATGACGGGCGTGCCATAGGCGGAAAGCGTGGTGCTCACCTTCGCGGCGTTATCCGGGTTGCCGAACACACCAAGTTGCACCACGGGCCCGACCGACTCATGGTCGACAGGCGTCTTCGGCCCGGACAAGCCCTCCAGCTTGCTCACCAATTCCGACAGGCCCGTGCCGGCCTCGATGCCATCGACGGCCTGATAGGCCTGCGACACGCGATCGGCAGCATAGCCCGAAGCATTTGGCGGCAGCGGCGGCAATATGGTGTCGCCGAACATGATGGTCGGCTGCTGATCGGCGCCGACGTCCGGATCGGCAAAGCTCATGCGCGGCTGCGGCAGCGGCACGGCAGGCGAGAGGACGGCGACCTGTGGCTGAGCCATAAAATCGGCAGGATCGGCCGAAGCGATGGTCACGTAATCGAAGGTCTCGACCGGACGGGGCAGCGGCACCACGTCAATGGCCGGCGCCGGCGTACCGGTGACGTCGATCGGCGTAGCAGCCGCCATCACGGCCGGAGCGACGGGAGCCGGCGCAGCCTTCGGGGCGTCCGACCCCTCGAAAACGTGCATCATGGTCTTCACGCCCGGCAGCGACTCGACGGCAGCAAGCATGACGTTCGGCTTGTCGGCCTGCGGCTGATCGAGCGACGGGCCGCGATAAGAGGCGAGCAGGAAGGCGGTGTCGTCACCCTCGGTCCTTGCCGGACCGACATATTCGACGCGGACCTTGGCGACACCAGCACGCTTGACGCCGAGCATATCGGCGGCGCGTTGCGACATGTCGAGGACACGATTGGAATGGAATGGCCCGCGATCATTGACACGAACGATGACCGATCGGCCGGTGGCGAGGCTGGTCAGCCTCGCATAAGACGGCAATGGCATGGTGGGGTGAGCGGCGGAAATCGACGCGCTGTCAAACACTTCGCCATTGGCTGTCCGGCGACCATGGAAATCGGTGCCGTACCAGCTGGCAAGGCCGACGACCTTGTAATCGGGGTCGATCCTCGGCACGTAAGTCTTGCCGGCGATCTGGTAGGGTTTGCCAACCATGGCGCGGCCGCCGCCCTTCGGCACCGGCTCTCCCATGGCTACGACACGCGGACTAGGAGCGACGCCATACCTGGGATCGATCTGTGCCTTGGCGGTTTTGAGAGGGGCCCGTTCGGTTGTTCCGCAGCCCGCCACGCCGATTGCCAGGACCAGTGATGCGGACATCACCGTCACTAGGGTTTTCGTCGTCGAGCGCGTGCCGTTCCGCCCTTCAGTCATTCCGTACGCCTTGCCGTTCGAGCACTCATCACCATCGCGCCCCGACCGGCCGACGGCCTTTCGGAGCTTTCCAAGACGGAGCGACGCACCGAAGTGCGAACACTCACTGTAGAACGCCATCCCTAACCTCTTGTTAAAGATGAGACGGCGGCTCGACGATGAATCCCCTGATCAATCCCTAGCGCCCGATCCCGCGAGGAAATCGGCAGCGTGCATTTTGTACATTCGTTCGGCAGGTCCGTAAAGGCGGCAAACGCTGTGTCTGGCAGGTTTCATACACACTAAATGTAGCATTCACCCGCTAAAGCCCGGACGACTCGTCATAATCCGCGCGGTCCAAAGCTGTTCGACTTCGGGAATCCCAGCGGAGGAAGTCGTCCGGCGGCAGCCCGATCGCCAATCCAGTCGGCGAGATCGGCCATCGACCGCTGGAACACGCGGCTCGATGCATCGGTCCAGATGAGGCCGTTTTCTGCCGCGAAGACCCGGACGTCCGACACGCCGCCGTCCTTGAACCTCTGCAGCCTGACGCCCTTGCCGCGCCCCATCTCCGCCACCTGGGCAAGCGGGAAGATCAGGAATTTGCGATTCTCGCCGATCATGGCGACATGATCCCCCTCGGCCGGCACGATCAGCTTGGCCTTCTGGTCGCCCGACACGTTGAGCAATTGCTTGCCCTTGCGCGTGGTGGCGACAAGATCGGCCTCGGCGGTGACGAAGCCGTGGCCATCCGAGGACACCACAAGCAGCTTGCGCTCGGGCTTGTGCACAAAGACGTCGACCACGTCGGCGCCGTCATCCATGTCGACCATCAACCGGATCGGCTCGCCGGCCGAGCGGCCACCCGGCAGCTTGTCGGCACCGAGGGTGAACACCTTGCCGTTGTCGGCGAAGACGATCAGCTTGTCGGTGGTCTCGGCCTTGAAGAACAGCCTCAGCCCGTCGCCTGCCTTGAACTGCAGGCCGGACACGTCGGAGATGTGGCCCTTCAACGTGCGTATCCAGCCCTTGTCGGAGACGACGACGGTGATTGGCTCGCGCTCGATCAGCGCCTCCATCACCTCACCGGCGTCATGGGCCGAGCCGTCGCCAAAGCTGGTGCGGCGCTTGCCGATCTTGCTGTCGGGGCCGAACCCCTTTTTCACTTCGCCGATCTGCCAGCGCACCGTCTTCCACTGCTTCTTCTCGGAGCCCAGCAGATCCTCGATCTCCGCCTTTTCCTTGGAGAGTTCGGCGTGTTCCTTGCGGATCTCCATCTCTTCAAGCTTGCGCAGATTGCGCAGGCGCATGTTGAGCACCGCGTCAGCCTGCGTCTCGGTGAGGCCGAACGCGCGGATCAACTCGACCTTGGGCTCGTCTTCCTCGCGGATGATGCGGATCACCTCATCAAGGTTGAGGTAGGCAATGATGAAGCCTTCGAGCAGCTCGAGGCGGGCGTTGATCTGGTCAAGCCGATGCTGCGAGCGGCGGGTCAGCACCTCGCGGCGGTGAGCAAGCCATTCGACGAGCACCTGGCGAACGCCGAGTACGTTGGGCACCTGGCCGCGCGACAGCACGTTCATGTTCATCGGAATCCGGCTCTCGAGCTCGGACAGCCGGAACAGCGCCTCCATCATCAGCTTGTCGTCGACGTTGCGCGACTTCGGCACAATGACGACGCGCACGTCGCTGGTCGATTCATCGCGCACGTCCTCGATCAGCGGCGCTCGGCGCTCGGTGATCAGCTCGGCGATCTTCTCGATCAGCTTAGCCTTCTGCACCTGAAACGGGATCTCGGTGATCACCGCTTGCCACATGCCGCGGTCGAGGTCCTCCCGGTGCCAGCGAGCGCGCACCCGGAAGCCGCCCCGGCCGGTGCGGTAGGCCTCAAGAATCGTCTCGGCACTTTCGACGATGATGCCGCCGGTGGGGAAGTCAGGCCCGCGGATTGGCCCCTCGTCGCGGTTGACGAGGCCTTCCACCGGCGTATCCGGCGCGTCGATCAGCTTGATGGCGGCGTCGCAGATTTCGGCGACGTTGTGGGTTGGAATGTTGGTCGCCATACCGACGGCGATGCCGGCCGAACCGTTGGCCAGCAGGTTCGGGAAGGCACCGGGCAGAACCACCGGCTCCTTGTCGGCCTGGTCGTAGGTCTCGCGGAAATCGACGGCATCCTCGTCGAGCCCATCCAGCAGCAGGCGGGCGACCTCGGTCATGCGCGCTTCGGTATAGCGCTGAGCCGCGGCGCTATCGCCGTCGATGTTGCCGAAGTTGCCCTGACCGTCGACCAGCGGATAGCGTTGGGAGAAGTCCTGGGCGAGGCGCACCATCGCCTCGTAGACGGCACCGTCGCCATGCGGATGGTATTTGCCGATGACGTCGCCGACGACGCGGGCGCATTTCTTGAACGCGTTGCCGGGGTCGAGGTGCAGGAGACGCATCGCATAGAGGATGCGCCGGTGCACCGGCTTCAGGCCGTCGCGCACATCGGGCAGTGCCCGGTGCATGATGGTCGACAAAGCGTAGGCGAGATAGCGCTCTTCGAGAGCCTCTCGCAGATTGATCGGCTCGATGCCGTCGGATGGAATCAGTTCCTTGCCCATGGCACGATGGGTAGAATCACCCCCGTCCAAGTGCAACAGAAAGGCAAGCGGTTATCCGGGGACAGAGCGATGTTATCCCCGGCGTGACGTCAATCGGCCACCAGCGGCGCCGCCTTGGCGGCCAGCGCCGTCACCGCGTCGGCCGGTTTCAGGCACACCTGAAGGCCGCGCTGGCCACCGTTCATGTAGACGGTGTCGTGGGCAAGAGCCGCCTCCTCGAAGGCCGTCGGCACCCGTTTCTTCTGGCCGAAGGGGGAGATGCCGCCAACGTGGTAGCCGGTGACGCGCTCGGCGTCGGCCGGCTTCATCATCTGGGCCGACTTGCCGCCGAAGGCCGCCGCCAGCTTCTTCATGCTGACCTCGTGGTCGGAGGGCACGACGAGGCAGACGGGCTTGCCATCGACCTCGGCCATCAGTGTCTTGAGGACGCGGGCCGGCTCGGCACCGATCGCCTCGGCCGCCTGCATGCCGATGCGATCGGCGTCTGGATCATAGTCGTAGGTCACCGTCTCATAGGCGACGCGCTCTTTATCGAGAAACTGGGTGGCGCGGGTGGTCCTGGACATCGGAAAGCCTCGTCTGCGGCAAAGAACGCGAGGATCAGGCCGGCAACCCGGCCAGGAAGGCGGCGAGCCGGCGGTTGACGGCGACCGCCGCTTCGACGTGCGGCAGATGGCCGACGTCCGGAATGACGAAGCGCTCGCCCCCGACGGCCGAAAGGCGGTCCTCGTCGAGCGGGTTGACGGCGTCGCCTGTCCCCCAGATGACAAGGCGCGGCAGGTCGGCCTCGGCGACCACGCGGAAGGCGGCGTCGGCCTCGGCGGAGATCGCCGACATCGCGAAGGCGATGTGCGACAGCGCCGCCCGTCGGCCGGGTTTCTCGAGATCGTCGAGCATGTAGAGCGCCAGGCGCCGATTGGCGAGGCTCTTCCTGACGAACAGGCGCTGCAGCAGGTGCTCGGTGGCCTCGACGTCGGTCAGCGTCGGCAGCGTTTCCACGAAGACGCGCGGCACCGGCCGGCCGAGACCCGAGGCGGCAAGTGCCGTCAGCGACCGCACGCGGTCGGGATAACGGGCCGCGAAAACGCCCGACACCGCGCCGCCGAGCGAATGACCGATCATGTCGACGCGGCCGACGCCAGCGGCATCGAGCGCCCTGAGGATGGCATCGGCAAAGGCGGCGGCCGACGGTTTTGCCCCCTCTGGCCATGGCGATGCGCCATGCCCCGGCAGATCGAGCGACCAGACATCGGCCACCGCCGACAGTGCCGGCTGATTGGCGGTGAACGTGCGGCGATCGGCACCAAAGCCATGAACCAGCAAGAGCGGCGTTCCGTTACCACCGGAGTGGTGGAGGCGCACCTCAAAGGCGGCGGATGTGAGAGTGGACAATCGCAACTCCGGATGGATGCATGGACAGGCGCAGATTGGCGGTTCACCGCCGCAAGGGCAAGAGCCAAACCGTTCCGTCGTAGTCACTTTCCCTTATACTTGACTCTATAGTTCAAGTTATGATCCCTTATGGTGAATCCTCATTGCCGGATGCCGCCGATGAACGCCCCTCTCCTTTTGTCCGAAAGCTGGCCGACCCAGGACGTCGAAGATCTCCTGGTCCTCGTGCGTTTCATCGGCGAGGAAAAACGCCGGCAAGCTGGTGGCAAAGATGCCGGGACCAGCCATTCCGAGGCGATGGCCTGCCGCCGGCTCATCGAACGTTGCGCGCTGGTGCCTCGCCCGCGCGCGCCCGGCGGCTACACGGCGAGCCTCGTCGGCATGTCGCGACTCTATCGCTTCGTCCACGCGCCGGTGGGCGTCGCGCCGGAGATGCCGGTCGATCGCGAGGTGGCGGTGCGACGCGCCGTGCTGGAGGTGCTCGATCCGCCCGATCGCGACGAGGTCGAGGCGCGCATGTGCGCCGAATTGGTGGAGATTCGTGCCGGAATCTTCCGCTGCGCCCACGCCGATCTTTGCGCCGGTCGCGGCTGCCCGTTCGAGCTGGAGGTGTCGGCCGAAGCGGTCGACCGCGCCCTCTGCGCGCTGCTGCCCAGAGGGAACTGACATGCTCGGCAAACCCATCTTCTCGCTGCCGGCGCCGGTCGAAGCCGCCATGTCGCTGTCCTCGGTCTCTCCCGATCGGTCGCCGCTCCGCCCCGCTCGGCAAGAACGGCCAAAGATCTGGGAATTACCCAAGAGCTGCCATTGCGTGACGCTCGGCACCTGCCTGACGCTCTCCGAACTTCGCAAGACGGCGAAACGGCTGGGACTGTTCCACGGCGTCGAGCTGATGAACGACTATGAACTGCACGGCGCCTTCGTCCACGTCCTGTCTGGCCGCAACCGCGCCTCGAGCGCCGTCCAGAAGTTGCTCGACGCCCACCACGCCGGGGCGGTCCGCAAGGCGTCACGCTGCCAGTCGGAGGAGGAGCTCTCAGCCTTCTGGGACCGCGAGGTCGCCGACGGGCAGATCGCCGGGGCCTTTTGGGCTGTGATGAGCCATGTGCATCTCGGCGGTGCGCTGGAGGTGCGCGTCTTCGGCGAGGTGCACATGATGTCGCACCTGTGCGGCGCGGCGCATCGGGGTGATGCCCGCGCCCGCTCGCAGGCCGAACAACAGTGCGCCGCCCTCGCCCGCCGGTTGGAGCAAGCCACCGCCGGTCAGTTGGAAGCGCTTGCCGCTCGCGACCGCGAGATTGAACGGCTGACTCGCCTCATCGCCGGCATCGAGCCCTTTGTCCGCGAGGCCGCAACCTTGCGCGCCCGCGTCGCCGAACTGGAAGGCGGCGATGAGACCGCCCGCCTCGCCGACAAAGCCGACGGCCTTGCCCGCCGGCTCGACCTTGCGACGCGCCGCAATGCCCGTCTTGCCGCCGACGTGGACACATTGACCGCAAGGCTCGCTGCAGCCGAGGCGCGGGCAGACGAGTTGTCCGACCGGCTGGCGGAGGTGTCGCCGTGCAGCACCAGAGCGTGTGCCGACGAATGCCCGTTCAACCTCGAAGGACGCTGCATCGCCTATATCGGTGGCCGGCCGCGCACCGTGTCGCGGATGCGCGACCTCGTCGAGCGTTGCCGCGGCTCGCTGATCCACCATGACGGCGGTGCCGAACAATCGGCCGAGGCGCTGGATGGCGTGCTGGTCCGTGCCGACGTGGTGATGTTCCCGGTTGACTGTGTCAGCCATACTGCCGTCGAGAAGCTGAAGACGATCTGCGGCCGCATGAACAAGACCTACCTGCCGCTTTCCTCGGCCAGCTACTCGTCTTTTGCCAGCGAGCTCGGACGAGTCTAGCGGAACCGCTCTATCCTCCCCCGGCCCGGCCCTGCTAACCTCCCGGCCGTCGGCGGGAAGCCGCCGGACGGAATCAGGGAGAACGCCTTGCAGCGGGTGACCATCACACTGGATGACGACCTCGTCGAAGAGATCGACGCCTTCATCACCCGGCGCGGCTATCAGAATCGCTCCGAAGCGATCCGCGATCTCGCCCGCGCCGGCCTTGGCGAAGTGGCCACCACCGCCGACCCCGAGCGGGACTGCGTTGCCGCCGTCGTCTACACCTTCGACCATGAGAAGCGCGAATTGGCACGGCGCCTCGCGGCGGTGCACCACCATCACCACGACCTGTCTCTGGCCACCACCCACGTCCATCTGGACGAGGCAACCTGCCTGGAAGTGACGCTGCTGCGCGGCCGGGTTGGGGAGATCAGCCATTTTGCCGAGCACCTAACGGCCGAGCGCGGCGTCCGCTATGGCCGCGTGGTGGTCGTGCCGATCGAGGGCAAGGGCGACCGGCCGCCCCCACATGGTCACACTCACGACGCGAAAGACTGAATTGGGCGTCGGCAAAGGCGAGCGGGCGCGACCTCCGCCTTTTTCCGTATTGCGCCGGTATGACGATTTTGTATTTTCTTCATACTGACACGATACGGAAAAGCCGATGCGCACGTTCATCTCCGCCATAGCTCTCATCGCCCTCGCCTCACCCGCCTGTGCCCATTTCCAGGAGATCCTGCCGTCGGAAGATGTGCTGCCTGACGGTGGCAAGGTCACCGTGGACCTTATTTTCACCCATCCGATGGAGCGCGGCCCGACCATGGACATGGCGAGGCCCGTACGGGTCGGTGTCGCCAGGGAAAAGGGCGTCGAGGACATCTCGGGCTCGCTGGTTGAGGCGCCCGTTGACGGCAAGCAGGCCTGGCGCCTTGAGCGCGACATTGCCGAGCCAGGCGCCGAGGTATTCTTCGTCGAGCCCAAACCCTACTGGGAACCGGCCGAGAACAAGTACATCGTCCACTATGCCAAGGTGGTGGTGGACGGCTACGCCTCCGGCGAGGGCTGGGATCGCCTCGTCGGCCTGCCGGTGGAAATCGCGCCGCTCGTCCGACCGACCGGCCTGTGGACCGGCAACCTGTTCCGCGCGGTCGTTCTCAAGGACGGCCAGCCGGTGCCGGGCGCCGAGATCGAGGTGGAATGGGTAAACGACGGCACGGTGACGCCGCCCAACGAGGCCTTCATCACTCAGGTGATCAAGGCCGATGACATGGGCGTCTTCTCCTATGCCATGCCGAGGGCGGGATGGTGGGGCTTCGCCGCGCTGATCGACGGCCCAGAGACCCAGTCGCCGGATGGCAAGCCAGCCTCGACCGAACTCGGCGCACTGATGTGGGTGAAGACGACCGACATGGGCGGCGCAAGGTGACAAACCGGAGGGAGGGCTGACATGGCGCATATTCCCGACGGCGTCCTGTCGCTGCCCGTCCTTGCCGCCGGCACGCTGGCCGGTGTTGGTGGCCTTGCGCTTGGCATCCGCCGGCTCACCGATCGCGACATTCCGCGCACCGCGCTGCTGGCGGCCGTGTTCTTCATCGCCTCGTCGCAGGCCTTCTCACTCGGACCAACCTCCGTTCACTTGCTGCTCGGCGGCCTTACCGGACTCGTGCTCGGCTGGAAGGCGTTTCCGGCCATCTTCGTCGGCCTTCTGCTGCAAACGCTGCTGTTTGGTTTCGGCGGGTTGACGACACTCGGCGTCGATCTCGTCAATATGGCGTTGCCAGGGGTGCTGCTGGCGGCCGTCGTTCGCCCGTTCATCCGGGTTGACCGCCCCGCCCGGTCGGCCGCCTTCACTGGTGGCGCGGCCGCACTCGCCGTGGTGATCACTGCTGTTCTGGTGGGTGTTGAGATCGCCCTATCGGAACCGGCCTTCGCTCCAGCGCTCGGTGTGATGGCGGCGGCCTACCTGCCGCTGGCCGGCATCGAGGCCGCGGTGACCGCCTTCGTGACGCTCTATCTTCTCAAGGTGAAACCGGAGATGATCGTGGCGCCCGCCGTCCTTGGAACCGCCATATGATCCGCCTCGCCGCCGTCCTCGCAGCGTTCATCCTCCTCGTCCTGCCGGCCGAAGCGCATCGACTGAAGCTGTTCGTACAGGCGGCCGGTGGTGCCATCACCGGCTATGGTTTCTATATCGGTGGTGGCCGGCCCGAGGGCGTCGAACTCGTGATCACCACGCCAGACGGCAAGGAGGTGCGCCGCCTCAGGACCGGTTCCGACGGCGACTTCAGCTTCACGCCACCGGTGCCTGGCCGGTACCATCTGGCGCTCGCCTCCGGCGACGGCCATTTCGCCGAAGTCGACGTCTCGACCGATGGCGGGCCGACAACCGCCGTACCGGCCGGGAAGACGGCGCAAGCCCCTTTACCAGCGCCGACCGATCTCGACGCCCGCATCGCCACCGCCGTCGATGCGGCGGTGGCCCGGCAGATTCGGCCGCTGCTCGAAGCCTATGACGCCGCCGACGGTCGGGTTCGCTTCAACGATCTTCTCGGCGGCCTCGGCTGGATCGTCGGCATCGCTGGCCTCTGGGCGTGGTTCCGCTCGCGACGGAGCGGGCATGGCAACTGACGCGGCCGACGCCGCCGCGCCGACGTCCCGCCTTGATCGCCTCGACACGCGCACCCGCGTCATCGTCGCGGTGGCGCTGGTGCTGACGCTCGTCAGTCTACGGTCGTGGGTGTTGCTCAGCGCGGCGATTGTGCTCGGCCTGCTGCTCACGGGGTTTGCCGGCATTCCGGCGCGACAGACGCTGCGACGGCTGCTGCATGTCGAGGGCTTCCTGCTGATCCTGTTCGTTGCGCTGCCGCTGACGACGCGGCTGCCACCTTTCCTGGAGATCGGGCCGCTCGCCTTGTCGCTGCCTGGTCTTGAGCGAGCGGTGACGCTGGCGCTTCGCATCACCGCGGCGGCGCTTGTCGTGCTGCCGCTGATCTCGGACCTGACGCCGATTCGCCTCGGTCACGCGCTCGGCCGACTCGGCTTGCCGCCACGTCTCGTCCAGGTCTTCCTGTTCTCGATCCGCTACATCGAGCTGTTGCGGGCGGAGGCGCGGCGCCTCCATGACGCCATGCGACTTCGCGGCTTTGCGCCGCGCACCAACCTCCACACCCTGAAAAGCTATGGCCACTTCATCGGCCAGTTGCTGGTGCGGGCCATCGAGCGCGCCGAGCGGGTCAACGAGGCGATGCGCTGTCGGGGCTTCGCAGGGCGGTTTCCGCTTGTTACGCTGGAGCGGTTCGGCACCGCCGATGTCGGCGTGGCCGGTTTGACCGTTCTTCTCGCCGCTGCTGCCCTTCTCTTGGATCGCTTGTGATGACAGCTCTGCTCGATCTTTCCGGCATCCGCATCCGGCGCAGCGGCCGGCTGGTGCTCGACCAGGTCGATCTTCAGCTTGAAACCGGCGAGCGGCTGGCGCTGGCCGGCGCCAACGGTGCCGGCAAGACCACGCTGCTCCGCACCATCGTCGGGCTAGAGACGCCGGAGGCCGGTGAGATTATCGCCTTTGGCCGGCACCGGCACGACGAGGATGACTTCCGCGACCTGCGCCTCAGGGTGGGTTTCCTGTTCCAGGATTCCGACGACCAGCTGTTCGCGCCAACGGTGATCGAGGACGTCGCCTTCGGCCCGCTCAATCTCGGTTTCACGCCGTCCCAGGCGATCGAACGCGCCCAGGCGGTGCTGACCGATCTCGACCTCCTGCCGCTCGAGCGGCGCGTCACCCATCATCTTTCCGGCGGTGAGAAGCGGTTGGTGGCGCTGGCCGGCGTGCTGGCCATGGACCCGGACGTGCTGCTTCTCGACGAGCCGACCAACGCGCTCGACGAAGCGCATCTCGCCCGCCTCACCACCATCCTTGCCGAACTGCCGGTGGCAATGATCCTGGTGTCGCACGACGCGCACTTCCTCGCCACGCTGTCGACACGGGCGGTCTTGCTGGAGAACGGCCGTTTGATGCCGGCGGTGGCGCACCGGCACCAGCACCGGCATGACCACGTGCATTTTCATCCGATCGAAGAGACCGACTAGACGGCCGTTGCTCTACTCGACCGGCTCGTCGACGAGGCCGGTCACCGGTGCCGTCGAGCCGCGCACGATCAGCTTGCCGGACAGCATCACCTTGCGGGCTGGTGCCTTGGGTGTCTTGAGGCGATCGAACAGCAGCGTCATCGCCATGCGGCCGATGTCGCCGACCGGCTGTTCGATGACGGTGAGGCCTGGCCCCACCAGTTCCGACCAGGTCTCATTGTCGAAGCCGGCAATGGCCACGTCCTCGGGCGTCCGCAGCCCCAGCCGTCGCATGGCCTTGGCGACACCGAGCAGCATCAGGTTGCTCGACGCGATAACCCCGTCCGGCCGGTCAGGCCGGGAAAATACCTTGAGGATCTCGCGTTCGGCCGCCTCGGCATTGGGGGCGACGAAAAAGGCTTCAGACGACAGGCCGAGTGAAGCCGTGGCGGCGAGATAGCCGAGGTGGCGGTCGACAGCCGTCGACGAGACGTTGCCGAACAGGCCGACAATGCGACTGCGGCCGATGGTATGGAGATGACGGACCAGCGTTGCTATCGCCTGATGGTTGTCGAGGACCACGCTGTCGTGGCGGCCGACCGGCCCGCCGCGATCGACCAGCACCACAGGGAAAGGCAAATCATCGTCGGCCAGCCGCTCGATGGTGCCGCGAGTCGGTGCCCAGATGACGCCGGTGACGCGCTCTTCCTCCATCAGTCCCAGGTACATCGCCTCGCGCTCGGCGCTCTCGTCGGTGTTGCAGAGGATGACGCGCATGCCGGCATGGTAGGCCTCGTCCTCCACCACGCGGCTCAGCGCCGTGAAGAACGGACTGCGAATATCGGCCACCATCAGACCAATTGTCTGGGAGTGCTGCGAGCGCAGCCGGCGGGCCGAAAGGTTGGGCCTGTAGCCGGTCGCCGCGATAGCTTTCTCCACCCGCTCGCGCAATTCCGGGCTCACCGGACCGTTGCCGAACACGCGTGACACGGTGGCCACCGACACATTGGCCCTCTGGGCCACGTCCTTGATACTAACTGCCATTTTTCAGATGACCCAAGACCTCGCCGCCGTTTCCCGATGGCGTCCTCCCCGGCCCCGAAACCGCTGAAAAGGATTACATGAGGCTTGCTTAACCGCACCAATTTGAAATCAGTAATTTTTCTGATAGGATTCCGGAATGGTTGGGCGGACGCACCGAAGCGGGTGGCCCAATTCCCAGGAAGTTCCGGATTTCACCTTTTCTATCAACGCCCTTTAGAAGAATTTTGGCCGGTCTGTAGTACCACTACGCACCGGAAACTTAATCGGTTCAACGCTTGACCATTGGACTGAAAACGATCCCATATGTAGCGGGACACAACAGAGCGGACCTTCAAACAGATCCTCCGCAGCCCGCCTCGCCCTTGGGGACAGATAGCCCGGCCGGCCAAACGCCAGACAACGGCGACCGTCGGCGGAACGAACAAAATACCTTTGGGACGAATGCTTGGAAGACAGGAGATAAAGATGCCAATCAACAGCCCGGCCGACCTCGACGCACTGGTTTCCCGCGTCAAACGCGCCCAGCAAATCTACGCGACGTTCTCCCAGGAGCAGGTCGACCTGATCTTCCGTCAGGCAGCTTTCGCCGCCGCATCCGCCCGTATCCCGCTCGCCATGCAGGCAGCCGAGGAAACCGGCATGGGTGTGATCGAAGACAAGGTCATCAAGAACCACTTCGCTTCCGAGTACATCTACAACAAGTACAAGGACGAGAAGACCTGCGGCGTGCTCGAGGAGGACGAACTCGGCGGCACCATCACCATTGCCGAGCCGATCGGCCTGATCTGCGGCATCGTGCCGACCACCAACCCGACGTCGACCGCCATCTTCAAGGCGCTGATCAGCCTGAAGACCCGCAACGGCATCGTCTTCTCCCCCCATCCGCGCGCCAAGAAGTCGACCTGCGCTGCCGCCAAGCTGGTGCTTGACGCCGCCGTCGCCGCCGGCGCGCCGGCCGACATCATCGGCTGGATCGACACGCCGTCGGTCGAACTGTCCAACGCGCTGATGCGCCATCCGGACGTCAACCTGATCCTGGCCACCGGTGGCCCGGCCATGGTGAAGGCGGCCTATTCCTCCGGCAAGCCCGCCATCGGCGTCGGCGCCGGCAACGCACCGGTGGTCATCGACGAGTATGGCGACATCAAGCGCGCCGTCGCCTCGATCCTGATGTCCAAGACCTTCGACAACGGCATGATCTGCGCCTCCGAGCAGGCGGTGATCGCCGTCGACAGCGTCTATGACGTGGTCCGCGAGCGCTTCCAGAGCCACGGCGGCTACATTCTGTCCGGCAACGAGTTGGGCGCGGTGCGCAACGTCGTATTCCCCGGCGGCCACCTCTCCCCGGACGTCGTCGGCCAGTCGGCCGCCAAGATCGCCGCCGCCGCCGGCATCACGGTTCCGAACGATACCAAGATCCTGATCGGCGAAGTCGAAAGCGTCGAGGAAAGCGAGCCGTTCGCCCACGAGAAGCTGTCGCCCACCCTCGCGCTCTATCGTCGTCCCGACTTCGAGGCGGCGGTTGACGCAGCGGCCGCGCTGGTCGCCCTCGGCGGCATCGGCCACACCTCGGTGCTCTACACCGACCAGGACAGTCACAAGGAGCGCATCTCCCGCTTCGGCGAGAGGATGAAGACGGCGCGCATCCTGATCAACTCACCGGCTGCCCTCGGCGGCATCGGCGACCTCTACAACTTCAACCTGGCGCCGTCTCTGACGCTCGGTTGCGGCAGCTGGGGCGGCAATTCGATCTCCGACAACGTCGGTCCGAAGCACCTCATCAACCGCAAAACCGTCGCGAAGCGAGCTGAAAACATGCTCTGGCACAAGCTCCCCAAGTCCATCTACTTCCGCCGCGGCGCCATCGCCGAAGCGTTCAAGGACCTCGAGGGCAAGAAGCGTGCGCTGGTGGTCACCGACCGCTTCCTGTTCCTCAACGGCTATGCCGATGGCGTCATCGAGCTTCTGAAGAAGCACGGCATGGACGTCGAGACCTTTTATGACGTCGAGGCCGACCCGACGCTCTCCGCCGTCCGCAAGGGCACCGAGCGTGCCGTCTCCTTCAAGCCGGACGTGATCATCGCCTTCGGTGGCGGCTCGGCCATGGACGCGGCCAAGATCATGTGGGTGATGTACGAGCATCCGGAGGTCCACTTCGAGGATCTGGCGCTGCGCTTCATGGACATCCGCAAGCGCATCTACAAGTTCCCCAAGCTGGGCATCAAGGCCGAGCTGGTCGCCATCCCGACCACCTCCGGCACCGGTTCGGAAGTGACGCCGTTCGCCGTCGTCACCGACGACTCCACCGGCATGAAGTATCCGCTCGCCGACTACGAGCTGACCCCGAACATGGCGATCATCGACGCCAACTTCGTCATGAACATGCCGAAGCCGCTGACCGCCTTTGGTGGCATCGATGCCGTCACCCATGCTCTGGAGGCCTATGCCTCGGTACTGGCCAACGAGTATTCGGACGGCCAGGCCCTGCAGGCGCTGAAGCTGCTCAAGGAGTATCTGCCGGCGTCCTACAAGGACGGCGCCAACGATCCGACCGCCCGCGAGAAGGTGCACAACGGCGCCACCATTGCCGGCATCGCCTTCGCCAACGCCTTCCTGGGTGTCTGCCACTCCATGGCTCACAAGCTCGGCGCGGCCTTCCACATCCCGCACGGCCTTGCCAACGCCCTGCTGATCTCCAACGTGATCCGCTACAACGCCAACAACAACCCGACCAAGCAGACGGCCTTCTCCCAGTATGACCGTCCGAAGGCTCGGGCTCGTTATGGCGAGATCGCGCAGCACCTCGGTCTTGGCGGCGAGCGGACGCAGCAGCGTGTCGACAACCTGATCGCCTGGGTTGATGGCCTCAAGAAGCAGCTCGACATTCCCGCCTCCATCCAGGCGGCCGGCGTGTCCGAGGCCGACTTCCTCGCCAAGGTCGACAAGATCGCCGTCGAGGCCTTCGATGACCAGTGCACCGGCGCCAACCCGCGCTTCCCGCTGATCTCGGAGCTGAAGCAGATCCTGCTCGACAGCTACTACGGTCGTGCCTATGTCGAGGCGTCCGATCTGGCCGATGCCGCCACTGCCGAGGCGGCGGTAGAACCGGCCAAGCCGGCCAAGGGCAAGAAGGCTGCCGAGTAAAGAGACGAAGATTGAGGACGGAGGCGGGGAAACCCGCCTCCGTTTTGCTTTAGGGTACCTTCACACCTTCTGAAGTGACAACCGGAAACCGGCGGCGTAAACCAAGTTTATCCGGCGTTCCGGAACGGTTCTCGTGAGTATCGCAAGGTCTCTGTGAGGGGTCCTCTGCATCACGCAAGAAAACCAACTTTATTGGGAGTTGAGAACATGGCAGTAAAGGTCGCCATCAACGGCTTTGGTCGTATCGGTCGCAACGTTCTTCGCGCGATCGTCGAATCCGGTCGTACTGACATCGAGGTTGTCGGCATCAACGACCTCGGCCCTGTCGAGACCAACGCCCACCTGATCCGCTTCGACAGCG
>Ga0316604_10001549_pt1 | contig 19752 bp, 22 predicted proteins | sample OWC_soil_day20_C_FD_207650 | JGI IMG/M metagenome (GOLD analysis project Ga0316604, IMG submission 207650) | Wetland soil microbial communities from Old Woman Creek delta, Ohio, United States - OWC_soil_day20_CT | ecosystem: Environmental > Terrestrial > Soil > Wetlands | place: USA: Ohio...
AATTTGCAATGCCTGTTTATTCATTTCCTCAGTACCTTTAGGCACGCGGGCAAGCACGGCTTTTTCGATAGCCTCAAGGCTGACAGCACTCGTAAGTTTAGTAATTGTCCCTAGTGCCACAATATTGGCGAACAGTTCCCGACCACATTTCTCTTTGGCCAATTGGGTGATAGGAACTGTATGTACATTTTTAAATCGCTCCGGTACTTCCCGGACAAGTGTGCTATCTACAATGAGCAGTCCGTTGTCCTGCAAATCGGCGCCGTATTTATTTAGCGCTTCCTGAGTCATAGCCAGCAGCAGATTGGGGTTGGTTACTTTGGGATAGTGGATGCGTTTATCACTAATGATAACCTCTGATTTACTGGAACCGCCACGGGCTTCTGGTCCATAAGACTGAGACTGGATAGCTTCTTTACCATCACCAATGGCTGCCTCGGCGAGGATAATGCCGGCAAGAATTAATCCTTGACCGCCAGAGCCGCTTAATCTGATTTCCATCATACTAACGCCCCCCTCCCATCGCTTGTTTTATGACCTTAGCATATTCAGTAACATATTCAGGAGCAACTTCCTCATGTAAGAGGCCTATGAGAATTTTTCCGGCCACTTGCTCAGGTTTAAGCTTAGCGGCGGCTTCCACGGTAATAGTATTATCCCGCTGCCAGGCTAAAAGGGCAGCAGGTTTTGCCATCTTGTTCTGCCTGCCAAAAGAAATCGGGCAGCCTGTCATGGCTTCAACTACAGAAAAACCTTCATGTGAAATTGCTTTGGCCACAAGCTCAGACAGTTGTTTGGCGTGATAGGTCGTTGACCGGGCAACAAAAGTAGCCCCTGCGCCTTTAGCCAACTGAGCTAAATCGAAGGCACGGTCGACGTTGCCATAAGGTGCTGTGGTCGCTTTCGCCATATGGGGTGTTAATGGCGAATATTGTCCGCCAGTCATGCCATAGATATTGTTGTTATATACAATAAGAGTAATGTCAATATTCCGTCTGGCAGCATGGATGAAATGATTGCCGCCAATAGCAGTTGCATCGCCATCGCCACTAATAACAATAACTTTGTGATCAGGCTTGGCCAGCTTAATCCCGGTAGCAAACGGCAGTGCCCGACCATGTGCGGTGTGTAAGGTATCAAAATGCAGATAGCCCGGTGCCCGTGACGAACAACCGATACCTGATACAATGGTTGTTTTATCCTGATCAAGTCCAAGCTTATCAATTGCCTTGACAATAGCGGCTGTTACAATGCCGTTACCACAGCCTGGACACCACATATGCGGCAACTTGTTGGGGCGATAATATTTTTTCAATAATTCTTCCATGGTTTTTCCCTCCTTAGTTGGCATCTTTAATGGCTGCTAACATTTCAGCAGGTGTGATTGGTTCGTTATTCCATTTGGGCAAAGACACGACCTTAGTCTGCCCGGCAACAATACGCTCTACCTCACCAACATACTGTCCGTAGTTAAGTTCAGCCACAATAATGGTTTTAACTTTTTTCGCCAAAGCTTTAAGCTGTTTTTCCGGTGATGGCCAGATGGTGATAGGCCGGAATAAACCTGCCTTAATACCCTGCTCACGCGCCATTTCAATAGCAGCATAGGCTGTCCGGGCAGTGCCGCCGAACGCCACTACGGCAATGTCAGCATCGTCAAGATTCTGCTCTTCAAAAGTGACAATATCATCAACATGATCATTGATTTTAGTATGCAGTCTGGCAATCAATTCATGGGAGGTGCTGTTGGCGCCACTGGGGAAACCGGTATAATCATGGGCTAATCCGGTAACATGGAAACGATAACCGTCGCCATAGGCCGGCATCGGCGGTACACCATCAGCCTCTGGTTTATAGGGAAGAAACTCGCCTGGCGGCAACATAGGTTTTTTACGGTTAACAATTTTCAGGCTGCCTTGATCGGGAATCTCAATTTTTTCCCGCATATGACCAACAATTTCGTCAAGCAGGAGTACCACTGGTGTACGATATTTCTCGGCAAGATTAAATGCCTCTACTGTCAGCGTGTAGCATTCCGGCACACTGGACGGACTGAGCGCAATAACGCCCCGGTCGCCATGCGACCCCCAACGCGCTTGCATGATATCAGCCTGCGCTGGTGAAGTCGGCTGACCAGTACTGGGACCAACCCGCTGCACATTGACAATGACACAAGGAACCTCAGCCATTGATGCATAGCCAATTAATTCTTGTTTTAACGAAAATCCTGGGCCGCTGGTGGCCGTTAAGGACTTAACTCCGGTTAAGGCTGCGCCGATAGTAGCTGCCATCCCGGCAATTTCGTCTTCCATTTGGATAAAGGTACCGCCAACCTGCGGTAATCGTTTGGCCAACAACTCGGCCACCTCAGTAGATGGTGTTATCGGATAGCCGGCAAAAAACCTGGCTCCGGCGGCAAGCGCGCCTTCTGCACAAGCACTATTTCCCTGCATAAGTAATGCTTTTGCCATAAGTACATTCCTCCGTTCGTTATAAGTTATTTATCTGAAATTAGGTAGATAGCATAATCAGGGCATCTGAGTTGACATTGCCCACAAGCAGCACAATCGTCAGGTGTGGCAACGACGATCTTGCCAAGTTCATCCAGCTTTAATACCTTTTTGGGGCAAAGCTCAACACATATTCCACAACCTTTACAATATTTGGGCACAGTTTTTAGCATTTTGGTTCCTCCAATATAATAATTTCCGACAAACAGCGTTATGCATTAAATAGCTTGCCAGGATTTAGTAACCCTTGCGGGTCAATAACTTTTTTGATGGCTTTGCCAACAGCAAACCCAGTTTCCCCTGTCTCCCATTGTAAGAATGGGGCTTTCATATAGCCAATACCATGTTCGCCTGACAACGTGCCACCAAGTTCTAAAGCAACCTTGAACAACTCCGCAACGGCTTGTTCTACTCGCTCCATTTCTTCGTGGTCATGTTTATTGCTTAATATATTGGGATGAAGATTACCGTCACCGGCATGCCCAAAAATAACCATCTTCAAGTTGTATTTTTGGGCAATCTCTCGTAAACGACGAACCATGGTCGGAATCTGGCTTCGCGGCACAGTGGCATCTTCGGAAATTTTCGTTGGATTTAACTTGCCACAGGCTGGAGAAATGGCCCGCCGGGCCTGCCACAATTTGTCAATGTCTTCCGGTGTGGAAGCAGTCTGGATCTCGGTCGCGCCGCATTGCTGGCACACCTTGATAACATGTTCAGCCTGTTTGACAATGGCCTTCGCACTACCATCAACTTCAATCAAGAGAATAGCTTCCGCACTCACCGGCAGCCCAACCTTAAGGTAATCCTCTACCGCGCGAATTGTCAGGTTATCCATAATCTCCAGCGTAGTTGGTATAGTACCTGAGGCAATCATCTCACTTACCGTGCGGGCCGCATCATCCAGGCTGGTAAAAACAGCCAGCAGGGTTTGTTTGGCACTTGGCTTGTCAACAAGCTTGAGATAAATCTTAGTAATAATACCTAAAGTTCCTTCAGAGCCAACAAGCAACATTCCCCAGTCCGGACCGGCCATCTCACTGTCAAATTTATTGCCCAATTCGACTACACTGCCGTCAGGCAAGACTACTTCCATCCCCAACACATAGTCCCGGGTAATGCCATACTTAACCCCGCGGGGTCCGCCGGCACATTCAGCAATATTGCCGCCGATGGTTGAGGTCTTAGCACTGGCTGGATCAGGAGGATAGAAGAGACCGGCCTGGGTTACGGCATTAACAAAATCCTGGGTAATCACACCTGTCTCAACTACAGCCACCCGGTTTGCCGTATCAATATCAATAATCTTGTTAAGCCGGGTTAGGACAAGACTAATTCCGCCTTCTACCGGCACTGCCCCACCAGATAAGCCGGTGGCTGCTCCTCTGGCCGTTATCGGCACATTATATCTCCCGGCTAACTTGACAATAGCTGCAATTTCGGCCACGCAACCTGGTTTAACGACTACATCTGGGAGAAAGTCCCGGAAGGTGGCATCAAATGAGTAACAGATTCGATCTTCTAGCTGATCCATAACATATTGAGCGCCAACCAAACGTCTTAGCTCAATAATCACTTGTTGCTGCATCTTCTCGCCTCCTAATCCAGGCCATAAGCCTTAGCAATAATTTCGGCAGTATGTACTACTTTCATGTTACTGCCCCGCTGACCTAAACCGTCAGTAATATGCATGCGACATGCCGAACAGCCTGTTGCCAAAATTGTGGCCCCTGTCGCTTCCGCGTTGTCTAGTTTCCAATCATTGATAGTACGAGAAATATCATAGTGAGCCATGCTGAAAGTACCACCTGCACCACAGCATTTGGCGGCATCCTTCATTTCTGCATAGTTTACACCTGGAATAGCCTGAAGTAACTGCCGTGGTTCCTTTGATACCCCCATACCTCTAACAAGATGACACGGGTCATGATAAGTAATTTTAGCTCTTACCTCCCGTAAATCCTGCTTGATTCCTCTAGAAACAACAAACTCTGTTATATCTTTTATTTTTTTCGACAGTTCTTTCCATAATTGTTTTACTTCCGGATCTTCAATTATCGCACCATACTCGTGCTTTAAAGCTGCTCCGCATGACGCACATCCGGTGATGATACTATCATATTTCCCGGCAGCTAGCAACTTAACATTTTCTTCTGCCAAATGGCGTCCTACCCGGTAGTCGCCAGAGGTAAAGGCCGGTGTACCACAGCAGCTTTGTTTAGCAGGAATAACAACCTCGACATCATGAGCCTTAAGAATTTTGACAATGGCTTCACCTGCGTCGGGATAGACATAATTAAGCATACAGCCTGTATAAAACGCCACCCTCACCTGAGGTGAAGCTACCTTATTGATTTCCGGTAATCGACTTCGTAAGGGCGAGGTAGCTAAAGGGGGAATGATTCGCCGCTGTCCAAGTCCGGCACCAGGTAAAGGAAGCCGTGCCAACTTGCCCCGGCCATTAGGAGCGTCTTTAAAGATAATACCCTGGAACAACGAACCCATTTTGAGTCCCAGATCAAATAGCTTACGATAGGTCAAGCCGGTAAATGCCAGTTTTTTCGCTAGTGGCAGACCATTTTGAGCAGCCAACGCTCTCCTGGCGCTTAGGAATAGTTCGTCTGTTTTAACGCCTGACGGACAGCCTGCGGCACAGGCCTTACATAGTAAGCATTTGGACATTCGGGCTTGCAGTTCAGTAGTTAACGTCAGTTTCCCTTCACTAACAGCTTCCAATAGTTTAACCTTGCCTCTAGCTGTAGTATTTTCATTATCAGCGACTTGAAATACCGGACAAACAGAGCGGCACGTGCCGCAGCGAATACACTTAACCAGTTGTTGTTGCCATTCTTCGTACTTGTGCTCCATTTATTGAACCTCCTGTAACATCAGGCGGTTCAATATCTGTTTTGGGTCAAATGCAATTTTTGCTCGCTGTTCAATTTCTGCCAGGATTCCGCTTGGCCCCTTGCCGGTAAGACGGTCATATTTGCCGGTAGAGATGCCGCCAGAGTGCTTAACCGCTGTGACAACTGCCTCGATAAAAGCGTTGTCTGGCTGAGCCGCTGCAAAAGCAATATTGAGCTTGCCTTCTGACACCTGACCAAACATACCGGCTTGAACACCACTGCTGCCAGTTATAGCGTAAAACGCTTTAATAAATTCTGCCTGCCTGGTAAAAGCCAGTTTATATTCATCTGTTAATACATACTTGTCTGAAGAACGATAGAGATCGCCCCACTTGGCCGGAATTTCCCCAACTCCCTCATAAGATTCCCTGATTGTCCCGTGATACTTCTTACAAATAATTGTTGCCTTATGCTGTTGTTCTTCCGCGTCTTCCTGCACACCATCAAACTCCAGCATAACAAGCTGCCCTTGCAAATCATTTTGAAACATAGCTTGCACCTTGCGGTCAACCCACAGCAAGTAGGCGGGAACCAGTTGGCTTTCCTTCAGGTCTTTGACAAAACTCAGCATTTCTTCCACGCCGGCAAAGGTAATCGTCATACCTTTACGCGTCTCAGGTAAGGGCAGCAGTTTTAGTAAAAATGTAGCCGTTATACCAAAATCAGTATAGGGGGCATTAAAAAAACGGGTGGAATCATAACCAGTAACATTTTTGACGGTTTTTCCACCTGTTTTCAATAACTCACCTGTCGGCAACACAACCTCTGATCCCATTAGGAAATGTTTGGCACTCCCATACTTTAAGCTGGATAGGTTAGAACAGCCCTCATAAAATAATTGTCCCACTGTTTTATCCTGGTAAAATGGGGTGTCAGCAGGCAAAAAACGCAGACCTTGCTCGGCTAACCTGCCGGCCAGTATACCTAATTTGACACCTGGTCTAACAGTTGCGACAAGGTTAGCTGCATCAATTTCTAAAATTTCGTCAAGCTTTGACAAGTCGATGGTTATTCCTTCAGGCTTACCTTGCCTGTAAACATATAGCAGGCTTCCAGTATCAGATGCTGTTCGTAACACGTGCTGCAGTTCCTCAACAGACTGAGGGTATACTGATTGACTCACGTGAATACCTCCTTTTTTCACAAGACAGCCGTACCTTTCGGTACGGCTGTCTTGTTATTAGACTTTAGTTCCAGAGCCGATATTCCCGTCTGGTAGTGCTGCTATATTTTCACAAAACGTACTCGTAAAATACCTTCCACACCGCCGAGAAAATCCAGAGTCTCTTTAGTAACCACTGAATCAACAGCCAGCACCATCATGGCTTGTTGTTCTCTAAGCTTGCGTCCAAGCTGCATTGTGGCAATATTGACCCTGGCAACCCCCAATAAGGTTCCCATTTGTCCGACAACACCTGGTTTATCATTGTTTTCGGCCACCACCATATAGGGGGTGGGATTAACATCAAATTCGTAGCCATTGATTTCAACTATTCGCTGCTCCCCTATGCCAAAGGTGGTGCCGCTAATAGTAAACTCTTTATCTTTAGATATAACCTTAAGCGTAATCAAGGTCAGGTAATTCTTCACTGTAGATTCTTTGCTTTCGGTTACAGTAACGCCCCGGCTGTCAGCAATGACGTTGGCATTGACATAATTAATCCGTTCTTTAAGAACAGGTTCAAACAGCCCTTTTAATATGGCAAGTGTGATAACCGAAGTTTCCAGTGCCGCTACTTCTCCCCGATACAGAATTTCTACTCTCTCAATGGCCTCTTTTTCTAACTGATAGTACATCTTGCCTAAGGTCTCACCCAATTTTAAATACGCTTTTATCGTATCAAATTCCTGCATCGGCAAGGTAGGGAGATTGACAGCATTAGGCACTATTTCGCCCCGCAGCGCAGAGATTACCTCTTGCGCAACAGTAATGCCAACATTATCTTGGGCCTCCACCGTGTCAGCGCCAGCATGAGGCGTTACAATGACATTGTCAAGATCGAGCAGCGGGGAAGTGGCGTGAGGTTCTCCCTCTAACACATCAATTCCGACCCGTCTGACGATTTTTTCTTTCATGGCTTCGATAAGCGCTTCCTCGTTCACAATCCCAGCCCGAGCACAATTAATAACAGTCAGCCCTTTTTTGGCGGCTTTAAATTGTTCTTTGCCAATTATACCATACGTCTCTTCCGTTTTAGGAGTATGCACAGTAAGGATATCGCACTGTGCCATCAATTCTTCCAGTTTTTCTTTCTTCTCTACGCCATACTTTTTGAACCTGGCATCACTGATGTACGGGTCATAGGCAATAATATTCATTCCAAACGACTTCAATCGCGTTGCGACCAGAGACCCGATCCGTCCCAAACCCACAATACCTACTGTTTTACCTTGAAGCTCCATACCTTTAAGACCGGCACGATCCCACACCCGCTCTTTTAGACGATTATGCAGCTGCGGAATGTTGCGGCAAGTCGCAAATATCAGGCCAATAGTAAGTTCGGCTGCCGACACAACATTTGATTCAGGGGTATTAACAACGACAATGCCGCGTTTGGTAGCTCCCTCCATTTCAATATTATCGACACCGTTACCCGCACGTCCCACCACTTTTAACCTGGCAGCGTGTTGATATAATTCTTCATTGACTTGGGTGTTGCTTCTAACAATAAGACCGTCATACTCGCCAATAATTTTCAAAAATTCCTCACGCGGGAGACCAGCCTTTACATCAACACTCACACCTTCTTGCATAAGTCTTTCAATACCCTTTTGCGCAATCTGTTCAGAAACTAATACTTTCATAATCTTACCTCCATTTTTATACTCTGCCCTTGGGACCTTGTTATTGCATTAGTTAGCAAAAAACTCACCCCATGATAATTGGGGCGAGCTTTTAACCCGCGTTGCCACCCAGCTTAGACCGTGGAAACAATATAGGTGTACCATAAGCGGGTAATAAAAAAAGTTCTCCATCCCTCCAGGGACGAGAACTATTCCCGCGTTGCCACCCATGTTGCCTTCCGGCCAACTTTAGCCGCTATATTGGGCGGATCCCATTCTGATTCTTCACCAGTCACTCCCAGGCGGAACCTTTCTGTTCGGTGGACCGGCTCGCACCAACCGCCGTCTCTCTGAACACCTTACATTTGGCTTCCTGTTCATCATGTTGAATATTACGTTGAAATGATTATACCCTGTGTGAAACTGTAAGTCAAGTGTATTTTTGACGAGGGCATTCTTCCATAAGAATGTCTTTGTCTTTACACATTATCTTTCCTGATAGCGATCAAGCCTTTTTTCATCCAAAATAATAATCTGCTGCTCGGCAAAGTCAATGACTTTATCCTTTTTCATAGAACTCAGCACCCGGCTCACAGTTTCGCGGGTTGTTCCCACCAAATTGGCTAAGTCCTGGCGTGTCATATCAACAGCAATCTGGACCCCATTAGCAACAGGCTGACCATACTGCTGGGATAAGCGAACAAGAATTTGGGCGGTACGAGAAAGAGTATCTGACAGTGCCAGGGTTTTTATCTTTCTTTGCGCATGAATTAATTTTTTGCTCATCACCCGGATAATATGTAGTGCAATACGGCTATTCTCGGTAACTACGTTTTCCAGGTCATTATTTTTTATCATACCGATAACAGAGTCCTCGATGGCAACTGAAGTAGCTGGATAGGAGCCATGGTTAAATAGCAATACTTCAGCAAAAACCTCGCCTGGCCCCAAAATATTAATAATATGTTCTCTGCCATCCTGCGAGATCTGGACAATCTTGACCTTACCACTTTTAATATAGTGAAAGCCCTCACCTGGCTCACCTTCCATAAAAATAATCATATTCTTCTTGTATCGCCGTTCAATAGTAACTTCAGCTATGGCAGCCAAATCGTTTGGAGGCAACTCCTCGAATATAGGTATATTTCTTAAATATTCCAATCCCGGCATGTAAATTTCTCCTCTCGCATCCCACTCACATTTGACCGATGATCAAGTTGCTTTACGACTCACTTTTTTACTTCTTACTGTCATTATATATAAGATAAGACTTGGCTTGTGTCAAGTCCTTTAGGACGCCAACAGAAGCCTTAGTCGTTCAATCCAGGGAAAGTTAACCTTTCCATCTGGATGAAAAAGCCCAGCTCGCAAGCTGGACTTTTATCACATCAGGCAAAACTCCTACTCACCTGGACTAATGGCGCCTACTGGACAAGTGTCTTGACAAGAGCCACAGTCAATGCAAATATCTGGATCAATCTTATACTGATCATCGCCTTCTGAAATAGCATCTACCGGGCAATCCGGCGCGCAGGCACCGCATTTGACGCATTCGGAACTAATTTTATAGGCCATATTTTTTCCTCCTTTTGCTTGCAGCCGTCTTCTCACGGCCGTACATTAACTATACTTGTCAACAATCCCTGAGTCTGTGACAAAAATCATAGATTGGTTATTGCCTGCTTAAATAATAGTATCTACAACTTGGCCTGTTTTTAGGAAACCGCAAGTAAGGAAATTGTTGCATTTTATAATATAGGTTTTTGGCGCTGTCGTTTAATTGATAACATAATAAATTTGCGAGCCTCGACCCGGTTAATGGCTTTGCGATTTTCCATATCACGGTCAGCCCTCTCCCAGACCGACGTAAGGCTTTCCCCCTGGTTGGCCGCAGCAACGCCGGTGGTTATACTCAGTGGCAACCCTGGCTGCCGTAAATTATGAAGATCAATATAGTATTTGATATCTTTTTTGATATCCTCAAACACATCTGCCGAAACATCTGTAAGCAACGCAGCAAAGCGGTCACCGTCAATACGGGCGGCTGTACAGGCAGGACCGGCAACTGTTTTTAGAATGTCGGCAGCCACGTTAATAAGAGTATCACCCGCTGGGTTGCCTAAAAAATCATTAATTACCTTCATCCCGTCAATACTTAGTACAACGATCGCACTATCAGACTGCCCTTGTTGGGCAGCTATTTTTTTCCCAAATGCTGATTGGGTGTATAAGCCTGTTAGATCATCAATAGCAGGCAAATTTGGTATACGCTCTTGTACTACTGGTTCTTGACTTTCATTAGGAATCGCCTGCAAGGCGGCAGCTGGCATCGGCCTTCGTTCTACTTCCAGTTTTGGCTCCAGTCCAGACACCGCTACAGCTATTTGCTCAGACTCCCGGGGAATAGCAGGAACTTTTTGGGTCGCGGACTCTATTCCTATTCCTTTGTAGGCGGCGACCGCCCGCACTCTGTCAATCATCGCAGCCGGTGTCGCCTCAACCATTTCCGCAGCATTTATCTCGGCTATTTTTTTGACAGCAGCCGTTTCCATCGTTGTAGCCTCTACAGACTTTTCTTTCGCGGCAGGCATTGCCTCAGCTGTATCAGCAGCAATTATCTCCGCTATCTTTCTGACGGCAATGGTTTCCGGAGTCTCCACAGCTGTTGCAGTTGCAGACCCTTTTCTTATTATAGCCGGCTCTTGGTCCCCGGCAAGTGGCGGTCTTAGCCTGTCAGTAGGCGCTTTAACTATTGTCCGTTTGTTGCTGGCATACGGTGTTGGTGTTTCAGCAACAAACGGTTCCCTGCCAGCTAACTTGTGGTGGTGCAGTAAGTAGACCAACATTAATAGTGGTATGACTCCTAAGAAATAAACTCCCCCCAACCATGCCAGCCAGCGGCCAACCTGCTGCTGCTCATCACCACCAGCAGGTACCAGCTTCGCGATCACTGCCGTAATGGTCTCCTGGGGAATAACGCCATAAATAACACCGATTACTACTCCACTAGCAGTAACAGGTACAGCTACCACGGTAACTTCTTCGTCCAACTGCCAATCAGTGCCTGATACCCGTCCGGTAAATTCCCGCCCGGCAATCGCTTCCGTAAAATAGTTTTGACTAGAGATATCGCGACCACTACTGCCATTGGTGTCTACCTTAATTTTACCATCATTTCCTGCATAACCAAGGGTCCTAAACTCAGTAGTAAGCAAACTGCGAAATTCATTATTCACAATTTCCGGCTCATCAACAGTAAGTGCACTCAGTTTGGCAATACCTCTCACATAGGCTGTTTGAATGGACAGCCAGGCTGTTTCAGCCTCAGCTCTACGGTTTATAAGCTTTGCAATCTGTACCTGACTACTGTCTTGTGTATGTTGCCTTTCCACATAAGCAACTTCAGCAATAAAAATTAAAGGTAGCAGCACAGCTGCAACTACCAGATACTTTATGTATTTACCTGTTGTACCTATCCTTAGCATATTATCCCCCTTGTATAGTGCCTACCTCTAATATCTACCTAATATCCTGCCAAGGTTAACTTCTAATTCCCTCCCGCATAGAATATATAAGATTATTGGGAGGTGCATATAGTATGGCTTTGTTCCGTGCTTATAAAAAATCGTCTAAACCTAAAATTCTTACAACGGCCGACCTGGAATGTTCTACAGAAGTTTGCCCTAATCATCCGGATTTATTGCTGCTACGGGATGCTGCCGCCGACGAGCGCAATGCTATTGCCTTTTACCTAGAAGCCGCGCGGGCTTCCTGTTTGCCCCGGTTGTTTCTGGATGTAGCTGAAGACGAAATGGAGCATTATGTAGAAATTATGCGGGAAATTTCCCGTTTAGACCCCGTACAGGCTCAATTGCTCAGTGACGCGGGTCTTGATATGCTGTTAATGACCCGGCCATTATTTAAACCGAAAGCCAAGGCAGCCATCCTCAAAGAAAGCAAAGCCGGTGATATCCAGATTGTACCACCAGATCGCAAGGAGATGCCGACTGTAGTTCTTTTGACCAAGGCCCTCAATGATGAATTCCAGGCTGCTAATAAATATCAACGCTACATGGAAGCTGCCGAAACACCTACTGTACAACGATTATTCTGTCACCTAATGAACGAGGAAAAAGAACATATTGCCGAATTTACGGCAGCATTATTTGATCTCACCCATGAACCACTGCCACTAGAACACGACTAGGTAAGTAAAAAGGATAGGCAAAAACCTATCCTTTTTACTTACCACCGCGGTGTACCGGTCGATTTCCACTTGGTTCCGGCTTAGTTTTAACTTTCGCCGGTACTGCTGTTAGTAGTACCTGATTACCCTGGCAAGAAACCTTTATTTGATAATCCACAATTCCTTGCTTGTAAAGATTGAGTTTGAGCTCAAGCAGCGCTTTGCCTACCGACTCTTGGAGTTCTGGTGTAAAGTAGGCACTGTTAATGTCTGCCGCTAAATCTTTCTTCGCCGACTTGACCGATAGCCGAACAGGCTCATCATCAATCTCGGTCTCAAAAGTTGGTTGTTCGTGCCAACCTTTAAACATATCGCTGTCACTAAGGTTTTTTTGGATTTTGGCCACAATAATTACCTCCTGGAAAACATACCCCTAAATTCTGCAACCACAGCTGCTAATTAGTAAACTATCCTGCATTTATCTAGTATTTCTTTATTTGCGCCAACAAATCCTGCAAAAAACAGTTGCAATTCCTGCCGAAATTACCACTACCTATAGTAACCTAATCATCTTCCTGAATAGTACCATCTGTACCAATTATCACAACACGCCAAGGAATCATTTTGCCGCTTTGTACTAGTGCCTCTTTAACGGCATTTTCTAAGCCGCCGCAACAAGGCACCTCCATTCTCACTATCGTCAGGCTTTTGATGTTATGCAATTGCAATATCTCTGTTAGCTTGGCGGCGTAATTGACCTTATCCAGTTTTGGACAGCCAATAACAGTAATCTTGTTACGCATAAACTCAGCATGTAGATTTGCATAGGCATAAGCCGCACAATCAGCCGCCACTAGCAGGTGGGCATCATTAAAATAAGAAGCATTTGCTGGTACTAACTGTAATTGGCATGGCCATTGACGCAATTGGGAACCAGCAGCAACAGGCTCATTCCGGCTATGTCCAGCTGTTTTTTTGAGCTCTTTGGCCATACTTCCCGGGCAACCGCAGGGCATTTGCAGTGAACTGGCCGGAAGCTTGCTGGCAATATGCTGCTGGACAGCTCCTTCATCAAAGGCAGGCGCTTCCCGCTCAATGATATTGATGGCCCCGCGGGGACAATCAGGTAAACAGGCTCCCAGACCATCACACAAGTTGTCTGAAACCAATTTAGCTTTTCCATCAACCAATTGCAGGGCCGCTTCATGACAAGCGCCAATACAAAGACCGCAACCATCGCACTTTTCTTCATTAATTGTAACAATTTTCCGTAACATAATTTTTCTCCTTTATCATTTATTTGAACTATATTTTTTATCTCTGGATTAAGAATACACCCAATCCAGTTATTTATCGGTGATTAAAATCACAAAAATAAAGCCCTCCAGGTAAAAATGAACTGGAGGGCTGATTAATCATAAAGTAACCTTATTCTCGCAACTTGCGATAATCTATCAAATCATCCACTGTAACCACTGGCATATTGTTCTTTTTTGCAAAAGCCACGATTTCAGGCAAACGCGCCATGGTTCCATTCGGATTTGTCAATTCGCACAATACACCATATGGTTTGAGACCGGCAAGCCGCATTAAGTCAACATTAGCTTCCGTGTGTCCCGGCCGTTCTAATACACCACCAGACTTAGCTTGTAAAGGAAAAACATGCCCGGGATGATGCAAATCTTGGGAACAAGCCTTGTCAGCGATTGCCGCTTTTATAGTCGTAACCCGGTCAGCAGCTGACACACCTGTGGTAACGCCTGCAGCCGCTTCAATAGAAACAGTAAACGCGGTCTGAAAACTGCTGGTATTGTTATCCACCATCAACGGCAATGCTAATGCCTGAGTTTTTTCCTCAGGCAGACACAAACAAACTATGCCGCTACATTCACGAATTAACATCGCCATCTGCTTTGTTGTCAGCGACTCGGCAGCAAAGAAAATATCACCCTCATTTTCCCGCTGTTCATTATCTGTTACTAAAACTCCCTGGCCATTGCTGAGGGCACTAAGCGCCCTTGCCACCCGCTCCTCTGCATTGCCAAATTGACTTAACAAATTCTGATTCAAAGTAATGCGCCTCCTATATTAATAGTAGGACTTACAAATCAGGGCAATAGACAGACAGCGACTGAACTATAATGCAATAGAACCTCCGGGTTCCTTGTATTTATGCTGACCGCCTTATCCTCTTTCGTCCGGACTATACCGTCGGCACTGGCATTTCACCAGTTCTGCTGACCTCTCCCCTAGCAGGAAGAGCGCTCGCGGGCTCCCCAGTAAAACTGGGATACCGCCGGTGGGGACTTGCACCCCGCCCTGAGAATAAGTCTCATATTGTTATTATACTCGTCAACCATTATTTGTCAACAAGATCCGCCTCTTGGCCCCATTACTCCTGTTGGAGCAACACTGCGGAATTACCTATTGATGATTTCATGAAACAAACGAACTTCTTCCTGCGACACATTAGAATGCACAAAATCAGCTCTTACACAATCCTTAATCAGAATTTCACTATAATTGCTGCAACCGTAGGCTATGCTGGCGCTTATTATTTCTTCGCGCAATGTTTTTGCCAGCTCAATAGCTGCCTGCGGCGTTGCCGGGTCCTTTATAACCGTATCAAGATATATGGCGCGCATAGCATGATGCATTTCGGCAACAATCGCCGCATCAAGGATTTTATAGCAGGGACTTTGTGGAATGCACACATAGGTTCGGCAACTTGCTGGTCGCTCATTGTAAACAAGACATCTTGACAATCCATCTAAGTGGCGACATTTCTTTTGCCCGGCAAGCAGAAATATCTCTAGTTTATTTTGGCCCACGTCAATGAACAGTTTGGGAATTATGCGTTCAAGCTTTCCTTTAGACAGTTTTTTAGCACTGATACTGTCCATATTGATTTTGAATCGGCCTTTACAGCAATGTTGCTTGCAGGTACCGCATGGCAGCGGATTTGCAAGCAAAAATTCATCGACAGCATCAAAAAATTCCTGCACCGTAGATCTATTGTTTAAACCACTAATATCTACTTCATTTTCCTTGTTGAAAAACAGTTTCAGTTTGACCATTCCCCTCTCTATTTTTACTTCACACTAACTATAATCACACCCATTGCTAATTCAATCACTTTACCGGCAACTCAGTCATTGTCAGTGTATCGCTAGAAAACAACAAAAGCAATAATTATTTGCATTTTATTCAGACCACAATAGTAATTTGACTGGTTCGTCTCCTCAACCTGCGGTGTATTCTTTTTTTGTTTTCTTAATCCATTTATCAGTAGAAATAACCGTAGAAAACCGCATAGCTTGCGTTATAAGAATCGCCTTGTGCAGTTCCGCTGCCGTTATTTTCCCAGCATCATTTGCTACATTTAAAGTACCTGTAGCATCTGACAGAAATTCCACGGAAAATCCAAGATGGACCGCCTGTCTGGCCGTCGTATCGCAGCACATCTGTGTCATATAGCCACAAATAACAATTGTATCTATACCCATACCCCTTAAAAGATCCTCAAGTCCGGTATCGGTAAAACTTCCTGGAAGATTCTTATCAATAATACGTGCATATTCTTTTTCCAGCAGCTCTTCACGAATTTCCCAGCCCTTACTGCCTTTTACAAAAGCAGCAGCCTGTTGTGTTCCTTCATGTCTGATAAGAATTACCGGAATGTTATTTTGATTGGCTGCCTCTACAGCCTGAAGAATTTTATTAAAATTTCCCGCTGGGTAAGTAACCGGCATTTTTCCGGTAAAATATTCATTTTGCACGTCAATTACAAGTAACGCTTTTTTCACTGTCAATTCCCCCCATATTTCATTCTGGATTATGCTAACATCCTTTGTTATACTAATTATACTGACAGCTCTAATTGTGCCGCGAAAGTATGGAACCATTTCCGATTTCCTCATGAAAGGATTTAATGAAAATGCTTGATCATACTGATTTGGCGATCATAAAGCTATTAAAAACCAACTGCAAAATGCAGCTTAGAGATATCGGTGAAGTAGTTCACCTAACCGGCCAGGCCGTTTCCAAGCGGATTTCCAGAATGGAAGAACTAGGTGTGATACAAGGTTACTCAGTTTTGCTTGATGAGAAACTACTGGGAAAAACCATAACAGCATATATAACCATTTTCATGAAAACAACCAATCATAGCGCTTTTCACACATTCTTACAAAGTTATGAAGCAGTGGTAGAAGCTAGCCGGATCAGCGGCGATGGCTGTTACCTGCTGAAAGTTCAGGTTAATTCGCAAGAAGATCTGAACTGTTTTTTGGATTCTGTTTTGAAATATGGGAATTATCGGGTGAATATTTCTATTGGAAAGATTAAATAAAAAAAACGCCCACCAGGACGAACCCGGCAGGCCGCTATGATTAAAACGAATATCTTATCCCCGCTTTTGCGTGATCATGCTTAAAATCATACCCAGCAACAACACCTATATATTTGCCGTCCTTAGTAATTCTGCGGCTAATATCACCCGTAATTTCATCTAGTCTACATTTTCCCTGGGCCAATTTACCCAAATCCGGGTACACATTAACGCCGCGAATAACCTTTTTATAGGCGAACACATTGTACTGATTTAAAGTGACTGACATATCTTCCGGCAGGCTTGCGACTTCCTGTAAATTAACCTGCTTATCCGGATTAACCGGATCTGTAACTATGGCAAAATCAGCACCCGATTTTTGTCGCTCCACTTCAATAGTTTTGGTCACTTCATATGGCACAGTCTTAACAATTGTGTCCGGTGGCTTGTTTTTTAGTTCAGCAATTTGTTTAGCCGCTTCATTTAGTTGTGATTGCAACATAGTTACATGCGCGTTCTTGGCCGCCAGCTCCATCCCTGCTGGTGTTTCGGCCTGCGCTTGTGACTCGGATGTTACCGGCTGCGGTTGGTGGTAGTGCTGGTAGAGCAGCCAGCCAGCTACGCATAATAAAACAACGCCAAGCAGTATAGCCGCCTGGCGGTTGGTTAAACTAACCATAATTCGTTCCTCCCCTTTTGCGCCACCTGTTCCGGGTGGCGCTATTTTATTGCCATTACTAAGACTCAAATGCCTCTTCGTATGCCGCCGTCATACCGGCAATGTAGTTTTCCAGCGTATCACCGAAATAGCAGCCGTGCTGGAGAGAAGCAGCGTACTCAGGTATGCTGGTTGCTTCATAAATGCCGTCCTCTTCATACAGTTCCAGGTACCGGCCAAAATAATCGGCATAGTCCTCGGGAGTAGCAAACTGCATATAATAATTCTCGCCGTCCGGCTGCGGGGTATCGTTTGGCTCTGTTTGGGTTATACCGCCCAGGTTGTTGTACTGAGTACACATACCAGACGTAAAGCCGCCAGTTTCATGCACCCATTGAGAGTAAACAAACTCTGCCGGCAGACCGGAAATACTTGCAGCCTGCTGGGCTAACCCCCAATAGTATTCATTAATCATGATCAGTCCACCTCGCCTCATAACCCCGGGTGTCGACATGGACAAATAGGCTGTCATAATACCTACCTATTCCGTCAGCCCCGCATTGCTCTGCAACTTCAGCTAACTGGTCAACCGTCATGCCGTCCGGTAGTAAAACATCAGCGGCAGTGCCGTCAACGTGCTGACTGTTTGGTACGCCGCCAACCTCTGCATTGTGGCTTGGGCAACGATACGCGCAAGAAATGCTAACAGGAACGCCTGCTGCTTCACGGATTGCGTCAAGCACCTGCAACAATCTTTCATCAATGCTATTCTCCGGCAGTTGCCCGCAACATTTGCAGGCTAGTTCCGATTCTGAAAAATATTTACTTCCCACTTTCGGTACCTCCTTGGTTTTTAACATACACCTGTCCCTCAGGAGAGCCGTATTTATTATTGATAAGCTTATTACTCACCAAGCCGCCAAGACCACCGCCACCCGTCAAATATGCGAAGGTTTCATAATGCGCCCACTGTTGGCCTTTTACCAATAAATAAGCGCTCCCAATCAAAAAAGCTAGGAACGCTATAACGCTAAAAAGCCCGGTTCGACTTGGTTCGCCGTTTTCGTACAACAATCTGATTATAAACTGTTTCATTAGTGTCCACCTTTCGACAACACTGAGACAATGAAATTTACCACTGTCCCAGCAGCGCCGCCTAATATTCCAGCCCCCCAGAATATGCCATCTATTCTATGGTGGGCCGATTTCAACGACTGTTTATTCTCAGTAATATCAATACTGTGCTGGTTTATCGTTGTGGTATTCAGTTTAACTGTTTCTGCTGTCGCGTCTTGCTTGGTTTCAATCCTGGCTAGACGATCAATTACTTCCTGCTGAAAATCTTTTTCCGGCAATCATCCCCACCCCCATAAAAATAAGGCGGCAATCATATAGACTGCCGCCTTGATCAACCAAAGTGATTAGGTATCAGTACTGCTTCCGGTTCACTCATGGCATTCCTCCCATTTATGCCCAAATAATCGCTCGCATGGGGCAAGGCTCACGCGGCATATCATTACCCCCATAAAAATTGATCCGGTTGACTCTTACGATGCGATAGTATCTGTTGACAGACCATCTTTAATTTCCGCCCTTACCATTCAACCAATACCATTCCAGCATTACCTGCAGCAGATTCATCACTTCCTCCAGCGCCTCCACCTCCTACGCCATATCCTCCTCCTGGTAATGATTGTGTCCCTCCAGCACCAAAGAGTCCTCCACCACCGCTTCCACCAGCAGGATTAGGTTCAGAACCATCATATATTCTCTTTCCTGAACCACCAGCAGTTCCTCCTGAACCACCAGCAGCTCCTCCTGAACCACCTCTTGAACCTCCCCCGCCTCCAGCGCAACTCAATAGAGAACCAAAAGAGGATGTTCCTCCAGCTCCCCCACCACTGCCTGATCCTCCAGAAATACCTGCAGCTCCTACCGTTACAGTGTAGGCTGTTCCTGATGTCACAGTTACTGCGTGTACAAGGTACGCAGCTCCTGCTCCACCACCGCCTCCTCCATAATAGTTATTATTGAATCCGCCACCTCCACCGCCACCTCCACACATACTTACCCATAATGTAGTGACACCTGAAGGTACGGTAAATGTTCCAGAAGCAGTAAACATTTGTTTTCCATGTGCTAAGGATGCTAATCCCAATTCTGTTTTAACGTCAGCAAGAGATTTAGGTCGTATATAGCCATCTCCACCTTGCTCTACAAAGTAACTCGTTGCGGCAACAGTAGTATCAGGTGCAGTTGTATTTATATAGCCACACATCATATATCCACTTGCATTAGTTCTTGCTATCTGGTTAGCTACATTATTAACGCCTGTACTGTTTATAGCCAAACCTCCTGCGGTTGTTGCATTTGCT
>Ga0316604_10001550_pt1 | contig 19746 bp, 18 predicted proteins | sample OWC_soil_day20_C_FD_207650 | JGI IMG/M metagenome (GOLD analysis project Ga0316604, IMG submission 207650) | Wetland soil microbial communities from Old Woman Creek delta, Ohio, United States - OWC_soil_day20_CT | ecosystem: Environmental > Terrestrial > Soil > Wetlands | place: USA: Ohio...
CGCCGTTCCGTGTCAGCGCATCGAAATCATCGAAGCGTCGCACCCTGTTCCCGACGCCGCCGGCCTCTCCGCCGCGCAGCGCATCCTCGAAACCGTTGGCAACCTCACCGCCGACGATACCGTGCTCTGCCTGATCTCGGGCGGCGGCTCGTCGTTACTGGTGCTGCCGATCGACACCATTACGCTCGAAGACAAGCAGGCGGTCAATCGCGAACTCTTGAAATCGGGCGCGACGATCGGCGAAATGAACACCATCCGCCGTCACCTGTCGGCGATCAAGGGTGGCCGGCTCGCTAGCGCGTGCCATCCGGCGAAGGTCGTGACGCTGCTGATTTCCGACGTACCGGGCGACAATCCGTGCGACATCGCGTCGGGGCCGACGGTCGGCGACGCCAGTACCTGCGACGACGCGCTGGCGATCGTTCGCCGCTACGGCATCGTCTTGCCGGCGAACGTTCGCGAGGTGCTCGAAAGCGGTCGCGGCGAATCGGTCAAGCCCGACGATGCGCGGCTAAAAAACATCGAGACGCAGCTGATCACCACGCCGCAGATCGCGCTCGAAGCCGCGGCCGAGGTCGCGCGAGCGGCCGGAGTTACCCCGTACATCTTGGGCGACGCCATCGAAGGCGAAGCGCGCGACGTCGGCAAAGTGCTGGCCGGAATCGCGCTGCAGGTCGCCAAGCGCGGTCAGCCGTTCGCATCGCCGTGCGTGTTGCTCTCGGGCGGCGAAACGACGGTGACGATTCGCGGCAGCGGACGCGGCGGACGCAACGTCGAATTCCTGCTCGCGCTCGGCATCGCGCTCGACGGCCAGGCCGGCATCCATGCGCTGGCCGGTGACACCGACGGCGTCGATGGACAGGAAGAGATCGCCGGCGCCTATCTCGCGCCGGACACGCTGCAACGCGCCTGGGCCAAGGGAATCCGTCCCAAGGACAGCCTCGCCAACAACGACGGCCACGGTTTCTTCGGCACGCTTGGCGATGCTGTCGTCAGCGGGCCGACGCTGACCAACGTCAATGATTTCCGCGCCGTGCTGATTTCATCCTGCGCATCAAGTCCTGATCGCCGGCCAGACGCAGCAACCGGATGATCCATCTTCTCGAAAAATAGTCATAACTTAGCCAACAAGGAGAGCACAGCGAATTTCCGGAATTCCAAAACGGCCCCGAACCAGGGCGCTATCAAATCAGCCGGCAATCAAGACCGGCAGCACGCAGCAGGCTTAGTGATTTTTCTTAGTCGACACTGAATCATCCGGTTCCAGTTTTAACTTACCCCAGGAGGGTCATTCGTATGAAAAAAGCAATCGGTTTCACCCTGATCGCTGCGGCGCTTGCCGCTACCAGCGTCGCCTTCGCGGCCGACGAAGTAAAGTGGCCGACCCGGCCGGTGCAGGTCATCGTCCCGGCCGGCGCCGGCGGCGACACCGACTTCAATGCCCGCCAGATGGCCCTGTTTTTTGGCAAGTTGACCGGAAAATCGATGGTCGTCACCAACGTCAATGGCGGCGGCGGAACGATCGCCATGTCGCAAGTCCAGGACGCGGCGCCGGACGGCAACACGATGCTCTTTGCCCACACCGGGATGATGATCGTCAACGAAGTCTCCGGGCTGATCAACTACAAGTTCGACGCCAAGCTCGATATTTCCTGCATCCCCGCCGTCGACAAGGGAATTGTCTTCATCGCCAGCAAGAAGTCCGGATTCAAGAACCTGCAGGATTTGGTGACCAAGGCCAAAGCGCAACCTGGCAGCGTGATCTACGGCACCGAGCTAGGCGGCTATTCGCACCTGCAAGGGCTGATTTTCGCCAAACAGGCCGGCGTCCAGCTCAAAGTCGTCGATGTCGGTTCGGCGTCGGACAAGATCACCTCGCTGCTCGGCGGACGCATCGACCTCGCCTCGATCTCGTTCGGCCCGGTCAAGGACTACGCGTCGACCGGCGATATGACCATGATCGCCCAATACAGCAAGGAGCGTAATCCACTGCTCGGCGACATCAAGACGTTCAACGAGCAGGGCGTCAAGTTCGACATGGAGAAGCCCTACGTCATCGCTTTCCCAAAGGGAACCGATCCGGCGATCATCAAGAAAATGGCAGACATGATGAAGAAAATAACCGAAGACCCCGCTTATGCCAAAGTACTGGCGGACGTCTATAAACAGCCCGTGTCGTTCCTTCACACCAAGGAAGCCGTCGCCGAATTGAACAAGGTGCGTGACAACTTCATGCAGTACAAGGATCTGCTGCAGCAGAAGAAATAGTCAAAGTCGACACGCAGCACAAAGAGAAGCGCGTTGCAGCGCGCTTCTCTGCGCTTTCAACATTTCTTTCAAGGATTCACCATGAGTGACATCAAAAAGCGGGAGTTCGCAGTTGGCGTTTTCTTTCTTGTCGTCGGTCTCGGTTATCTTTACCTGACCAGCACGTTGCCGCGCAAGCAAGCCATCGACGCCGCCTTTGTCCCCTATGTCCTGGCAACCATCATGTGCGTACTGGGCGTACTGCAACTGCGGGCAGCCAGAAAACTGGTCGCCAGCGAAGCTTCGGCCACACAAGGGGAAAGGTCAGACTATGCGACCGTTCTGAAAACTCTGGGCCTGATCGTTGCTTACGCTGCCTTCCTCGAACCGGTCGGCTTTCCGATCATGACCGTCATCTATCTGTTTGCCCAGTTCATCGTACTGACGCCGACAGATAAGAAAGTCAATTATCTGATGTACGGCGCCATCGCGATCATCACTTCCGCAGCCGTATTTATGACCTTCCGCTACGCATTCGACATGATGCTGCCGGTCGGGCTAATGAACTGAAAGGTGCCTCCATGCTATCTTTATTCCAGCAGGGCCTAGAAATCGTATTCACCGTACAAATTCTGGGACTGATCTTTTTTGGCACCGTGGTCGGCATCATCTTCGGCGCTATCCCCGGACTGACGGCGACCATGGCGGTGGCGCTGTTTCTTCCAATCACCTACACCCTTGGACCGCACGCCGGCATTTCGCTGCTGGTCGGGCTCTACATCGGCGGTGTTTCCGGCGGCCTGATTTCGGCGATCCTGCTCAAGATCCCGGGAACGCCCGCCTCAGTTGCCACCACGTTCGACGGCGGACCGATGATGGAAAAAGGCGAAGGCGCCAAGGCGCTTGGCGTCGGCATCGCCTACTCGTTCATCGGCACGCTGCTGAGCATCTTCGCGCTGATTTTCATCGCCCCGACGCTGGCAAAAATCGCTTTGAGCTTCGGGCCGCACGAGTATTTTTCGATTGCGATTTTTTCGCTGACGCTGATCGTCACCTTGGCCACCGGTTCGATGGTCAAAGGCATTTTTTCAGGCGCTCTCGGTTTCCTGTTTTCGACCGTCGGGATTGCGCCGGTGGACGCCATCACCCGCTTCACCTTCGGTCTCACCGCACTGAACGGCGGTTTCGACATTCTGACCGTGTTGATCGGCCTATTCGCTATTTCGGAGATCATCAAGGTCGCTGAAAACGTCAAAACGGAGAAAAACGCAACCATCAATACGGTCACCATGAAGGGATTCGGCTTCTCTATGAAGGAATTCTGGGAACAGGGCTGGAACTGCATTCGCTCGACGCTGATCGGGACAGGCATTGGCATTCTTCCTGGAATCGGTTCGGGCACCTCGAACATCGTCGCTTACATGGTCGCCAAAAAACAGTCCAAACATCCCGAAAAGTTCGGCACCGGAATCATCGACGGCGTCGTTGCCTCGGAAGCTGCCAGTTGTTCAGCGGTCGGCGGCGCGATGATTCCGCTGCTGACCCTGGGCATCCCCGGTGACACGGTGACGGCGATGTTGCTCGGCGGTTTCATGATTCACGGCATCCAGCCCGGACCGTTGCTGTTTGTTTCGCAAGGCCCGCTGGTCTACTCGATTTTCATTGCCATGGTCGTCTCTTCGCTGATCATGCTGGTCTGCGAACTTTACGGCGTCAGGCTGTTCATCAAGATGCTGGCCATTCCCAAGCATATCCTGCTGCCGATCATCCTGGTCCTCTGCGTCGTCGGCGCCTTCGGCCTGGGCAATCGCATTTTCGACGTCGGCACTATCGTGTTTTTCGGGCTGCTCGGTTATGGCTTCGTGAAATGCGGCATTCCGCAGACGCCATTCATCATCGGTCTCATTTTGGGGCCGATGGCGGAAACCAATCTGCGTCGCGGGCTGATGCTCTCCGACGGCAGTTTCATCGGTTTCCTCACCGAGCCGATCTCAGGGACCTTCCTGGCGCTGGCGGTGGCATCGGTGGTCTTGCACATTTACCAGAATCATCGCGTCAAGAGTCCGGTTCCTGCGGCACAGCACTAGGCAGGCAGACCGCAAATAGAGACAGAGTGATCTTTGCGGGAGTTGTGCGTACGACTCCCGCTTTTTTTGATTACTGAGACCAAACCATGTCAAATCCCCAAAACTCGGCGCGACCGCTCTACATCAAAGTCCATGAACGCGACAACGTTGCGATCATCGTCAACACCCACGGCCTGCCGGCCGGCAGCACTTTCCCGGACGGCCTGGTACTCCGGGAACACGTCCCGGAAGGCCACAAGGTCGCGCTCACTGACCTGGCGCCGGACGACCCCATCGTTCGCTACGGCGAAACCATCGGCTACGCCATCAAGCCGATCGCCAAAGGCTCGTGGATCGAGGAATCGCTGGTGCGCATGCCGGTCGCGCCGCCGCTCGACACGCTGCCGCTGGCGACCCGCGTTCCGCCGGCGCTGCCGCCGCTCGAGGGCTATACCTTTGAAGGCTACCGCAATCCGGACGGCTCGGTCGGCACCAAGAACCTGCTGGCAATCACCCAGACGGTGCAGTGCGTCGCCGGCGTCGTCGATTACGTCGTCAAGCGAATCAAAACCGAACTGCTGCCCAAGTACCCCAACGTCGATGGCGTCGTCGGGCTCAACCACATCTACGGCTGCGGCGTGGCAATCAACGCGCCGGCCGCGGTGATACCGATCCGCACGCTCCACAACCTGGCGCTCAATCCCAACTTCGGCAACGAGGTGATGGTCATCAGCCTCGGTTGCGAGAAGCTTGCGCCCGAGCGTCTGCTCGCCGAAGGCGGAATCCCGATCAAGGTCGTCAGCGACGACATCATCTGTCTGCAGGACGAGAAGTTCACCGGCTTCGCGGCGATGGTCGAGGCGATCATGAAGCAGGCCGAGGTGCACCTCGCACGGCTCAACCAGCGCCGCCGCGAAACCTGCCCGGCATCCGACCTCGTCATCGGCGTGCAGTGCGGCGGTAGCGACGCTTTCTCGGGAGTCACCGCCAACCCGGCAGTCGGCTACGCTGCTGATCTGCTGGTACGCGCCGGCGCCACCGTGATGTTCTCGGAAGTCACCGAAGTGCGCGACGCGATCCACCTGTTGACGCCGCGCGCCGCGACCGAGGAAGTCGGCCGCGCGTTGCTGCGCGAGATGGCCTGGTACGACAACTATCTGGCGCTCGGCCAGACCGACCGCGCCGCCAACACGACGCCGGGCAACAAGAAAGGCGGGCTCGCCAACATCGTCGAAAAGGCCATGGGATCGATCGCCAAGTCAGGCAAGAGCGCGATCGTCGGCGTGCTCTCGCCCGGCGAGAAAGTCAATCAAAAAGGCCTGATCTTCGCCGCGACGCCGGCCAGCGATTTTGTGTGCGGCACGCAGCAACTGGCCTCGGGAATGACCATCCAGGTATTCACCACCGGCCGCGGCACGCCGTACGGACTCGAAGCAGCGCCGGTGATCAAGGTCGCCACGCGCGCCGACCTCGCGGCGCGCTGGCACGATCTGATGGAAGTCAATGCCGGAACCATCGCCACCGGCGAAGCGACGATCGAAGAAGTCGGCATGGAGATCTTCCAGCTGATCCTCGATGTGGCCAGCGCGCGCAAAAAGACCTGGGCCGACCAGTGGGGGCTGTTCAACTCGCTCGCCGTCTTCAATCCGGCGCCGGTGACCTGAACAACGTTTTTCGACGTTGCTTCCGGGTCACCGGAGGTCAGCGTAAAGGCTGCCGGGGAGATCACCCCCGGCTATTTGCGAGTAATTGAAACAGGAGGGTCCAATCAATGAAAAACTCAGCGACAACCGAAAACGAATCAATCAGCACCTCGCGCCGCCGCGTCCTGCTCGGCGGCGTGGCGAGCCTGGCCGCGGGGATGACCGGCGTAGCGCACGCACAAGCTATCCCGTTCAAGATCAACCCGCGCTACCCCGATCCGGCAGTACTGATTCTCGACCCGAGTTTCGCCAAGTACCGCCTCTACAGCAGCACCATCGAGCAACTGGCGACCGGCATGCGCTGGGCCGAAGGGCCGGTGTACTTTCCCGACGACGGCGGCTATGTCCTGGTCAGCGACATCCCGAACAACCGCATCATGAAATACAGCGAGAAGGACGGCAGCTTCACCGTCTTCCGCAAGCCGGCCAACTGGGCCAACGGCAACACCCGCGACCGCCAGGGCCGGCTCGTCACCTGCGAGCATTCGGTCACGCGGCGCATCACGCGCACCGAGAAAAACGGCAAGATCACCGTGCTCGCCGACAGCTTCGAGGGCAAGAAGCTCAACGCGCCCAACGACATCGTCGTCAAGTCCGACGACTCGATCTGGTTCACCGACCCGCTGTTCGGCATCAACGGCGAGTGGGAAGGCTTCAAGGCCAAACCCGAACAGGCGACCACCAACGTCTACCGCATCGCCCCCGACGGCACGCTCACCGCGGCGATCACCGATCTCGTCAACCCCAACGGCCTGGCTTTCTCGCCCGACGAGAAGAAGCTCTATGTCGTCGAGTGGAAAGGAACGCCGAACCGCAGCATCTGGAGTTACGACGTCCTGCCGGGCGGCGCAGTGAGCAACAAGACCAAGCTGATCGACGCCGCCGACCAGGGCGCGCTCGACGGCTTCAAGGTCGACCGAGACGGCAACCTGTGGTGCGGCTGGGGCAGCAACGGCGCACTGCAAGCCGAGCCGGCCGACGTGAATGGACGCCAGGTCTACCAGCTCAAGGGCAAGTCCGAGGATCTCGATGGGGTGATGGTATTCAACCCGCAGGGCAAGGCGATCGGCTTCATTAGGTTGCCCGAGCGCTGCGAGAACCTGTGCTTTGGCGGACCCAAGAACAACCGCCTGTACATGGCCAGTTGCCATTCGCTCTACGCGTTCTACGTCGAGGCGCACGGCGCCGTCTGACGGCCGTCGTCCTTCAACACATCAGGTCCAACAAGGGGAAAGTGGATGACTTTCACCTTCCCCGTGCAAGCCCTGCCGGCTACCAAAGATTTAGCTTTCGTCGTTTTTTTCACCATAAAGGCATTGCAATGACTATCCAAAATGGCTCGAAAATTTCCGGATTCATGTCGGCTGCGGCAATGGCCGTTTCCTTGCTCGCATCACCGGCCAGCCAAGCAGCCGATGAGTTCAATCACGTCGTCCGCATTGTCGTTCCTTTCGCACCCGGCGGAACGTCCGACATTCTGGCGCGAATCATCGCGCCCAAGCTCTCGGCGGCGATCGGCCAGACCGTCATCGTCGAGAACAAGCCGGGTGCCGCCGGGAACCTCGGTGCCGACGCGGTGGCCAAAGCCACCAAGGATGGCCATACCCTGCTGCTGATGGACGTCGGTTCGCTGGCCACGGCGCCGAGCTTGTTCAGCAACCTGACCTACGACGTCGAAAAAGATCTGGCGCCGGTCGGCATGGTGATGTTCTCGCCTTATGTGCTGGCGGTCCATCCGTCGCTTCCAGTCAAGAACATCGCCGAACTGATCAGCTACAGCCGGGCCAATCCGGGCAAACTCGCGGTCGCCAATTCGGGAGTCGGCGCCACCAACCACATCACCGCGCTAGTGATCGAAAAGGAAATGGGGCTCAACTGGAAGAACGTTCCCTACAAGGGCGGTGCAGCGGCATCGCGTGCCGTCGTCTCGGGCGAATCGAATATGGTGATCAACGGCGCCGTCGCGACGGTGCCCTTCATCACCAGCAACCAGCTCGTCGGCCTCGGCGTTTCCGGCAAGGCACGCTTGAAGAATCTGCCCAATGCGCCAACCTTCAAGGAAGCCGGCCTGCCCGTCCTGGCCCAGGAGTCGGGTTCGCCGCAGGGCCTGCTGACTACCGGCGGCACCCCGCCGGCGGTGGTCGCGAGGCTTTCCGACGAGTTGCGCAAGATTCTGGCGCAACCGGAAATGCAACAGAAGATCGCCGAGCAGGGCGGCGAAGTACAAAGCGGCAAAGCCGAAGACATGAAAGCCTGGCTGCACGCCAACATCAAGAGCTACGGCGAAATCATCCGCGCCGCCAACATCAAGGTTGAATGATGCAGAGCGCGCAAACAAAGCGCCGGCCGGCGATGGAAGACCTGCTCTTCGGTCTTTTCCTCGCCGCGCTGGCGGTCATGGTCTTCGTCGCCACGAGAAAATTGCAGGTCGGCAGCGCGGCGGACATGGGTCCGGGCTACTTTCCGCAGGCCATCGCCTGGGGAATGCTGGTCTTTGGCGTCTTCTTCATCGGCAAGTCCTTCGTCATTCCCGGTGAAACCATCCTGCCGCCGCACTGGCGCGCGCTGATCCTGATCCCGCTGGCGGTCGGCGTATTTGCCGTGCTGGTCATGCCGGCAGGGCTGGGACTCGCCAGTTTCCTGGCGATGGTGCTGGCCAGTCTGGCGAGCAAGGAAACCCGCTTGCTCGAAGTCATCATTTTCAGCGCTGCGATTTCGGCAGCGTCGGTGCTGTTGTTCGTCAAGGCGCTGGCGATGCCCGTTCCCATCTTCCCCTGGTAGGCCCAATGGAACTCTTCGACAACCTAATGCTCGGTTTTTCCACCGCGCTGCAATGGAACAACCTGCTGTTCTGCCTGCTCGGCGTGCTGATCGGCACCGCCATCGGCGTCCTGCCCGGGATCGGACCGATCCCGGCGATCGCGCTGTTGCTGCCCTTCACCTTCGGCATGGTCCCGGCGACCGCCTTCATCATGCTCGCCGGGATTTTTTACGGCGCACAGTACGGCGGATCGACGACGGCCATCCTGGTCAACATTCCGGGAGAAACGTCGTCGGTGGTGACCTGCCTCGACGGACACCAAATGGCGCGCCAGGGCCGCGCGGGAACGGCGCTGGCGATTGCCGCCATCTCGTCGTTCTTTGCCGGAACCGTCGCCACCATCGTCATCGCCCTGCTCAGCACGCCGCTCTCCAAACTGGCGCTGCGCTTTACCGCCGTCGAGTTTTTCAGCCTGATGGTTCTCGGTCTGGTGGCGGCGGTGATCCTGGCGCACGGCTCGGTATTGAAATCGCTGGCGATGGTCGGCCTCGGCCTGCTGATCGGCGTCGTCGGCATCGACGTCAATTCCGGTGCGGCGCGAATGACCTTCAACATCCCCGAGTTTGCCGACGGTCTGGGATTCGTTTCGGTGGCGATGGGATTTTTTGGTCTGGCCGAGATCATCAGCAACCTCGAAAAGCCGTCCGAGCGAATCATCGTTAGTCAGAAGATGAAGGATCTGTTTCCCTCGATGGCTGACTTGAAGGCTTCTTTCCCGGCGATGGTTCGCGGCACGGCGATCGGTTCGATTCTCGGCGTTCTGCCCGGCGGCGGCGCGGCTCTGCCGCCATTCACCGCCTATGCGGTAGAAAAGAAAATAGCCAAAGATCCGTCGCGCTTCGGCAAGGGAGCGATCGAAGGCGTCGCCTCGCCCGAAGCGGCCAACAACGCCGGTGCGCAAACGAGCTTCATTCCGCTGCTGACCCTGGGAATTCCGTCGAATGCGCTGATGGCGCTGATGATCGGTGCCCTGATGATCCAAGGCATTCAGCCTGGACCGCAAATCATGACCGAGCAGCCGGAACTGGTGTGGGGTGTGATCGCCAGCATGTGGACCGGCAACCTGATGCTGCTGGTCATCAACCTGCCGCTGGTCGGCGTCTGGGTATCCTTGCTCAAGGTGCCTTACCGCCTGCTGTTTCCCGCTATCCTGCTGTTTTGCTGCATCGGCGCCTTCGGCATTAACAACAGCGTGGTCGATGTCTGGCTGATGCTCGGTTGCGCGGTAATCGGCTATTTCTTCAACAAGGTCAAGGTCGAAACGGCGCCCTTGTTGCTGGGGCTGGTGCTCGGCCCGCAGCTTGAGGAAAATCTGCGCCGCGCGATGCTGCTCTCGGGCGGCGATGCCAGCGTGTTTTTCACTCGACCGATCAGCGCCGTGCTGCTCGGCGCGGTCGCCATCATCCTGCTGGTCATGATGTCGCCGATGGTAATGCGCAAGCGTAAAGAGATCGTCGAGTCGGAAGAGTAGGGCTGAAATCTGGAGTGCTCGTGCTCGGCGCCAGCACTCCAGAGAACGAACAAATCTTATCAAGACAAGAAAACCGCTTACCAAAAACCATCTGTATCTCGCCGCTAGCGTATTATTACGCACGGCTTCATTCTCGGCCAGCCCCCTATCGCATGGCGCGCCTGTCGATGACGCCACCATCGCGCTAACGACGACTCTGGCGTCAATTCCGCCTGGTACCGTAGCAACCGAGTTGTACCCCGCTACCCACAACCATGAACTTCGACAATTTACCCATCCTGCTGGTCCTGACGATTTCGATCATCGGCAACAACCACACGGTATCGATCGCAGCGCTGGTCTTGTTACTGATCAAGATGCTTGGCTTGGGCGACTGGCTGCCGGCTATCGAAGCCAACGGGATCGGCATTGGCGTCACCGTGTTAACTGCGGCGGTCTTGGTGCCCCTGGTTTCCGGCCGCATCGACGCGAATGGCGTGATGAACGTTTTCAAGACGCCGAAAGGGCTGATCGCAGTGACCGTCGGTCTTGCCGTGGCGTGGATCGCCGGACAGGGCGTGCCGTTCATGAAATCGTCACCGGAGACTGTTACCGCTTTGATGGTCGGCACCTTGCTGGGGGTCTGCTTCTTGCGCGGTCTGGCGGTCGGCCCGCTGATTGCTGGCGGCATGGTCGCGCTGATCGTCGGCGTCCTCAAAGTTTAGTGCCGTTCGAGAGCGCGTTAAGCGCTTTGCCTGTGACGCAGAAACAGCCACCTTCCAATCGATTTTTCACCGGACGACAAGGCGTATTCCCATGCCCACTTTTCATATCGAACTCTTCGCCGGCCGCAGCAACGAACAAAAACGCGAACTGGTCGCGGCGCTGACCAGTGAAACCTGCCGCGTTCTGGGCTGCGAGCCAGCCGCCGTCGACATCATCCTGATCGACGTCGAACGCGAGAACTGGGCGACCGGCGGCAAGCTTTGGTCAGACGCCTCTTCGTAAAACCCGGCGCTAATAGCCGCGCCTGCGATCGACCAGGCCGGTGACGGGTAGCCCCTTGGCGAATACGCGCAGCTTGGCGGCAATCTGGGTAACGGCTTCTTCAGCAACGGTGTCTGCCGCGACGTGCGGGGTAATCATCACGCGCGGATGTTGCCACAAGGGATGGCTTTCGCCGAGCGGTTCTTCGGCAAAAACATCGAGCAGGACGAAACGCAGTTGGCCACGTTCCAGATGCGCAAGCAGTGCATCCTGATCGATCAGCGAGCCGCGCCCGGCGTTGATGATCGCGCTATCCTTGGGCAACCAGCCGAGGCGCTCGCCATCGAGCAAATGCCGTGTCTCGGGCGTCGCCGGCAGGACGCAGAACAACACGTCGGTCTCCGGCAATAGCGAGCGAAGTCCGGCGTCGCCATGGACGCAATCAACACCGTCAAGCTGTCGCGGCTGGCGGCTCCAGCCGGCAACCCGATAGCCCATTTTCGCCAGATTTTGAGCAACCTGCATTCCAAGCTGGCCCAGGCCGAGGACAGCCACCCTGACGTCTTTGGCTAACCTGGCGGGTTGCGTTCGCCATTGGCTGGCACGCTGTTGCCGCAGATAGACGTCCATCTGCCGCTGGTAATGCAAGACGCCGTAGAGGCAGTATTCGGTCATCTGCTGCGCCATGCCTGCGTCGGTGAGACGGACCAGCGACACCCGCGCGCAGAGGTCGTCGCGGTGCAGGAATTTATCAACGCCGGCGCCCATGACAAAAACGACTTCGACGTTTGTAAAACGCGCGAAGAAACCAGCGGGAGGCATCCAGGCCGCGATGTGAGTCACGGCTTGCGTGTCAACGTCGTCAGGCCAGCAGGCGATAGTCCAGTCAGGCAATGCATCTTTCAACAGACGTAGATAGTGGTCCTGCTGATCGGGCGAATAGAGATAGAGCATGTTCCTTCCTTGCCGGTTATCGAGCGATGGAGAATGGCGCGAGCCTTGGGGCGCACGAATTCCAGGCTGGATCATGCCTCAATTTGACAATCTCGACCGAGGCAAGCGACCGACGATCTTGCACAGGTGGTCAACCGTGGCTCCCAAAAAAAGGCCGCGAGCCCAAGCAGGCCACGGCTTTCATTTAGAACGATGAAGAGTTCCCCCTTCAACACAATTTACTCTGGTTCGATTCCGGCGGTCTTGATGATGCGCCCCCAGCGATCGAGTTCAGCAAGCTGAAACTGCGCAAGCTCTTCTGGCGAAGTCACCGCGACATCCATGCCATTTTGCTCGGCGAATTGGCGCAGGGGCTCGGTAGCCATCGCCGAGCGCATCAGTTCGTTGAGACGTGCAACGATCGCCGGCGGCGTTCCTGCGGGTGCATAGAGCGCATTCCAGTGATTTGCCGTGTACCCCGGCACCCCCGCCTCGGCAATGGTCGGAACGTCAGGCACCAGCGGCGAGCGCTTGGGGCCGCTGAACCCGAGCGCGCGCAGCTTGCCGGTCTTGACCTGTGGCAGGCTGGTCGTCAGATCAACGATCATCATGTCGGTCTGCCCGGCAACCAGATCCAGCACGGCAAGCGGATTGGCCTTGTACGGGATGTAATTCATCTGGGTGCCGGTCATGTGCTGAAACGATTCGACGGCAACGCGCACGGACGACGCCCCGGAACCGTAATTGAGCTTGCCCGGATCCTTTTTGGCCAGCGCTATGAATTCGCTCACGTTCTGGGCTTTCACTGCCGGATTGACCACCATCAACATATACCCTTGGACCAGCCGACCCACCGGGGAAAAATCCTTGATGGGGTCATAAAGCAGCTTCTTGAGCAAATGCGGATTGGCTGCCTGCGTCGTGTTGGTGGTTATGAACAACGTGTAGCCATCGGGTGCGGCGCGCGCGACCGCTTGTGCCGCGATGCTGCCAAAGGCACCGGCCTTGTTGTCGACGATGACGGTTTGACTCGTCTCTTTGGTGATTTGCGCGCCCATCAGGCGCGCCAGACCGTCGGTTGTGCTGCCTGGCGTTGAACCGATGATGATCGTGATCGGCTTGGCTGGAAATGTCTGGGCGCCAACCACGCCGGAGAAAAGTGCTGCGAAGGCTAGTGCCGCCAAAGATTTGAACTTCATGATTGACTCCTGGTGGTGAAATCCGCATAGGGCGGAAGGTAAGAGGTGCCTGCACACCCCAATGAATAGCGTGCGTTTTCGACTTCCGAGGTAGCCAAGAAGGACCCACCGCTATCGTTCTCGTACCGACGCCGCATGCTATGAAGCAAGTCTTCGTTGATCGCGGAAATCGACATAGTGTTCGACGGCCATGTTGCTGCTCATCAGGGGCATGAAGCCCTCCCGTAAGTTTTTCTTGTCTATGCTGCGCAAACATAACGCAATCCTTGTGCCAAGGACGCGAATTACCGGCAGGCCTTGATTGATCAGCAAATGACCACGCGCCGTCACCGGCTTCGCCACAAAATAGTGTGGCGCACGCCACACCGTGACGCAGATAGTGTGGTAACGGCGCAGACAAGACGGTACCGGAACATCGGAGCCATTCAATTCGCCGGTTAAACCAGCGCATGACGCCTTGACAGTAGCGGCGGCAACGCACTACACCTGCATCGAGCGCAAGGCAGGCGCTCCTTGCCGCCGATAGACAAACCCGAACCAGTGTTGCTGCATTTGCTGTGCAGTCTTGTGGCGCGCACCACACTCCGTTTGTTGCGCGGCGCGCGGCAGCCAACCATAAGCTATTGATATCCCGAACACTGTTTTTAATTCGCGCACTGGCATAGTGCTTGCTGACACAGGAACCAGTGTGCGCTACGAATCAGAAAACATAAGGCATGAGGAGTGGGTGAATGGGAAGTTTCAATACGGGAAGTACTGCTGGTACGGCTACCACCTCCATGGCGCAGGGAGCCGCAAGCTGTAGCGCCGGGGCACAGTGGTTTGTGTCCATCCAGGACGGCAAGCAGATGCTCGACAACGGCGTAATCAGGACCGTCGAGGGTGAAGATACGCTGGCGATCATCGAATTGAATGCCGGCCAAGCGAACATTCGCGCCGAGATTGCCGTTCCCACGTCGGTGATTGGCCCGCCGACTTCAGTCGCCGTAACCCCTGACGGCATGCTGGCGATTGTCACGTCGGGTTACAAGCGCGATCCAGCGGACCCGACGAAAACCGTCGAAAACGACGTGGTTTCGGTGGTCGACCTGCAAGGCCAGACGCCGCGTATCGTCAATACGGTGAAGGTCGGCAAGGCGCCGTGCGGTGTTTCAGTCAGCCCCGACGGAAAACTGGCCCTGGTCGCCAACCACAACGATGGCACCGTTTCCGTCCTGTCCATCAACGGCAACAGGGTCACCGCCATCGACCAGGTGACTGTCGGCGATGCCAAGTCGGGGCCGATGCACGCGGTGTTTACGCCTGACGGCAAGCGCGCCCTGGTGACTCGCGATGGCGATCATCGCGTCACGCTTCTCGCTGTCGACGGCGAGAAGGTGGCGGCGACTCAGCGCCACATTTTTCCAGGGCAACGCCCTGATTGCATCGACGTTCGGCCACAGGGCGACCTGGCGGTGGTGGCCAATATTGGAAAGGGTCAGGGAGACAGCGACACCTTGAGTCTCATCGATCTGTCGGTGGAGCCGCCACGGGTGGTCGACACCGTCAGCGTCGGGCAAACTCCCGAAGGTGTTTTCTTTTCACCCGACGGATGCCATGTCGGCGCCACCGTGATGAACGGCAGCAACAAACCGAAGGACTCTCCCTTTTACAACCCGAACGGTAAATTCGTTTTGCTCAAAGTCTCTGGGAAAAAGTTGTTGCCCGTGGCCTCGGCACCGATCGGAACGTGGTCTCAAGGCCTGGCCTTTTCGGCCGATGGAAGCACGGTCCTGGTACAGAATACGGCAGAACAACAGATTCAGGTTTTCCGAATTGGCAACGAGCAACTTGAGGACAACGGGCAGAGGTTGCAGCTAAAAGGGGTTCCGGTAGCGATGCGGTTAATCCATTCCGATTTCCGGGGAAAGTGCTGAAAAACCGCTGATCAATTCCTCCGGTTCGGGCTGAGTTTGTCGACGCCATTCGCACGATACCGATTTGTAATGCAGACCTTCAACCGTTCGAAAAACTCACAGATCATGGTGGGGCCCAGTGAGTAGTTCCCTAACGCAACGGGACCACAGGCCGCAGAAGCATTCATTCAACTTAATGAGGAGTCAAACATGAAGCACAATATCTTTGGCGTTCGTTCGATTTTTAAACTGATGGCCCTGCTGGCCTTTGTTGCATTTTCTCTGCCGCTCAGAGCGGCCGATGTCTATCCGCAGAAAGCAATCCAGGTCATTGTTCCGGTTGGTGCCGGTGGTGATACCGATGTCAATGCTCGCGTTTTCGGCAAATATCTTGAAAAGGAATTGGGGCAACCCGTTATTGTCGTCAACGTCAAGGGCGCCGGCGGGACAATCGGCATGAAGAAGGTTCTGGACTCGTCTCCTGACGGCTACACGGTCCTCTTTTACCATGGCGAAGCGATGATTCCGAAATTGACCGGACTGGTCGACTACGGCATCGACGCATTCCAGATGGTGGGTATCGGAATCCTCGATGACACTACGGTTCTGGCGACGCACAAGTCGTCGAAGTTCAAGACCATGAAGGACTTCGTGAGCTACGCGAAGGCCCATCCCGGCGAGGTTGAATTCGGGATTCTCACGGGGGGCTATCCGCACCTGGTCGGGATAGCGCTGCAGGAAGTCATCGGCGCCAAACTGAATCTGGTCGATGTCGGCGGCAATGCCGAGAAAACGGTCGCGCTCAAAGGACGCAAGATTGACATCATCAACACCCAGTACGGATTGACTAAAGACTATTTCACGACGGGCGACTTCATCTGCCTGGGGCTGCTTTCCAACAATCGCAATCCGCTTTTCCCCGATATTCCGACCGCCAAGGAGAGTGGATTCCCGATGGAGTTCAACAAATTCTTCTTTTACGGGATGCCCAAGGGAACGCCGGCAGCGGTCGTCGAGCGATTCTCGGCGGCGATGAAGAAAGTTGTCGAGAATCCAGACTACAAGGTCGAGGCCGCCAAGTTTTTCATTACCCCGACATACATGAACCCGGCTGACGCCACTGCTTATGCGAGCAAGCAATACGCCTTCTTCTCTCAGTATCAGGATCTTTTCCGCTCTGCCAGCAAGAAATAAGTAACGAAAATAACGTGCGGGGAGCTACAAGTTTCGTGGCGGCACCTCGCCCCTCGCGGCTCGGCAGCGCGACAGGACTTTCCCCAGACGGGAATAAAGATTGAGGGGGCTTTATGACAAGAAGCAAGGATTTCGTAACCGGCCTGATAACCATTGCTTTGGCCGTTTTTATTTTTTCTGTAAGCAATAACGTGAAGGATTTTGCGGCGGTTGGGGTTGGCGCAGGATTCCTCCCACGACTTGCGTCGATTCTTTTGGCCGTGCTGGGCATCGTCCTTGCCGTTGAAGGATGGCGCCGACGAGCACCCTCGTCGCTGACGGACGAACCCTCATTGCCACCACCAGCGGAAACGAAATCAGAAGACATCGAGGTGTTTGGGGGCTGGCTGGCCGTTCTGCTCTCAATCGGATTGATGTGCGCCTACGTCGCTTTTCTCGACAGCCTCGGCTTCATCCTTACATCGACCGTTTATGCCTTTTGCCAGACGCTGATCCTGGCCAAAAATGTCAAATGGAATTTCCTGCAGTTTGGGGTCATTGCTCTGTTTTTCTCGGGGCTTTCATATTTTCTTTTTGTCCGCGTATTCCAGGTCTTGCTTCCTGCCGGAATCCTTGGTTGAATCCTTTCGAGAACAACTACCATGATCATCTCTGGAATTCTCTCTGTATTGACCCTAAAAGTGATCGCCCTCATTTTCAGCGGAACGATCGTTGGCATCATCGTCGGCGCCATTCCCGGTCTCACTGTGACCATGGGCGTCGCGCTGTTTCTTCCCGTGACCTTCGGCATGTCGCCGGTCGAGGGCATCTCGCTGTTGCTGGCACTCTATATTGGCGGCACCTCCGGCGGTCTGATTTCTGCGATCCTGTTGAAAATCCCCGGAACGCCATCGTCAGTTGCCACCTGCTTCGACGGCCACCCGATGGCGGCGCGTGGCGAGGCGGGTAAGGCATTGAGCATCGGAATCGTCTATTCATTTCTGGGCGGCATGTTTAGCCTTCTGGTGCTGTTTTTCGTGGCGCCGCTGCTGGCCAATGTAGCGCTTGAGTTTGGCCCGTACGAGTATTTTTCCATCGGCTTGTTCTCAGTCACGCTGGTCGCCGGACTTTCCGGAGACTCCTTGACCAAAGGCATGATTGCGGCGGTGATCGGCTTGGTCATTTCCTTTATCGGCATGGCGCCGATTACCGCTTTCCCGCGTTTCACCTTTGGTTTCGACGAACTCAACGATGGCATCAGTCTCCTGCCAGCGCTTATTGGTTTGTTCGCGGTCTCGCAGGTGCTCGAGGATGCCGAGGAGAAGACGGTTCCGGCCTTCGTCAAGGCTGCCGAATACAAGATGAAGGGAGTCGGTTTCTCGATCAAGGAGTTCGTCGAACAGACGGGCAACTTCTTTCGCTCATCGGTGATTGGTACCGTGATCGGCATCCTGCCCGGCCTGGGTGGCGCAATCTGCAACATTCTCGCTTACGGCATTGCCAAGAAGCAATCCAAACATCCAGAGAAATTCGGCACGGGAATCATGGATGGCATCGTCGCCAGCGAGACATCGAACAATGCCTCAACGGGCGGAGCACTGGTCCCGCTCATGACACTGGGAATTCCAGGCGACAATACGACGGCCATTCTTTTGGGCGGCTTCATGATTCACGGCATCAGCCCGGGGCCGTTGCTGTTCGATACCAACGGCGTACTAGTGTACGGAATTTTTGCCGCACTCGTCATCTGCAATATCTTCATGATTATCGCGATGTACGGTGGAATGCACTACTACGTGAAGATACTCTCGGTTCCCAAACATATCCTGCTACCGGTCATCATGGCGCTCTGCGTCATCGGCGCCTTTGGGCTTAACAACCGGGTGTTCGATGTTTGGACCATGTTGGCGTTTGGTGCCATTGGATGGCTGATGAAGAAGGCCTCGATGCAGACGACACCGCTGCTGCTTGGATTCATCCTGGGGCCGATCATCGAGGTCAATTTACGCCGCGGCTTGATGAAGAGCCGCGGGGATCTGACGCCTTTCCTGACTGAGCCGATCTCAGGGGCCATTCTTGTCTTGACCGCCGTTATTTTGTGCTACACGGCATTCAATGAATACAGGAAATACATCCAGAGAAAAGCAGTAATGGCGAAGACCCCTTGAAACGCCGACCAAAAAAAGAATGTCATTCCGGCTAAAGCGCCCCGCAGATGAAGGTGCACTTGACTCAAGTGTCCCTGGGTTGCCGGAATCTGACCGTAGGGAATGCCGAGCAGCCGGGAAATACAAGGAACGGGACCCCGCGCTCTGCGTTTCTTGCGGTCACCTTCGCAGGGGTGTCGATTAAAAACGTTTTCCAAGCCGGGCTGATTCTCAAGCTGGCTTAACAATAACGGGGGGGGGGAAAGAGTGTCATCTTTAATCAAGAGTCCGAAGGATTTCTGGACGGGGGTTTTGTATTTTGGCTTTGGCGCGATCGCCTTCTGGGTGGCGCGAGATTACTCGTTCGGGACGGCGAGCCGGATGGGGGCCGGGTATTTTCCGACGGTGTTGTCGGGATTGCTGATGTTCTTCGGTGTTCTCGCGCTGCTGCGCGGGGTGACCAAGAGCGGCGCGCCGTTCGGTGGCTTCGCCTGGAAACCGGCGTTGATCATCACCGCCTCGACGCTGGCCTTTGGACTGCTGCTGACTCGCGCCGGGCTGATCGTCTCGCTCATGGTGCTGATCTTCGGCAGCGCTTCGGCGAGTTCGAAGTTTCGCTTCGAATGGCGCGCCACGCTGCTGGCGTTCGGCCTGATCGCGTTCTGCGTGCTGGTCTTCATCAAGGGTCTGGGGCTGCCGATGCCTCTGCTCGGTTCGTGGTTCGGCGGCTAAGGAGAAGAACATGGACGCAAACCTATTCGGCAACCTCTGGCTCGGACTGCAAACAGCCGGCAGCTTCATCAACCTCTTCTATTGCCTGACCGGCGTCATCCTGGGAACGGCGATCGGCGTGCTGCCCGGGCTCGGTCCGGTGGCGACGATCGCCATGCTGCTGCCGATCACCTTCGGCCTGCCGCCGGTATCTTCCTTGATCATGCTCGCCGGCATCTTCTACGGCGCGCAGTACGGCGGGTCGACGACGGCGATCCTAATCAACCTGCCGGGCGAATCGTCGTCGATCGTCACCGCGCTCGATGGCCACGAAATGGCCAAGCAGGGCCGCGCCGGCAAGGCGTTGGCGACGGCGGCGTGGGCGTCGTTTTTCGCCGGGACGGTGACGACGAT
>Ga0316604_10001551_pt1 | contig 19740 bp, 23 predicted proteins | sample OWC_soil_day20_C_FD_207650 | JGI IMG/M metagenome (GOLD analysis project Ga0316604, IMG submission 207650) | Wetland soil microbial communities from Old Woman Creek delta, Ohio, United States - OWC_soil_day20_CT | ecosystem: Environmental > Terrestrial > Soil > Wetlands | place: USA: Ohio...
AACGCCGTGCCTGCCCATAAACGCAGACTGATGCTTTCGCCATTCAGCACGCTGCCCAGCCACAGCGCCAGCGCCGGCGTGACCAGCGTGATCAGCGCCACTTTCGAAGCTTCCAGATGCTTAAATCTAGTTACATTATTAAATATTTTTATTAGACTTTAAGAACTGCGCCACTGATGTAAAACCTGTTTGAGATTGTCATCCAACAACAGGGCTTTCATATTAGAGCGCGTGCAGCCTTGCTTAAATCCCCCGGCCAACCAGTACTTCGCTCCTACGAGGTCGAGCCGTACCTCCTGCAACGCGGACATTTGTTGATCGGCTGGTTGTCGTCCTTACCGTTACCCTTTCGGCAATGCTGACTTGAACACCATTGCCAACCGCACTCCTTGCAGCGATACGCAGTCAGCCCACAGGCACAGCGATAGCTCATTGCTTTCTCCTCATTTTTCAGCTCGCAACAGATGTCCCTGCTCTGCCAATGCATCCAGCCATACTTCAAGGAAAGCATTGCACCTCAGGTAAGGTTCGCGGTCAGGTTCGCCAGCAGTATCTGGATACACCACCTCGTAGGTGAACATGTCCTGATAGGTCAGCGCCTCCGCCACCTGCCAGTCTCGATAGACGGCAATCTCCATATCGGGGTCAGGAATCATGTCGCCAGAGTCATGCTTCCAGTAGTGACTCAAGGCAATACGCCGGTAGTCGCCAGTTGAAACAAGCACGTCGAGGTTGAGATCCATAAACCCATCAACCCGAGACTTGGCGTACTCACTGATACTGAACAGGTCGGGCGCAATTCGCAGTAGCTTGTGATAGATGCGAGCAGCCCATTGCCGGTTTGCGTTCAAGCCCAAAATCTTCTGGCTGGGCTTCATGCTGGAGGACTCCAACGAACGATTTTCTTCGTCAGCAGCAGATCAAGCCATTGCTCAAGGGAACGATTGATTGCCTGATAGACCTTGGTATTGACGTTGCAATCGCCATTTGGATAGGCGGCCTCTTGGCTGAACATGTCCTGGTAGGTCAGCGCCTCTGCCATTTCCCAATCGGGATAGATGGCAATGACGATGATTGGATCAGCGATCAGATCGCCATTGCTGTCATTCCAGCAATGCTTCAATGAAATGCGCCTGTAGCCTTTTGAGACCTCAAGGATTTCGAGGTTGATGGGTGCGAAGTGCCCATCGGCCATGAAAGTGGCAGCGCCGCGAAGGTGAAGAAAATTTGGGGCGAGGCGCATCAACTTTTGGTAAATGCGCGTCGCCCACCTCATGTTCTCCGCCAACGCCAATGGATGCAGCGTGGGAGTCATGATTTCACCCTATGCCTGAGCGACTTTCACCTTCATCAGCTTGTCCAGAAGATCGGACGCTTGGCCAGTCGGATTGGCAACAAGCAGAGAAATCCGACGCAGCATCAGCTTGGTACGCCGCTGGGTCAGGCGTTGCAGTTGGCGAAGGTCATCAACGCTGACCGGCTGATTAGCCTCGAAAGCCGCTTTTACGGACTCATTGAGGCGCTTGGTCGTTGCCTCGACCTTGGCAAACTCTGCATCGACTTGGGCAATGGTCATCTTGCCAATGGAGGTGGCTTCAGCCTGCTCGTTGGTGTTGCTGCCTTGATTCTCGGTCATTTTATCGATCTCCTATCAGTTGTTGCGACCTGACAACATGCCAAATCGGTAAATTGATAGTAAATCGCCGGATGACCGGTGTACATAGCGGAAGGAAATAAGGCGCCTCGAAGAAGGGCCCACCAGCAAGTTCCTTTATGTTGCCTCAAAGTCGGCCATTTCTGCCGTCTGAAAGTCGACCAGAATCAGTAGACAATGGGCAAGAATCTGCCGTCCAGTGGAAAATCACTACGAACGGCTGCTTCCATATTTGGCGAACGTGTACTCAGTGCCCGTTGCTGTCATTGGCTGCTTCGAAGGTCCAACGGCAGTTGTCCGCTTACAGCCGCCACTCCTCCCAACTGCTTACTGGAAGGTCGTCGGCCAACACGGTCAGTGAGTAATCGTACTCAACGCGTCACTATGGTGCGCAATGCAGTCAATGGAAATCAATAGATCCAACGCACGCCGTTGCTCTTTCTAGAAATGCTTTACAAGGCGCTACCTGGTCTCGCATTCAAGGGCCAGCGGCAACTCGCTAACTTATTTTGAATCCTGACGTACAGACAATCGCTTGTTTAATATTGCGTTCCACTATTTGTCGCTCCGGCCGCCTTACGCTTCTTGGGGCTTTTTGCGAAAGAGCGTATCCGATGGCAGCTCTCCGAAGCAGCTGTTGTAGGCATGCGAGAATTCACCAAAATGCCAGAAACCCCATCTGAGCGCCTCATGGGCAACGGTAGTTGAACCAGGAGTGGCCGACAGCAGTTGATGGCGGACCCGATGTAGTCTGAGCCTGCTCAGAAAGGCCACCGGCGTCAGCCCCATGACATCCTTGAAGGCGTATTCCAGTGTCCGCTCGCTGACTCTGGTGACTCGGCAAAGGTCGCTCACATAGAGATGGCTGCCGTTCTGGGCCAGCGCGTAATCTTCGGCGACCTTGACGACAACGCTGTGCCGCTGCCTTGTCCGGTCGCTGCTGCTGGGCCTGAAACTCGTGGCCGTACCAAGAGTCGCCAGGAGGTTCTCGACGAGTTCGCATTGAATTGCCAGCAAACCATCCTTGTATTCGTTGAAAGTCGACGCCTGCTCGGCGGCAGTTTCAGCCAATTGTTTTCCCCATTCGAACAGCTTTTGTGCCGAACTAGTGCTGACTTGAAGCATCTCGACCCCCTGTGGCGGGTGGTATTCACCATCGCGCCGGCGTGCTGCAAGGTGGTCCACGAGAAAGTCTGGCGGAAAAAGAAAGGTAACGGTTTCCCAGTCGGCAATGACGACAAAGTTGACCTCGACGTCAGGCGCGATCATTAGCATCAAGCCCGGACAAACCTGAATGCCATTAACTGTACCCTCGGCGCGAGGTCCAAATACGATATACGCAATTTGTCCATCACGAGCGTTGGTGTGGGTCCGAACACGGCGATTGGTCGAATGAAAGAGCACCTTAGCGGCCTCGGTAGAAACAATTATCCGCCGTGCGTGAAACGGTGCCGATTGAAGCTGTACAGCATCCATGGCGATTAGCTCGGCACCATCACCGGCGCAGGTAGGGTCGGTGATGTCAAACACTGTGACCGCAACGTGCTCCTTGACAGGATGAACGGTCATCGCGTGCCCTCTTGTCGGAGTATCAAAGGGCCAATGACAGGCGAGGCGAGGTGCACCACTACGCAATCATTTAGTGAGCTGAACGCTAATCCGGTCATAAATCATGCTTCCTTAAATCAATCTGAAAAGTGAATTCATATTGTCATCGTACCGTGAAACAAATTGAATATTTGGTGGACCGTCAGTTATCCAGATATCGGCATGCTGGGGATTCTTCTTACCTCAGCGCTTGGATTTAGTCCGGGAAAATGGCAGGCCGCAGATGCCGTGCTCAGTTCGCTGAACTTGGCGACTGTTACGGAATAGACAACATTTGTTGGCAAGGCGGGCAATTGGTTTACTTTTGCGGAATTCCGATAGACGGACATCTTCCATGAACTCACACTGCATCGGAAGGTGCAGGAGGGAGAAAACCGTGTCGTCTTGTCTAACAAGCGTTGCGGCAATGTGACATCGATGCGTCATGCGTTCGATCTGCGGCCTTGCACTTTTGCATGCTCAGCCACTGCCGGAAATATCAGCTCACAAAGTTGAAACGGTTACACCAAGAGCAACGGGGAATAGATGAAAACCGCGAAGAAATACCAGGGGAAGTTCATGGCTCGCAACAAGCGGAAATTGAGCCTTCTGATCAGTGCGCTGGGGGTGGCTGCGGGGATCGCACTCCCTGCCGTCGCGCCGGCTGCAGATGCGGCACGGCGGCCAAATATCGTCGTCATCCTCGGCGACGACATGGGCTTTTCTGACATCGGTGCCTTCGGCAGCGAAATCCGGACGCCCAATCTGGATGCGCTGGCCAAGGACGGTGTGCGCTTCACCAATTTTTATACCCACGCCAGCAGTTCGCCGACGCGGGCGACCTTGCTGAGCGGTGTCGACACCCACGTCAGCGGCCTCGGTAACATGGATGAGTGGACGGCGCCCAACCAGAAGGGGGTGCCCGGCTACGAAGGCTACCTGAATGATCGCGTCGCCACGTTGCCATCGCTGCTCAAGGATTCCGGTTATCACACCTACATGGTCGGCAAGTGGCACCTCGGCAAGAACCCGAACCAGATACCCGCCGCGCGCGGCTTCGAACGCGACTTCTCCCTGCTCGACGGGGCAGGCAGCTACTGGGACATGACCAATTTCACCGGGGCGTCACCGCAGTCTGTCTTTACCGAAGATGGCCGTTACCTGAACAAGCTGCCCGACGACTATTACGCGACGAAAACCTATACTGACAAGCTGATCAACTTCATCGACGCCAACCGCGGTGACGGCAAACCCTTCTTTGCCTATGTCGCTCACCAGGCGCCACATGACCCCTACCATCTGCCACGTGAATGGCGTAACAGCCACATCGGCGAGTACGACAAGGGCTGGGATGCCGTGCGCCAGGAGCGCCTGAAGCGGCAGATCGATCTCGGCATCATCCCCGCTGGCACCCAGCTGGCCGAGCGCATGTGGTTCCTGCCCGACCCCATCGTGCTGGCCCCGGCATCACGCGCCTTCCTCGGCAAGAAGCAGGAACTGTACGCCGGCATGATGGAAAATCTCGATCACCATATCGGTCGGCTGGTCGATCACCTCAAGGAAATCGGCGAGTACGAGAACACGATTTTCGTGGTGTTCGGCGACAACGGCGCCGAAGGCACCGACCTCTTCGCACAGATTGCCGGCAAGCCCGGGACGCGCGATTTCCTCTATGCCTCGATCAAGTGGTCGCAGACCCATCCCAATGCCTGGGGCGACCCCGGTTCCTACGTCGGCTACGGCCCGATGTGGGCGCAGGTCTCAATGACGCCTTTCAGCCAGTACAAGGGATGGGTGGCCGAAGGCGGAGTCCGCAATGCCCTGATCGTCAGCGGCCCCGCCGTCAAGCGACCCAAGGGCAGCATCAATCATGGGGTGATGCATGTCGCCGATTTCATGCCGACATTGCTCGATGTAGCAGGTTCTTCATATCCCAAGACCTATCAGGGACACGAGTTGCCAGCACTGATCGGCAAGTCGTGGAACAAGATGCTTGCCGGCGAGGCCGATTCGCCGCGCACCGAGAAGGACTACATCGCCTGGGAAATCTTCGGCAACCGGGCACTGCGCCAGGGCGACTGGAAGATCCGCTGGCAGCACAAGCCGTTCGGCAAGGGCGACTGGGAGCTGTTCAATCTGGCGTCCGATCCGGCCGAGCGTGTCGATCTGGCCGGCCAGCAGCCCGAAAGGCTCAAGACATTGCTCGCCTCGTGGGATGGCTATGTCAAGGCCAACAACGTCATCATCCCGGCACGTTCCCCCTTCGAGACCCTGGAGGATGCGCTGCCGCCGAGAACGCCGGACGACGCTGGCTTCCCGCCGCTGATCTACAAGCGCCAGTTCGTGCCGCCGAAGGATATGGTGGCGGAGCCAAAGCCTTGAGCATCGCCAGGCTGAATACCAGTCATGCAGTACCGAGCATTTATGAATAACGAGGGAGGGCTTATGAAACAGATTTCGCGACTGCGCCTGGCGGCTGCCACGCTGGCGGTGATGGGGTGTTTTGCTGCAACGGAAGCCATGGCGCAGGTGCCCGGCCGCTTCTACCTGAAGAGTCTGGATGGCGCCAACGGCATTCCGGTCATCGTCAATTCGATGAGCGGCAACACCAACCCCTTCGACATGTCGCATAACGTTACGGCCGGCGCCAGCTTCGATGCGACCATGGCCATGGTTGGCTACGCCCACACCTTCGCACTCTTCGACCGATCGGCCATGGCCGCCGTGATTCTGCCCATGGGCCGGATTTCCGGGGATGTCAAAGTTGGCAATAATTGGGTCAACCAGCAGACGAGCGGCTTTGGCGACCCCATGCTTGAGTTCGATATCAATCTCATCGGCCCGCGCTCGCAAAAGAACATTCCCGATGCCATGCGCTACGAGCCGGGTTTCTCGCTCGACCTGCTGGCCGATCTCGCCTTGCCGATCGGTGAATACGACAACACGAAACAGCTCAATATCGGCCAGAACCGCTGGTATGGCCGCATTGGCATGCCGGTGACGGTACAGCTCGGCCCCTGGATTCCCGGCCAGCGGACGACGCTGGAGTTCCTGCCGGCAGTCTGGCTGTTTGGCGACAACACCGACTACGTCGGGACGACAATGAAAACCGACCCGATGTACCAGTTGGATGCCCACCTGACGCGCGACTTCACCGAGCACGCCTGGGGTTCGCTCGACGCGTCGTGGTACAGCGGTGGCCAGGCCACGATCAACGGCGTCAAGGGCAGCAAGCTCAACAACCTGGGGGTCGGCCTGACCCTGGGCTACACGGTCAATGACAACCTCAATCTCACGGTCGGCTACAAATCGACGGTCAACGACAACGCCGCCGGCGACCTGAGCATGGATAGCTTCATGGTCACCCTGGTTTACGGCTGGCACCCGCTGATCGAAGGCTCGAAGCGACTGAAGGGTGAGAAGTAGGCTTTGCAAAACAATCCGGCTTGATCAAGGGGAGGGGAGATTTAATCCCGTTCTGTCAATTCGGCGCAGCCCGGAATCCGGAGGATCGGGGTAGGAACCGGGCTCCGGATAGCCCCCGGACAAGTTGGAGATAAAGCTCGAAAACCTCTCTGGCAGAAGGATAAAGAGAGGTTGAAGGGAGGATTCTTCTTCATTTGCGGAATTTTGATAGAGCCTCCCTCCCCCTCGCCCCGAGAATGCCATCCGGCTTGGCTGATAAATTGAGCAAGAGGTGAGAAGCATGAAAATGGAACAAGTCAGCGCCAATTGCTTCGCAGTGCTGAACGAGAAAAATCTCGTCTGTGATGCCAATTCCGGACTCATCAACCTGGGCGGTGGCGTCGTGGTCGACACGCAATCGGATTTGCCGCACGGCCGCCAGATGATCAATCTTTTCGGCAAGGTCTGGCCGGGCATGCCGAAGCAGGTGGTCAACACCCACGAGGACGCCGACCATGTGTGGGGTAACCAGCTCTTCGAAGGGGCCGAGATCATCGCCCACCGCAAGGTGGCCGAGCGCATGCCGCATGTGGCCGACCCCAGGGAGACCCAGGATCTGCTCAAGGCGGCCAGCAGCTTCCTGCCGCGGCAACTGCTCAGGGTGCTGCATCCCGGCGCACTGGCCATCGCACAGCAGTTGCTGACGGACTACAACTTCGACGGAATCCGGCTCGTGCTGCCGACGACCGTGTTCGACGAACGTCATGTGCTCGACCTCGACGGCACGGAGGTGCACCTCATTTATGTCGGGCCCTGCCACCAGGCCGGTGACACCATCGTGCATGTGCCAAAGGAAGGGGTGTTGTTCGCCGGTGACGTCCTGTTCCGCCAGTGCACCCCCATGGGCTGGACCGGGACCTATGAAAAATGGATGAAGATTCTCGATCTCATCATCTCGCTCAACCCCAAGGTCATCGTCCCCGGTCACGGCCCGGTGTGCGGGCTGGAAGGGGTCGTCGAGATGAAGGCCTATCTCGAATACCTGCGCGAGGAATCGCGGACCTGTTTCGAGAAAGGGCTGAGCTCATTCGAGGCCGCCAAGCGCATCGATCTCGGCCCGTACAGTAAATGGCGTGCCCCATCCCGGCTCTATCTGAATGTCGAGCGGGCCTACCGGGAGTTCCGGCACGAACCCGAGGACAAGCCGTGGGATTCCGCCCGGAGTTTCGATCTGATCTACAGGATTGCAAAGGCGCGAGGGCTGGCCCTCGAGTTCTGAGCCTCCCAGTAAGCGGAAGGAGATCCACGATGAAGATAGTTCGCTTTTCAATGGCCGATGAGCCCCCGAGTTTCGGTGTCGTCATCGGTGACCATGCGGTTGCCTTCGCCTGCCTGCAGCGGCGCAGCGGCATGGCTTATCAGGGCCTGGAGGACAGCCTGGCCTATCTTGCCGGCCTGCCGGCAAGCGAACGGGCGGCGCGCGAGCTCCTGGCCTGGGGGGAGGCGCATCTGCATGAACTCGATGCCGCTGAAAAGCCGGCGCTGGAAACGCTGAAACTGCATGCACCTGTCGAGGTGGCAGCCTTGTTCGACTTCGGTCTCACGCCGCGCCATCTCAGGAACTCCGCCGCGACCATCATGAAGTATGAAAAGGACAACCCGCAGACGGCGCCCTTGCTGGCGGCATTCGCCAAGGCGGTCATGGCGCCCAAGCCAAAGCCCGCGCCGGGCCAGCCGGAAGCGCTGTCCTATTACAAATGCAATCGAAATACCGTGGTCGGCAACGGCGTCAGCGTCCCCTGGCCCGTATACACATCAAGGCTGGACGTCGAGCCCGAGCTGGCCGTGATCTATGGCAACGAGCAGCAAGCAGTGGCCGGCTACTGCATCTTCAACGACGTCTCGGCCCGCGACGTGCAGGCCACCGAGTTCGTCGGCGGCTTCTGCCTGACCAAGGACATGGCCAATGGCAACCAGCTGGGACCTTATCTGGTGACGGCCGATGAAGTGGGCAATCCGTATGACCTGAAAGTGGCGGTCGTCGTGGATGGTGTGCTCAAGTACCAGGGATCGACGTCCGAAATCAGCCACAAGGCCGAAGAGGCGATCGCCTGGCTGGCGTTCATCGCTCCGCTCAAGCCCGGGTCTGTGTTGGGCATGGGCACGATTCCCGACTGCACCGGCTGCGACCATGACGATTTCGTCGATCCGGGTGCCAGTATCTCGATCAGCATCGAGCGCCTCGGTTCCCTGCAATGCACCTTTGCCAAGCCGACACAAAAACTGTTGCCCAGTCGCTGGCCATTGCGGCCGGCCCTGCTGAAATTCACTGCGAATGACCAAGACGGTCAGCCAATCTGATTTTTATGACAACGATGAGCGACGAGCCAGAACTGAAACTCCCCAAGCTGAGCCCCGGCGACTTCTATCGTTTCCACACGATGGTCAAGCCGAGTGGGGCCCAGTGCAACCTGGATTGCGCATACTGCTTCTACCTGCACAAGGAAGACCTGCTGCACCAGCCGCAGGCACCGCGCATGAGCGATTCATTGCTGGAAGCGCACATCCGTCAGTACATCGAGGCGCAGGGTGGCGACGAGGTGATTTTCACCTGGCAGGGCGGCGAACCGACGCTGATGGGGCTGGATTTCTTCCGCCGCGTCGTCGAACTCCAGAAGAAGTATCAAAAGCCCGGCCAGTGCGTCGAGAACGACTTGCAAACCAACGGCATCCTACTCAACGACGAATGGTGCGCCTTCCTCGCCGAGCACAATTTCCTTGTCGGCCTGTCGATCGACGGGCCGGCCGAACTGCACGACCTCTACCGCTACAGCAAGGGCAACAAGCCAACCTTCGAGCGGGTCATGGCGGCGGTCGATCTTCTGCATGCCCACAAAATCGTGTTCAGCGCCCTGTGCGTAGTTAACCGGACCAATGCCCGGCGGCCGATCGACACCTATCGCTTTTTGCGCGACAGGGTCCGGCCGCGCATCATCCAGTTCATTCCAGGGCTGGAGCCGGGCGATTTCCGCTCGGTGGCGCCCGGGCACTGGGATTGGGGAAAATTGCCGACGGTCGGTACGCAGGCCGCTGGGCCGGGCTGCCCTGATTCGGTCGTCGCCGACTGGTCGGTGGCGCCGGAGGACTGGGGCTATTTCCTGACGCGGGTCTGGGACGAATGGTTCAAGCGCGATTTCGGGCGGGTCTTTGTGGACCAGTTCGAGAACGTCATCTCGCAGATGTTCGGTTATGGCCCGCAGAAATGCGTCAGCGGCCGCATCTGCGGCAAGGCGCTGGCCGTCGAGTTCAACGGCGATCTCTATAGCTGCGACCACTTCGTCTATCCCGAATACAAGCTGGGCAACATCCGAGAGGTGCATGAGGGCGATCTGGCGTTTTCCGAACAGCAGAAGAAGTTCGCCTACGCCAAGGGCGAGACCTTGCCGCAATACTGTCGCGCCTGTTCCTACCTGGAGCTATGCTGGGGCGAGTGTCCGAAGAACCGTTTCATCAAGACGCCGGACGGGGAAAAGGGATTGAACTACCTGTGTCCGGGGCTGAAAAAATTCTATGCCAAGGTAACGGCAGAGCGTGGCGAACTGGCCCGGCGAATGGGCCGCTGAGCGCCGTGAAATTCGGGCGCCTGTGGAGCAATCGATTACGGGCCTGGTCCTGGCTTTTCGCTCGGCAACGACGCTCTGGCTCTTCTATGGTGCCGAAACGGTCTCCCTTGAATCCATCGCCATCTGCCGGTTCTGCGGGGCTGCTCTGTTAGCTAATTGCTGACAGAGTTACTCTGCAATTTGAACGTCTGCATCAGGTGGCGTACTTCCGTTGGCCATACGGCAGGTTTCGGGTTTAGTGGACGCTTGAACGTCAGCTATTGATCACGACTGAAGGACTGCTCCTGGCCGGTTGTACTCAGTAACTTCCGCACCGCATTGCCGCCATTCAAGATGTTTGGGTTTGGCAAATCAAGGGCAAGTAGCAATTCGACGAATTTTCGCACCGCTGGTGCGAGCACTCTCGCTCCACACAACGCCAAACTCTTCCAGTTCGTCGATATAGAACTGGATCATGCGGCGCATGACTTCGCATCGAGTCAGCTTTCCATGCTCGGCTACCTCATCCAGCTTGCCGAGCATTTCCTCGGTCATCCTGCAACTGACGATGGGCTTAATCATTGCTCTCATCTCCCAGTTCACCAACGATCTCCAGTTCGCCGATATAGAACCACAGCATTCGGCGAATGACCTCGCAACGACATAGGTTGCCGTCCTTGGCGACCACATCCAGCTTGGCCACCATGTCAGGAGGCATCCTGCAACTGACGATCTGCATCATGGCTGGTCTCCTTGCTGAAACTCATCCTGGTCAGCAATGAACTCGTCGTCCTGCTCGATATTCTGGCTAGCACCAGACCCCCACATATTTCGATACCTCTCCACCTGCTGCTGGAGAAAATCGTCGGGAATCGATGGGATCAAATCGTTAATTTTCATGCTGCGTCTCCTTTGTTATTGGTTGCCACATCCAGCGGCGAAAATTCGGTCGAAATAATCATGTGGGCGTAGTTGTCCCGATGAGCTAGGTCCTTCAGGTCGTAGCTGACTACCCGTTTCTGGTCATCGAGGGAATCGCCAATTTCCTGCACATATAAACTTCCGCACTTCACCAGTGATTGCCAGATCGGCTCCGCAACCTAATTGAAATTGGCTTTCGAAGCGGCAGGAACACGAACCAACAGGTGGTAATGCAGGTTGTCGCCACATGCGCCCAATTCAGGGGTAGCGACGAAGAACAACCTGTCTTCTGCTGGCTTCAGGTAGTAGCGACGACCATGCAGCTTGCGATCAACGAAGGAAGCCCATGTCTTGAGCTTGTCTCTACCTGCGGAAAAATTCGTAGTGCGATTAAAATTGGCAGTGACATGCCATATGAAGTCCTTGTCGATAAGGAAGTCGGTAAGGACTGGAAGTAATTTGCGGATTGCCATTGGCTTTCTCCATGTTCTTATTATTTTTATCCGCTGATCTTTGCTGATCTAATCTGACTTTCAGAGATTTCTTTAAATCTCTCCTGATCTTTGTATCGCTTCTGACTCTTGTTCCCTGATCCTAAACAATACAAAGCAATACGACTCTGTTCGAGACATCAGGTATTTCAGCGGCACGATTGGCAATACCTTCATAGCAGCGAGTCACGCTCACCAGAATTTTGTATTACCTTTTATTTATTCAAACCGCCGGAAAAATTCCCAAAACCATGAATATTTCGATACCCATTCATCTGATATGCTCATGTATTCGATTGGTTAGGCAAAAATCATGGAACGACTTTTTCGGGTGTACATGCACACAGCAGGGCATGAGCTTGTGCGAGAGCTAATTGTTACTGCAACCACTGAAGATCAGGCAGCTGAACGCGCCTATGAGCACGTAAAGGCTTCAAACCGAGGAAAAGGTGATCGGAGCAAGGAAGAATCAGAAAGCATGTCCGACATCCTAGCAATTGTTCCGACCAGCAAACCCCATGCGCTCAAAATCAATGAGGTCCCGGCCGCAGCAGTACGTCAGATTGTTGAAGCGCTTACATCTGCCGGATAGAACCGTCGCAACAAAGCTCCCATTCACATGGATTCGAATTCAATGATGCAAGAATTATCGTTCGCCTCTTCTCATCGCGTTTACTACAGCAACGAAACACCGATACCTGTTGGTGATATCGCGAAATCCCTCCTCGCCTTGGAAAAAATAATTCTGTCCAGCACCAAAGCGCTGGAAGGAGTTACCAGCGTTGAGATTGATAGCGTCAAGGTCTATGTCTCGAAAATCGAGACAGGCAGCCTAATCGAAGATGTCATCGTAAAAGTGTTCTTCAAGGACAAGGAGAACATGGATGCCTTCTTGGACAAGGTTGGCGAAAAAGTGAGGGAGCCAGGTATGCCACGCAATTTAGTGATTGGGGCGGTCATTGCCACCGTAATTGGCAGTGGGGCGCTCCTCGCATCAAAATTTGTCAGCGGTGGCGGCCAAACCACTATTACGGCAAACAACAACACGATTATCAACTTTGGGGCTGGCCAAGTTGAGATGACGCCAGAGATGTTTAAAACCGTCGTAGAGACCGCTATCAAGAACAAAAAGGAATTGGCAGAAAACACTGTCCGCTTTTTTGCCCCGGCACGTGCGGATAGTTCAGCTGCTATCACCATTGACGGCAATGATTCGATGAAATTCCCTGCCAATGTAATCGCTGCCACGCCTATGGCGGTGAAAGTCGAGAAACAAGACTACGTTGAAGACCTAAGCGATGTAGACCTTGAGATCAGAGCAACCGATCTCGACAGCGTGACGAAGGGCTGGGCTGGCGTTATTCATGGGAAGATTGATCGCCGACTTAAGCTGAAACTTGGTGCGGGGATAACTCCTCACGATATTGATCGATTCAGAGTACGTGCTGACGTGTCTATCGTCTACAAGCGCAAAGCCAAAGGCAGCGGAAGCGAGCTTGTGCCGGATCACATCCTCGTTCGCGAAGTCATCAAGGAAGCAACAAACGCGGGAAGGTAATGTTTTCTAATGGCAATAGCTAAACATTGCTAATCCCCGTAACCATGCGGGTTTGAAGGCAGTTTCCACGGTTCACGGCATGTTTTAAAATTGCAATTGTCATACACAATTGAAACATTGCCATGATCCACAATCAGGAACGTCGGGCATCTGTTCTAGATGAAACCCACATCAAGCGCCTGCTGGTGATAGCCAGGAGTGGCAAACACGGGCTGCGCAACGAGGCCATGATCTACCTTTCGTTCGGTCTGGGGCTACGCGCCAAGGAGATGGCCGCATTGAAGGTCCGCGATGTGATCATGCCGACCGGCGAACTGCGCGATGAGTTGATACTGGGCCGCAAGGCAACCAAAGGTGGCAAGGTCAGGCTGGTCTATCTGACGCAGTCTGCTGTCAGGAAATCGCTGAACCGGTACTTGGCAGATCGGCGAGCCCAAGAAGGCATCCTGTTCAATCCTGACTCTGCCCTGCTCAAGTCCCAGAAGGGTGGCAGCTTTACGCCCAACACGCTGCAGCAACTTTTCTCCCGCTTGTATCAGGCAGCTGGGATCAATGGCGCATCCAGCCACTCAGGACGGCGGACATTTGCAACCAGCCTGATCGAGAAGGGAGTGGATATCAAGGCGGTCTCCACGCTCATGGGCCATGCGTCAGTTGCCATGACTGCCCGGTACGTGGAGAACAACCCAGCTCGTCTGAAGCGCATCTGCCAGGACGTTAGTATCGGACTGAGCACGTAGCGATGCTCACAGGAAAAGGGCTGACTGCTCCCGCTGGATGATGGGAATGGGAAGGTAAGGGCAACGCAGCAAATCGAGTACAGCAACTTCCCGGTGGACAGCATCAAGCTCTATGCTTGTGACGATGGAGAGCATGTGGTGTTGATGCTTCAATCAGAATACTGACAACAAGCCACAAATAAAAAAGCCGACCCTTGTGAGGTCGGCTTTCTTTTGCTCAATTTCTGGAAGTGTATGGTGGTCAAAAGTCACACGGTTACAGGGAGATTGTAAGGCACAACGATATCTTCGACATAATACAAGTGGTCTGATATCCGATGCACCGCAGCGCTATCTCTCTGGCTTACCGCATCTTGATAGGCTAGTAGCATGAAGTCAGCCAGCGAAATTTTCATCGCCGGATTTTCTTCGCACATCTCGCGGTAAATCGCTTCGGTCTCGTGGTCGATGTAATTCCACCAACCAAGGCAATCCCACATGTTAGCGATACGAAGCATTTCTGCTTCGCGCTCGTTTTCGTAGTCATGCTCGTTTTCGTAGTCATTGCAAAACAGGTCTGAATACGAAAAGCCAAAGCAAAGGCGAAAATCTTCCACAAGTTTATACCGCTGTTCGCTTAAAACCGCCTTCCCATTCTCATCAATTGAAAACCTGTCGATGCCCCAGAAGTTGCAGCATTCATCGGTGTACATGTGATCGAATGGGATGTTGAACTTGTCAGCAAAAGCATCAATCACTCCCTCTGGTGGTGCCCATGCGGTTTCAAAGCTGATCAACATACGACCCGCACCAAACGTTCTATCGGTATCGTCGTCTATCTTCCCGCTTGCTCTTAACCAAGCGTCGCACCAAGCATGTCCAGTTGAATAGACACGACCAGTACTTTCGCCTTGAACATCACCCACTGCATCGCCATCCTTGATAGTCGTAAATGCGGCATTCCACCCCCCCTCTGACGGAATCAGAGTTTGGAAATCGAATTCGCCGTTCGGACAGCAGACAGGAATAACCTGATTGGCGTTAGCCTTGTCGATGGCGATGGTGTTCTTTACCCAATTGGTCATGCTGCCACCTCGCCAAAATCGATCATATCCAGCACAGGCACAACCCGTTCGACGATGTAACCGTCTTGGAAGATGTGCTGACCCATGCTGTTGAACTCTCGCTCTCGCAAGGATTGGAACACTAGACGATTTTCGTATTCGCGGACTATCGCCCAGAGAGCAGCAGCGTAGTCAGCGTTTGGAAAATGGCGCTTCAGGTTGAAGGGGGTGCCCTTGTAGCTGTAGGGCTTACACCCTACTAGGCGGCCTTCAATAATCCATGTTGGCTTATCCACCTTCATGCAGCTCCTTATCCGGGAATAAAGAGCAGCAGGATCATCAATCGACCAAGGCCAGTTCAGGTAGTGCTCAAGGAGGTCGTTCATGCTGCCACCTGCGCGGTAACGAAGTGGGCGACGTTATTACGACCTCTGATCCACATGACCCGCAACGATGAATGCTGGAAAACGCTCGGCATTACATGTTCGTTTTCCGACAGACACCAGAACGCGTACAAGCTCGTCAAATGGACTCGAATGTTAGCGGTTGATCGGCGCTTTTTGACCAGATCAAGAAACACCTCTTCAGCGTGGGTAATCATCTGAGCGACAGATTCAGTGGTGAAGTCAAAATTTCCACTTGGCGTCATGTTGGTGTGCTTGTCCAAGAAACGCAGTTCCAGTGTGTTGCCGTTTTTATGCTCCCACACTTGAACCGTGAAAGGACTTATAACAAGTGGCCGGCTTGAATGGGTTTTGCCGAGGGTCAGGGTGGGGGCGCTCATGCTGCCACCCCACATTCAATAACTTCCTTGACGTAATAATGCCAAGCAAGATTCTTGATTTCACGAAGGTACTCTCGGCGAAATTCTTTATTGCTGCAGCCGATGAAAACTGCCATCGCAATTTTCCGAAGTGGTGATTTGAAGCGTGCGATTACAAACCCAGACAGCTTCTTAACCTCGTCTTCCAACCTGCAATACGGAATATTGGTGTTCTTCCGATTATTGCGAGCTTGGCCGAGTCGGTAAGCTGCAGCGTGAATATTTTTGAGGGCGATGCGGGTTTGTTTGCGAACTTTGGTTTTTTTGCTCATGATTTATTACCTTTATCTTTCGAGTTGACCGTGGGACACACAGTCGGTGCGGTTAAGCACCGGGTCGTCCATATCGTTTTCAGGCGAATATGAACGAAAGGCAAACAAACCCCATCACCCCCTCACGGGGATAACCTTTTCACTTCCAATTTTTAAAGAGCGGTTACTACTGTGGATTGAATACTAAACCATCGGAACCAGAATGAAAACAGAAATTTTGACAGTATCGACATAACACGGCAGATAATCCGCATTAATTAATTTTTCCGATTTTTTGAATAGACTTAAAACCCATACCACTATTACCTTTGCGAATTAAATTTAAAACTTTGCGCAAAAACAACAGGTGGCAACAGCTTATCGCTGAAGGCCGATTTTTGAAGGCTAACGCACGAGTTCTTGCCTTCGCCACGACCAATTATTCGGTCGCCTGACGCTCGATGGCGAACAAAAAAATCCGGCGCATTGGCCAGACTAAAAACTTGAACACATATAGCTGCTTCTTGTTACTCGCTACTTATTACTTTCTGTTCGATTCTCACTTCGACCTGAATTTTGTCTTTGATTAATTGCTCAAGCTCGACCTGATCGATAGGCAAGTTTGATCTGAATCCATCGTGCTCTAGAAAGTACACAGCGCCTTTATATTGCAAGTAAGTCTCAATCGCATCAAGCAGCTTGCGCTCATTGTAGAAGTACAGGTCAAAGCGTTTTTTGTTCGCCACCCTTGGCCGATCACCAGGGTTATCACCCCACATAACGGCCATGTTGTTCTTCACCACCCACCAGCCCCACAATGATTTGATCTGACGCGTATAGGCCTTGAAAAACTTGTTTTTGCGGATCGCTTCGACCTTGGAAGCATCGCCCCCCACAATACCAATCAGCGCCCTGTAGGGCGACGTAGTGATGACCCCATTGTTATTGAGGTAGCTGAACAGCTCCTTCACCGCATCAGCATCGAGCTCCAGAATCTCGCCAACCTTGCTCCGGATTTCAGCCTTGTTATCCCGATATTCGAAAATCAGGTGGTAGCGTTCACGCTCGAACTTGGCATCCAGCTTCTGAACATCAGCCAACATCACAGCGATCAGCGCTGTCGAGATGTCGTAGTCGTGGTCAAGGAATCCGGCAAATACCTGCTGCTTGTGGCTCCTGCGGACGTTCTGGATGGGGTGCCACTTGCGATATGACTTCTCGACGTATTGGAATGGCTTTTTTCCAGCCAGTTCATCCGCGTAGAGGCGACGATAGTAACGAACAGTCCAGTGCTGAAGTGCCTCGTTCTCATCAGTAAAAACTTGAACACATAAAGCTGGTTCTTGCTCATTCGCTAAATTTACTGTCCTCTTCAGAAGATCTATTAGATTTTTCTTATTGACTTGATACTTCTTGCAGAAGGATTTTTCTGCATTCGAATAGGACGAATTGGTTTCAATCAGCAGTGCAGCCTTGAACTGCCTACCAAGCTCTGACCGAGAAAAAATGTCATCAAGCGCCTTCGAGTACAACTCAACCTCAGGGTAGCGCGCCCAATGCAACACATGGGGTACAACCTTTGCCACACGATTCTGATGCGTCTTTTTCTCTGGACAGAAAAACGCAAGCAAGTCGTCGCGCGTATGGTGCTGAAGGATGGTCATCGACGCAGTTGGGAACGAAAATTGTTGTAATACGCGATATATCGCAGGTGACTACGCTCAAACTATTTCGACGACTTGCCCTGATCTTAAGCAACGCTAACCAGAGGCAACCGTACAAGTGCGATCAGTCACCAAGATTTTAGGCGCTCAGACAGGAACGTAACCGATTCAGTTGTCGGCTCCATCTGTTGCCCATTGACCACATTCCAGCCTGACCAAGTTCTATTTCCGTCCTTTTCGTTCAGGACAATCGTCGAGCCGTCATGCGCGAGCCCTCGTTTAACTCCACTTTTGAAGGTGATGATCATGAATCGAAGTTTCTTATTGGGTTCAAATTTCCCAAACAATCCTGCACCAACTGAATAAACCTCAATTTTCTCGACTATTGAGGAAATGATTGTCGATAGCTTTGCACGACGCTCAATATCTTCTTCAGAATATTCTCTGTCTTCTGACGGCGAATGAATTGGGTCGCCAAGCATGTTGAATAAGGCAGCAATATTGTCCTTGGTTATCTCGACAGCCCTAGTCTCGCTTTGAATCTGTCCAAGCTTTAGCTCCAGTTCCCGAATATGCAGCTTATTGGTGTTTAGCTGCTTTTCGATTTCAGCAATTCGAGTTGCAATGACTTGAGAAAAATTCCCAGCTTCAATCACTGCAACCAAGTTAGTCATCTTTGTATTCAATTGCTCATCATTCAGCCTTGCTTTTGCAAGAGCATCCTTGACTGAATCAAGCTCAGAGTTATTTTTCCTCTTATTGACCAACTGCGATATATCAAGCTCTTTCACATAGGTCAGAAAGACTCTTTGGAATTCAAAGTAGTCCCATCGTTGAGAAGTACAATCTTTCCCACTGACCTTATTCACACAGAACAGCGTGGCATAGACGCTTTTTGCTTCCTTACCTTTGGTTGAATACCTTGCTCCATGGAAAGACAAGCCTCCACCACAGTAAGGGCATTTCAACACCTTGCGAAAAATATTCCGATAATCCGATACCTTTCCACCATGAGACTTGAAGCGAGTTGAATTCAACCTATCACCAACTTTGAAAAACAACTCCTCGCTGATGATTGATGGAAAGTAATTAGGTATTGGATCAGACTTCAAGAAGTTGGCTTCACCAATCACTGCCCTGTTTCGCAATAGCTTGATGACATTCCCATTGCGCCAGATTCCACCCTTCTTCGCGGTGATATCGCCCTTGTTCAACATCTTGCAAATGCTGCTTGTGCCTACCCCTTCAGCACTAAGGCCAAATATCCGCTTGACCAAACCCGCATATTCTTCGTTGATCGAGAAAGAAGTCTTATCAGCATTCACACCCAACCAGAATGGGACAAACTTCGTAATGATTTTCCCTGTTTTTGCAGCATCTCGCTTCTTGTCCCAAGCTTTAGTAACACGCTGACTTTTCAATGCTGACTCTTCATGGGCGCGAGACATCACTGAAATGCTGATAATTAATTCAGTGAAGTTTTTCTTGATACTTGCTTTTGAATATTCGTGGCCATCAGCTAGGGTGACAATGGTTATGTCATTGTTGATGATGCGTTGGAACAGCCCAAAGGCGTCCAAAACTTCAGCACGTGATAGTCGGTCGAGTGATTCAACCAGAAGATATGAACCTGCTGGGATTATCCCGTTATCAGCAGCTTCCAAGAATTTCGAGAGAACGCCTTGTTCGGAATTCTTGCCTTTGAATGCTGAAACTCCGAGGTCTTCAAGGTGTAGGCTGTCATCGAGGGTAAGGTTGTGCTCTGCAATGTACGCATTGCGAAGCGCTGCCTGACGCTCAAAGCTGTCACCCTTGGCCTGTTCTTTCGAACTGAAGCGGATATAACTGTAGGCTAGTGCCATGATTGGTACCCCGATCCATGTTAAATACTAACACTAGATTCTTGATCACGTAGTAATACAGCGCAAAACCGATCACCGAGCCGAAGATCCCGAGATAGACGATCGCCGCCCCCGAGCGCGGCGGCACCATCGTCGGCAA
>Ga0316604_10001554_pt1 | contig 19724 bp, 17 predicted proteins | sample OWC_soil_day20_C_FD_207650 | JGI IMG/M metagenome (GOLD analysis project Ga0316604, IMG submission 207650) | Wetland soil microbial communities from Old Woman Creek delta, Ohio, United States - OWC_soil_day20_CT | ecosystem: Environmental > Terrestrial > Soil > Wetlands | place: USA: Ohio...
GTGACACGCGTCTAGGATGTTCCGCGTGTCACAACCCCGTCCCCCTGACACACCCAAGAAAACCGCAAGGAGAGGTGGAAACAGACAATGGCAAAAGTTTTGGCGATACTTGCAAATCCCCGCAAAATATCTTATACTCGCAGGCTAATGGAAGCTTTTTTGACTTCCTACCGGCAGTCGCATCCGCTTGATGAAGTGGTTGAGCTGGATTTATATGAGACCTATATCCCGGTGATCGATGATACGGTACTGCAGGCCTGGAGCAAACCCTGTGAAGAGTTGTCGCAGGAAGAACAGCAGGTGCTGGCGCAGGTTGATTCTTTTACCCAGCAGTTTATGTCAGCGGAGAAGATTGTGTTTGCGGCGCCGATGTGGAACCTGCAATTTCCGCCTGTGTTGCTGGCGTATTTGGCTAATATTATGGTTGCCGGTAAAACGTTTTGCTATACCGAAACCGGCAGTCAAGGTTTGCTGGCGGATAAACCGACCCTTCTGCTGCATGTACAGGGCGGGATCTATTCGTCCGGGCCGTTGCAGGCGCTCGATTATGCGGTGCCTTACCTGCGGGCGGTATGCAATATGATGGGAATCAGCAATTTTCAAACGGTACTTTGTGATGGCATAGAAATGTTTCCGGATAAAGCGGAAGAGATTTTAGAACGAGCGATACATCAGGTTTCGCAGATAGCGGAATTTTTTTGTTGTGTCTGGGGTGGGGTTTGTGAAACGCTCCTTGTATATCCCGGGTGAAACAACCCCGTCCCCCTGACACACCTACACACCCCTGACACAGATAAGGATGGTAGATTATGGCGATCATAAAACCAGAGATCGAAGAATCAAGGCAAGGTTTTTATGGCTGGAAAATCGTCGGGATTCTTTTTTTCGTGTATTTAGTGATAAACGGAATTGTGTTCTACGGCTACAATGTGGCGTTTCCAGCGATGATCAAAGAGATGAACTGGGCGCGGGGAGATGCTTCTGTAGCACAAACCCTGCGGGCACTCGTGGCCGGTTTTAGCGCGCCGTTATCGGCGTATTTGATTGCCCGCTGGGGCAGCCGCTTGACGATTCTTATTGGAACGGGAGTTGGCTTGGTCTCCTTGATTGCCCTCGGGACGATCGCGAACCAACTTTGGCAGTGGACCCTTTGCTGGGGGCTTGGAACTGGGATTTTGTTTGGATTGGCTTGCACATCGCCAATTACTACTATTAATAATTTTTGGTTCAGCAAGAGGCGGGGTGCAACGATGGGCATCATTTTTACCGGATCAGGCATTGGCGGGGCCCTGGCGCAGCCGGGATTCGTTTGGGCGATGGGGCAAACCGGATCATGGCGAATAGCGTGGCTGATTGCTGCATTGTTTGTTTTCTTTGCGATCGTTGCCGCGTTAGGAATTAAGACAAAACCGGCGGATATCGGACAATATCCTGATGGGATTACTCCTAATCAGGTTGCTGCACTAAAATCTGGCCACAGAAAGGCTCGCACGTATCGTACGCAGGAAACCTGGACAGTGAAAGAGGCCCTGCAGACACGGCCCGGATATTTGCTGACCGTAGCGTATGTGGTGATGTCTTGTTCCATGTTTTTGGTGTTTTCGCATGGTGTTCTTCATTTGACCGATCTTGGCTATCAACCGGCCCATGCGGCGTATTTTCTCAGTATTGTTGTTCTGCTCGGCGGGGTTGCCAAATTTCCTATGGGCTGGCTGGTTGATTATATAGAAGGACGTAGGGTATTGATGTTCTTGTGTGCGCTGATGGGCTTATCCCTGGCGGTTATTTGGAAAGCGCCAAGCATGACCGCGCTGGTTGCCGCGGGAGTCGGTTACGGGATTTCGTATGGCGCCACTGCCGTTTTGATACCAACCATGTTTGGCAATTATTATGGCGCAGAGGCGTATCCGGCGGTGAATGGGGCGTTTTATCCCTGGCAGAGCGGGATTGGCGCGATTGCTCCAATGGGGGCGGGATATATTTACGACATTTTTCACAGTTATGATGTGGCCTATATGATCATGATTGGCCTGACAGTCTGCGCGCTAGTTGCTAGTTTTTTGGCGACGCCGCCTGTTAAGCCGGAAAAGCTGTCTGATGTTTCGATAACCCCTTTGCCCTGAAACCACAATGAACGTCCCCTGCTGTCAACTTTTTCAATCGAACCTATTGTCGATTGCTGAGAAGTATGTTATACTTACATCAGTGCAAAATCTGGTCTTCACCAGTATAACTGCACTAATCAGGGAGCGCATCCCCGCAATATGGGGGCGTACTGGTTTCGACAGGGGTATTTGTGGTATAGGAAGCGAGCCGGGGTTCCATCAGCCCGTCAATACGGTGGAAAACATATAAACGCAAACGAAGAATACGCTTTAGCAGCGTAAGCTGCTTTACGTCCTACCTTCTCTCGCCTATGGAGCGGGATAGGGCGTCACTTTAGTAGGCTACCTGAGGTTCTTCTCCTGAGGAACTGACTGGGAAACTTTTTCAGGATAGCGTCGGCGAAGCTTGTCTGGAAGCGTCAAAGAGGCGAAATCTAAATTTCAGACTGCGCTCGGAGAAACTTATGCAGCAAGGCCTTTGGACAGGGGTTCGATTCCCCTCGCCTCCACCAATAATATGTACAAAAAGAACGAGGAAAATGTGACCGAAAAGAATAGATGTACCGTGGGACAACAATAGGGTGTTTTGCCCCGCGGACATTAATAGGGAGCAAGGAAAATTAATATATTTGGTATTAAATAAAAGTTCTGCCGTGATGGTTAGAACTTTTTTATTTGCCTAAATTAAAATATAGAGTGTCAGAGGGACGGGGTTGTTGACATATTATCAACAACCCCGTCCCTCTGACACTCTCAAAATAAATGCACACCTTATCGCTAAAAGGTGTGCACCGAGCGGTGCATTTTCAGCGAGGGGTGTGCATATTTTTTGGCGGAAATATAAGGGGTATGTCTGTTTGATGTGGTTCCCGTGGAATAAACATGTTGAGATGCGTAGCGGTGATAGTCCTGTCGGGATAAAAGTAGGGCAGTCCTGTAGTCAGCAACCAGTGTAAGGAGAAATTTGTTTTCTGAGGCGTTGTGTAGCTTGATTCCAAGCAAGACGATTTTGCGGGTTGTAACATAAAGTGAATACTGCCGCAACGACATTAACCTCCAGAGAGGGACAACAGGGAGCCGCGCCGCGCTATTATCGGCTCAGGCAGCATTAGGTATGAAGAACCCTGCGGTGTATGGGAATAGACACTCCAAAACAGTATCCAAAGTAACTGGAGAGAATCTACTTTGCACATTGAGTAATTGATGTAACGAGATGGCGTATAAGCAAAAGTGAAGCTGCCATCGACAAAGAGGTAGTCAGAAGTGTCCGTAGTACCTGTGATTATGCCGCCAGAAAAACGGCATATAGGGAAGGGGCACAACTTTTCATGGTTTATACCGAGGAGCGATGGAAGTAAACGACCGCTTGGCAGACCCATCATCAAAGATAGAATTGTGCAAATGGCAACTAAAATCGTGATTGAGCCTGTATTTGAAGCAGACTTTCTGGATAGTTCCTTTGGGGTTTACCGGTGCTCCAGCCTAACCGTATCGATTAATGATTTCTGTGTTTTTGTTTACACAGTTGTAGATATATGTCGGTCTTCCGACAGAACCATAAAGCGCACTGAGTTCCAGCAACTTTTCCTCGACAAGAAAGTCGAGGTATTTTTTTGCTGAAACCCGTGAAAGCCCCACCGCTTCAGCAATTTCTCTAATATCAAAAGTTCTGTTGTAATTGACTGCAATGGTCCAGATCGAGCGCAAGGTGGCTTTCTCCAGCCCTTTGGGCACACCATGTTTCGATTCCGCAACTTTTCGGATAATTTTATTGTCAATATCTATCTGGCGGACGTTTGTTTTGCCGATGCTGGCATGCCAACCTTTATAGGCTTCCAATGCCATTGCCAATCGCTCGTAGCTGAAGGGCTTGATCAGGTAATCCACTACTCCCAGACGGAAGGCTGTTTCTACATCCTTGCTGTCCTTGGAGGCAGAGACGATGATGATGTCAACGTTTTTGTCTTGTTTTCGCAGGTTTTTCAGTATCTTGAGACCATTGGCGCCAGGCAGGAAGAGATCCAGCAAAATCAAATCGACTTTTAGTGTGTTTAACATTTCCATGGCCGTTGGACCGGAATTGGCGATGCCAACCAAGGTAAAGCCGCTGATCCTGTCCACATGCAGCCGGTTAATTTCAGCCACCATGGGATCATCTTCGACAATCAGGACATTAATCATCACTTTCCGCCTCCTTTGGTGCACAGGGCAGTGTAACTTCAAATGAGGTTCCTACGCCGGCAGAAGTTTCAAAGCGGATCGTGCCGTGAAGTTTGGCGATCACTTTCTTGACAAGGTAAAGTCCGATGCCCCGTTCATCGTACTTGGTGGTAAAGCCATAGTCAAATATCCTGCTTCGGGCTTCTTCGGAAATTCCGTGCCCGGTATCCCGGACAATTATTGTCAAGAGATCGTCAACATATTTGAGAGACACGACAACCTCCTTCGTCTGGGTCGTAGCAACAGCATCAAAGGCATTTTCAATCAAGTTCCCTAGGATCGTTACAAGATCATGAACAGTATCGTCGTTTAAAGAGCAACCGACGCAGGAATCGTCACTGAGATAGAAGGCTACGTTCAGTTCGCGGCTGCGGCTGAATTTGCTCAGCAGAAAAGCGGCAATCAGAGGATCTTTGACTTTTTCATTCACATATTCGAGAATCGACTCTTTTTTGTAGGTAAAGGTGCGAATGTACTTTTCGAGCTGGTCATATCTTTTATATTCAAGAAGGCCGAGCATGACGTGCAGTTCATTCATGAATTCGTGGATTTGACTTCGCAGAGCTTCAATGTAGTTTCTTACGCCGGTCAATTTTTCGGCCTGGAGGTAGATTTCCTCTTTATCCCGGAAAGTAACTAGTACACCGAATATATTGCCTTTGACGGAAAGAGGCATTGTATTGGCGTATATATCAAGCGAATTGATCTGCCATTCCATATCGTATTGCGGCGTGCCTGCATCCAGGACCTTGGAGGGGGAAAGCTGAGGGAAGAATTCGACCAGTTGTTCGCCTTTAACCGGTTTGCTGATGCCGGCTTTGCGCAGAAGACGCTCCGCCTGCTTGTTCACTACGGTAATGATTCCCTGATTATTGGACGCAATGATTCCATCCCTGACCGAGTGAAGCATGGCGCTTCGTTCTTCCAAGATCCTCGCTATATCGACGGGTTCAAGGCCAAACAGTTTTTTCTTTACGTTGCGGGATAGCGCAATGGCACCGGCGATTCCAATTAATAGACCAAAAACGCTCATATAATAAAACATTTTCGTCATTTCGGAGATCGCTTTTTCCACATCATCCAGAATCACGCCTGCTGAGACAATCCCGATTTGTTTTCCTGAGGGTGAATAAATCGGGTAAAAAGCTTTTAGAGAATAGCCAAGAGCTCCTTTGTCAATCTTATAAAAAGCGTGGCCTTGATATGCAGCCTCGCCATATTCGGTTTCCCCCTTCTGCCCGATTTTTGTGACGTCGGGATGGGATTTCCGGATATTATCCATATCAGCAACAACGACATAACTAAGGCCCGTTTTATTCGTTACTTCGTTCGCAAAGGATTGGATTTCCAAGTCTGTTCTTTTTCCCTGCAGACCTTCTGTAACTATCGGAGAAACCGAAACCATGTAGGCGATGTCAAGAAAATGGTCGCCATTCATTTTGATCATGTTGCTCGTTACATAGCGTGACATGAGCAGGTTTACACTCAGAAGGGATGCAAACACGATAGCCAGTATTACAAGCGCGATTCCAGTTACCAATTTCATTTTCCCCAACTTGAGCCAGTCTGTCATACGATTTCCTCCAATCTTACAAGTCTATCTTATATCATTATATTCTGTTTTTCCAGCCGTATGAATTGTTTAATTAAGTAAAGTGGAAAAATTCAAAGAAGTGCCTGCAAGGCGGACCTATCATGACGTCAACCTTTGCTGTACTACCTTTGCATAGCGCTTAATTTAGTTAAAAAAATATTAGTTATTTAAGTAATGGTTTAAAGAATTTACATAATATTCAAAACAAACCTTGACTATACTATACTTTAAAAGAAATCAACCATATTCTGTGGGGAGGTATTTGCTATGAAAAAACCTGTTTCAACAGCGCAAGCGGGAACGCTGGAGTCAAACGACATTTCCATCATCGTTTCACCGGGAGAACCAGGAAAAGGAATCGTGATCGAACTGGAAAGTGTTGTATTCGACCAATTTGGTCAACTAATTTTCGAAGAAATTCGAAAAACGGTTGAGGATCAAGGAGTGACAGACGTATATATTAAGGCCAATGACAGAGGGGCGCTGAATTGCACGGTTGCTGCAAGGACGCTGACGGCGCTTGCCAGGGCGGGCGTTGCACTGAAGGAGGAGGTGCTGTGATGGACGTATTTCGGAGTTGTCTTGCCGTACCAGGAAACAATCCGGCCATGTTGCTGAAGAGCAGTTCCTTGGGCGCCGACGTAAGCATGCTTGACTTGGAAGATGGAGTGGCCCCTACTGAAAAAGATGCAGCCCGCCTGCTTCTCAAACATACTCTCAAGACTTTGGACTTTAGCCCAAGCAAGGTTTTTGTCCGGATCAATTCCTTGGATACGCTGGGAAAAGAGGACCTAAAGGCCATCGTCCCGTGCTCTCCGTACGCAATAATCATCCCCAAAGTTGAAACTGCCGAACAGATAGCACAGGTTGTCGAAATAGTGGAACGGTATGAACCAAAAGACAAACCACAAATCCGCTTCATGCCTGTCATTGAAACTGCCAGAGGATTAGCGAATGTTTTTTCGGTCGCTGACTCGAGCAAGAGAATCGTTGCCATATCTTTGGGCGGAGAGGACTTTTTGGCTTCGATCGGCTCAAAAAGAAGCCGGGAAAGAAAAGAACTGTTCTTTGCCCGCAGCATGATGGTTACGGCTGCCGCCGCCGCTGGGATAATCGCGATCGATACCCCGGTCATCGATGTCGATGATCAACAAGGATTGGTAGAAGATGCCACTTTCTCGGCAGAAATGGGTTTTACAGGAAAAATATGCATTAATCCTCGGCAAGTGGGAACTGTCAACCGAATCTTCAGCCCAAGCGCCACTGAGATAAAATGGGCCAAACGAATCATCAAAGCTATGAGGGAACATGAAGAGAACAATTCCGGCGTCTTTTCCCTTGATGGAAAAATGGTGGATCTGCCTATTGCACTGCAAGCAGAAAAAATCATGTATTTGGTCAGGAATTACGGTTTGGATCGGGAGGGATTATCATGATCAACAGAGTGGGAAAAGAAGTTCCAGATTATATCGAAGGCTGGGGAACAGTCAATCACTTTGCGGGTGCATTTCAAACACAGCCGGTCAATATGAGAAGACATGCCGCACTGGTAAAGAGCGTCGGTCCCAAAGACAGCAAAGTCATAAACAACTTGAAAGACCTGTTTCGCACCATACCTGTAAAGGATGGCATGACACTGGGTTTTCATCATGGGTTAAGGAACGGCGATTTCGTTATAAATCAGGTCGTTGAAACAGCGGCTGAGCTAGGAATCAAGGGCTTGAAAATTGCAACATCAGGGATATTTCCTATTCATGACGGATTGATCCGCCATATCAAAAACGGAGTCATTACTGAATTTGATGTGAACGGCATGATCGGCGCCGTGGCGAATGCCGTATCAGAGGGGATATTATCAAAACCTGTGGTAATACGTACCCATGGTGGCCGTGCAAGAGCGATCGAATGCGGCGACTTGAAAATCGACGTAGCTTTCATCGCCTCCCCGACGGCCGATACTTATGGCAACATCAACGGCACAGAAGGACCCAGCGCCTGCGGGTCATTGGGTTATTCCTTCCCGGATTCCGATTTCGCCGATTATGTGGTAGCGGTCACGGATAATCTGCTAGATCATCCTTTGGCCAGGATTTCAATCAGACAGGACCGTGTCGATTATGTAGTGAAGGTCGACCGTATAGGAGACCCAAAAGGGATTAACACAGGCATCATGAAGATAACCCGCGAACCTTTGCAGTTGATCATCGCGGAACAGGCAGCCAGGGTGGCTGATGCATTGGGCCTCATCAAGGAAGGATATTCTTTCCAGACCGGGGCCGGCGGTGTTCCCCTGGCATTCACGAGTTTTGTAGCCCAAATGATGGAACAGAGAAAGTTGACAGCCAGCTTTGCCGTCGGAGGCATCACCAGCTTAATAGTGGACATGCTGGAAAAAGGTTTGCTCAGAACCATCTTTGATGTCCAGAGCTTTGATGTGAAAGCTATTGAGTCGATGGGGAAAAACGTCAACCATATCGAAATGGGTGCAAGTTTCTATGCCAATCCTTTCACTTCCGGCTGCATTGTGAACAGATTGGACAATTGTATTTTGGGGGCGTTGGAAATTGATACTGGTTTCAATGTGAATGTCATCACGGGTGTTGATGGCCGGATCATGACCGGTATTGGAGGAAACCCGGATACGGCAGCAGGGTCGAAGATTGCCATGGTGGTAGGAAACCTGTTGCGCGGGCGAATTCCCGTTGTTGTGGATAAAGTGCATACCGTTTGCACTCCTGGCGAAACGATCGACATATTAGTGACGGAAAAAGGCGTGGCAGTCAATCCTGGGCGCCAGGATCTCATAGACAAGCTCAAGGAAGCTCGGATTCCTCTTAAAAATATCCATGAACAGCGGGCACTTGTTGAAAAGATGGTAGGGAAAATGCAACCACCAAAGACGACTGACCGGGTAGTGGCTATAGTGGAGTATCGTGACGGAACCGTGATCGATGTCATCAGGCAGGTGAAGGTCTGATGTCATTCGCTGGATATGATTTTCAATCGGTAGATCTGAAGGATCGCCAAGAGGTGGAACAGGTGCGGTCATTCCTGGCAAGGTTCGACCTGGACTATGATGCAGCAGAAGTGGAATATACTCTTGCTGTCTTTATGGGGGAAACCATTACCGGAACTGGATCATATCGCGGCGAGACACTGCGAAACATTGCAGTTTCTGAAAGTATGCAGGGTGAGGGAATCACCGCCGCCATTGCGACCTGGCTCATGAAGGAGCAGAACCGGCGAGGGATTTTTCACCATTTTATCTACACGAAGCCTGATACAGTCAGATTTTTTGCAAGCCTGGGTTTCAAGGAGATTGCACGGGTCGATGGCTTGGCAGCATTGTTGGAGACAGGTCTGGGGTCGGTCCGGGGATATTGCCTTGACTTACAGGCACAGACTGAATCGCTCGCAAAAGGGAACAGGGCTGCGATGGTCGTGAATTGCAATCCCTTTACTCTGGGGCACAAGGCCCTCATCACGCAAGCATCTGAAGAAAACGATGCGGTGATTGTCATTGTCGTAAGTGAGGAGCGTTCCCTTTTTCCCTTCCGGCACAGGATGGACATGATTCAAAAAGGGGTTGCAGATCTGGGAAACGTGGCCGTCGTACCCGGCGGAAAATATGTAATCTCTCAGGCCACGTTTCCTGCATATTTCACCCGGGGCGAAGCGGCTATCAGAGCGCAGACCCGTCTGGATGTGACCTTGTTTGCCAATCATATCGCACCGGCGCTCTCCGTCAACAGGAGATATGTCGGAGAAGAACCGTATTGTGCGGTAACTGATGAATACAATAAGGCGATGCTGGAGATTCTTCCTCCCCAGGGCATCGAAGTCAAGGTCATAACCCGAGTCAAATCAGGAGAAGACATTGTAAGCGCCTCCAAGGTGCGGGACCAGATCCGTGCCGGCAATTGGGACGAAGTGCGGCGCCTGGTTCCACAAACCACTTATGATACGCTGCTGTCCGAAGAATTTAAGCCGGTACTCGAAACAATACGTTCCAGTCAGTCCCGTCATTAATGAGGACCAGGAGTTCCAACAGACCCGATAGACTCAAATTAGAGAGAAGAAAGTGGGGAGCAAGATGAATACAAAGAGTTTGGAAGGCAACAGGACTGAAACCTCTTCGTTTGTGCAAAAGATTATGGCGATTCGTGTCGGACAATTGCCTTTGCCTCTGTTCTTGGCCGTAGCAGCGGTTGTTTACTTTGCATCGGCATACAATAAGCTTCCGGCAGACATGATCGGCGGCCTTGCAATCATGATGGTCATGGGGATGCTGCTCGGCGAGATCGGGGGACGCATACCCGGTTTCAGGGCGGTAGGGGGAGCCGCCATGTGCGCGTTATTTATTCCATCCATCATGGTGTATTACAATCTTATCAACCCCCCTGCCCTTAAAGCGATGACAGTATTTATGAAGACTTCAAACTTTCTCTATTTTTATATCGCTTGCCTGGTGGCGGGAAGTATCCTCGGTATGCAGCGCCAGGTTTTGATTCAGGGATTTCTGCGCATGTTCATACCGCTTACTGTGGGGACGATAGTGGCTTTAGCCGTTGGTACGCTGGTAGGCGGTACGATGGGACTCGGTTTTCATAACACGTTCTTTTTTGTGGTAATCCCCATACTTGCAGGCGGCTTTGGTGAAGGAATATTGCCGCTGTCCATGGCCTATGCCGAAATTATGGGCCTGCCTTCGGAGAGTTTCCTGGGCAAACTTTTTCCTGCGGCTCTGCTGGGCAACATGGTAGGCATCATGTGCGCCGGATTTTTTAAGCAATTGGCGGAGCGGCGTCCGCAACTGACCGGCAACGGCAATCTTGTCAAGGGCGGCGACGATGCAGAGTTTCTTAAAGCAGCCAAGGCAGAGGAAAAACCGGTCGATTTGTCACTTATGGGCCCAGGCCTGCTCTTTGCCTGCAGTTTGTTCGTATTCGGCCATTTAGCCTCCGTGGTTATCCCTATTCCCGGACCGATCATCATGATCTTTTCCGCCGCACTGATCAAAGTGCTGGGAGTCCTTCCTGAAAAGGTTGAGCGGGGGGCTTATCTCATTTACCGCTTTGTGGCGGTCAACCTGACTTTCGCCGTGTTGGTCGGGTCGGGAGCTGTACTGACCCCTTGGAAAGAAGTGGTGTCTGCAATCACTCCCGCCTATATCCTGACCTGCATCTCGGCTGTCGTGGCCATGGCGGCTTCCGGATTTTATATCGGTCGGTTTATCAATATGTATCCCGTAGAAGCCGGAATGGTGACCGCCTGTCACAGCGGGATGGGAGGCACTGGCGATGTGGCGATATTGACCGCCGGTAACCGGATGATGCTCATGCCTTTTGCGCAGATTTCCACACGTCTTGGCGGGGCTTGCACAGTCATTATCGCCGCGATTTTACTCCGGATTTGGCAGTGACATATAAAAAGGGGGCATGGAAAATGAAAACGCAATGGAATGTCTATGTCACACGGATGATTCCGCAGGAAGTGATAGAAGAGCTGCGGGAACACTGTAACGTGGAAGTGAATCCGGATAACCGCGCTCTTACGAAGGGCGAACTCATGCAGCAGGTGCGCGGTAGAGACGCCGTATTGTGCCAGGGCACAGATCTTGTGGATGATGAGGTCATGGAGGCCGCCGGGCCGCAATGCAAGATTTTTGCCAATTATGCAGTGGGTTACAATAATTTTGACCTGGATGCGGCCGCCCGACGCAACATTATGCTGAGTAACACTCCCGAGGTGGTCACCGGTTCGACGGTAGAGATGGCCTGGGCCTTGATGTTTGCGGCAGCCAGAAGAATTGTCGAGTCGGACAGATATGTTCGGGATGGAAAATTCAAGGGAGTGGACCCCATGCTTTTGCTGGGGACGGAAGTGTCCGGCAAAACTCTCGGCGTGATTGGCGCCGGTCGTATCGGGCGGAGTGTTGCCAAGAAGGGCAAGGCTTTCGACATGACCATAATTTATCATGATGTTGCGCCCAACGAACTGTTCGAGACGGAAACCGGCGGGACTTATGTGACAAAGGATGAATTGCTGGCAAAGGCTGACTTTATATCCCTCCATGTTCCTTTATTGCCGGAAACCCGACATATGATCGGAGCCAGAGAACTGGGACTGATGAAAAAAACCGCGTTTCTGATCAACGCGTCCCGGGGACCGGTGGTCAATGAAGCGGACCTGGTGGTGGCATTGCAAACCGGTCAAATCCGTGGCGCCGGTCTGGACGTTTATGAAAAGGAACCTGCGACAGCGCCGGGCCTTGTTGATCTTCCCAATGTCACCCTTGCCCCGCATCTGGGGACGGCGACGATGGAAACCAGGCTTGCCATGGGCAGAGTGGCGGTGAATAACCTTCTTGCGGCGCTGCGCGGAGAGGTTCCGCCTAACAAGTTGTAAAAGAGTCCCTAGATAACAATTGCCGGAGACGGTCTGCGATAGGCTAATTGTCTCCGGTAGTCTTTAGGCTGAAGCTGTATTTGTCAGTATCCTGTTCAAGGGAGGCTTTGTAATGAAAAAAATAATGATCAATGCCATGCTGATCAGTTGCAGGGATGACGTGGCTACCGTAACGACTGAACTGCGGCAGGGGGATGTCGCTGTATTTCAAAAAGTAGGCGAGGTCATCCATTTGCCGGTCATAGAAGACGTTCCTAAATTTCACAAAGTTGCCGTAAGAAATATCGAAAAGCAAGAGACTGTTCGGAAATATGGGGAAATCATCGGTCAGGCAACGCAAAACATTGTACAGGGCAGCCACGTACATGACCACAATATTTCCAGTCCAGTGAATGAGAGGTAAAATGGAATGAAATTTTATGGATATAGAAGGCCGGACGGATTGATAGGGATTCGCAACCATGTGCTGATCATGCCGACAGTGGGCTGTGCCACCGAAACCTGCCGGATCATCGCAGGTTTGGTCGATGGAGCGGTAAGCCTGGCAAATCAAAATGGCTGTGGAGAGGTGGAGGGCAACAGAAGACTCACGCAGGCCGTATTGGCAGGTCTTGCCGCCAACCCAAATGTTTATGGGACGATTCTTGTCGGTCTCGGCTGTGAGCCGAACTCAGTGGAGGCGATGTCTTCCATCATCCAAAAGATGACGAATAAGCCTTTAAGATCCTTGATCATTCAGGAAGAAGGCGGGACCGTCAACACGATCTGCAAGGCGGTCCGGTTTGCGCAGCACATGATAGTCGAGGCTTCCTCCTGCCGTCCGGAGGAGGTCGATATTTCGGAACTGATGATGGGGGTCGAATGCGGCGGCTCGGATGCCACCTCAGGACTTGTCGCCAATCCCGTCATGGGACGCGTCAGCGACATCCTGGTCGAGAGCGGTGCGACATCCATGTTCAGTGAAACTCCTGAAATCATCGGGGCGGAGCATATCTTGGCAAAAAGGTGCTGCACGTCGCAAATGGGACAGAAGATTTTGGATTTCTGTGCTGACCTTGAAAACGAGCTGGAAAAAGTAAATGAAAGTTTACGGTCGGGTCAACCTTCCCCAGGCAACAAAGCAGGCGGCATCACAACCCTGGAGGAAAAATCGCTCGGCTGCATCCACAAAGGCGGGACAAAACCGATCATGGAAGTCATAGACTGTGCACAGAGGCCTTCACAAAAGGGTCTTGTCTACATGAACACCCCCGGGTACGACTTGCTGTCGGTTACAGCGAAAGTTGCCGCTGGCTGTCAGCTCATCGTTTTTACGACTGGCAGGGGTAATCCGATCGGCAACCCGATTGCGCCAGTCATCAAGGTGACTGCGAATGAAGAGTTGTTCGTCAAGATGAATGACAATATGGACATGGATCTGAGCCCAGTTTTGCAAGGGCAACAGTCCCTCGAGGAAATGGCGGACTGTGTGCTCGAAGAAATCATTCGGGTGGCAAACGGCAAGAAAACCAAAACGGAGATTTACGGATTTGGTTTCAGCGAGACTGTTATGAGGAGAATGTGTGACTATGTCTAAACGTAGATGACACGAAGATAATGGGGATTTTTACCGGGGGGGAGATAATATGAACTTTATCGAATTTCCTGAAGCTCATGTGGTGATAGAGGGAGCGGAGAATATCCAATTCCCCCAAATGATGAAAATCAAGCAGCTTTATAATGCCGAAAAAATTGATGACCTGACTGCTTGGGTCAAGAGAGAAATGCAAAATAATATTCAGGGCAAAGAGGGGTATAAGGAAAAACGAATTTGCATCACTGCAGGCAGCAGAGGCATCCCTCATCTTGACCTGATCATTAAGACCGTTATCTGTCAGCTGAAAGAATGGGGTGCGAGGCCTTTTGTCATCCCGGCGATGGGCAGTCACGGCGGTGCAACGGCTGAAGGGCAGAAAGAACTGATTGCCGGTTATAACATCACGGAAGAGACGATGGGAGTCCCTATCCTGTCCTCGATGGAAACAGTGCAGATCGGCAAACTGGACGACGGGACTCCTGTGTACTGTGACAAATACGCATATGAATCGGATGGGATCGTAGTTCTGAACAAGGTGAAGCCTCATACGGATTTTCGCGGAAAGCACGAGAGCGGGATGGCCAAGATGATGGCGATAGGCCTGGCCAAGCACAAAGGTGCATCCATGTTTCACATGAAAGGGTTTCCTTCCTTTGCCGGCAGAATTCCTCAAGTGTGTGAAGTGTTCTTGCAGAAAGCGCCGGTGGCGTTCGGTGTCGGCATTGTCCAGAACGCGTATGATGAAATCAGCGAACTGGAAGTAATGGAAAAAGACCTTATCATGGATAGAGATGCCGCTCTCTTGCGGATTGCCAAAGAAAAAGTCGCAAAGTTCAAGTTCCCGAAGATTGATGTGCTGATTATCGATGAAATCGGGAAGAATATCAGCGGGAACGGACACGATCCCAACATAACAGGCAGAAGCAATTCTTCCGGTTTTGAAAACGTCTTGGATTTAAAGAAAATGTTCATTCGAGGACTATCGGAAGAAAGTCATCATAACGGCTGCGGGTTGGGCATGGCGGATGTCACGACTTTAAAATGTGTGCGTTCGGTCGATTTTGACATCACCTGGACCAATGTCATCACCTCAACAATGCTCAACGGCGGACGAATCCCGATCTATATGAACAACGACAAGGATGCGCTGCTTGTTGCCATTCGGACTTGCACGGGGATCGATTTTAATCAGGCCAAAGTAGTACGGATCAAGAACACGCTTTGCATGGAAGAGATCGAAGTCTCCTCAAGCCTTTATGAAGAGTGCAAAAACAGAGACGACGTAGAAATCATCAGCGGCCTGTATGATATCGAGTTTGACTCGGATGGCTGCATGATTTAAGCGCTTCAAGTAATTAAGTGGGGATGGTTAAGAGGTGATATTCCGATGCAAAAAGATCAAACAGCATCGTGCTTGCGATTATCGCAGGCTTACTGACAATGACGCAGGAATATGCGGGAAGGACCCCCTGACTGGCTGAAAGCAGACTGGCGGCAGTATATTTTTGAACACATCAAAGAGTAGGTGATATTGCGATGTATAAATACCAAAAGGTGGCTTTCCAGCAAATACTTGAGGGCAGAGAACAAAGAGCTCATGTCCAAAAAACGTTAAGGGACTTATATAAAGTTCCTGTTGTTTCAGTTACCGTAAATATGCCGGGGGAGCTAAAATGCAATCACGAAGCAGTGTCGCTGCTATATGATACGCAAGAAAGAATAAGGAGACAGCTTCGAAATGCCGGTTATTTCCTTTGGGAGGAAAGAGTGTTGCATTTACCGTCAGGATCCACTGCGATCCTTGCAGTGGAGGGGAGAGCCGATGTTATTAAAAAAATCACTGTCGATATTGAAGAAGAAAATAACTATGGCAGACTGCTCGACATTGATGTTTTTGACGCCAACGGTAGGCAAATTGACCGCTCTTTCATGGGGTTGGAGTTGCGGAAGTGCTTTGTTTGTCCTCAGGTCGCCGCAGTGTGTGTGCGTTCGCAAGCGCATGATCATCATGAAGTGATTGCGGAGGCGGAGAAGCTGTTTGTCGAATATAAAACGCGCTGCACGGAAAAGTGGCCTAAAACTATAGAAACTATCGGAACTGCTGCGGTTACTGCGATGCTCATGGAGGCTGCCTGTGCTCCGGCGCCCGGACTGGTGGACCGATTTAACCCTGGTTGCCACAAGGATATGGATTTCTTTACTTTTATCCAGAGCACGTCTGCGTTGGTTCCTTATATGTATCGGTTCGCTCTTGCCGGGTGGGAGCACGAAGGACCTGTTGCAGATTTGCTGCTAATTCTTCGTGAAATCGGAAAAAATGCGGAACGAACCATGTTTGAAGCGACAAAGGGAGTAAATACGCAAAAAGGACTGCTGTTTCTTATGGGCATATTGACTGCGGCCACTAGCCTCTGCGTGAAAAAAAGGCCGGGAGAGCAACTTGCCGTGCAGTTGGTTCTGCAGGAGGCATCCGACATATGCAGGGGTTTAGTGGAGCGTGAACTTGGTTGCCTTAAAAATATTCATTTGAGACGAAAACTAACTGCTGGGGAAAGACTCTATCTCTCTTATGGCGTAACGGGGATACGGGGTGAAATTGAAGAAGGGTTGCCAACGGTGATGTTGATAGGGATACCTTGTTTGCGGGAGGCTATCAATGCAGGATTATCGTTAAACGATGCGCTGGTACATGCGTTGATCGGAATTATGTGTGAGACTGTGGACACGACGATATTGAACCGGCATGATTTGGCGGTGCTTCAATCCGTTCAGTCCGACGCGAAAGCCATCATGCTGGCTGGCGGAATGCTGACCGCGACCGGGAAGCAAAGTATAAAAAGCATGGATGAAAGATATTCACGGAGCAGGATAAGTCCAGGCGGTTCGGCGGATCTTTTGGCTGCCAGCTATTTTTTGTATAGTTTGACGGAAGCTGGTGCTTGTCTGGGATGACATTGATCAGGCTATCCGATAGTATCAGATAGCCTGATTTATAAGAGGAACGTAATGAAGAAACCATACTCTTCGTTAATAAGTAGCAGGCTTTGGCACTGCAGTGGCTGTGCCTGCAGCCATCTTGATTACATTACGATTTAATTCGTTTTTGGCGGCCCTTGTATGTATGTTGGCTAATACAATTGCCGTGGCTTTTGGTGTAGTAGGGATTCCTGTTACAACGTTGGCGCAAATCACAGATTTGCCGGTTATGGCTCTCTCCAACGATATTTTGCTGCAACTCCCCCCCTTCGTTGTAGTAATTCCTCTTTTAATCGTGGTTACAATTACGAAAAGTTTAGATGGATTAAATGGAGCTTGGATAACAGCATTAACGGCAGGAATAAGCTTTGAGATATCTCAATTTTTGGTTGCTAAATATATTGGACCTGAGTCGCCGGCCATAGTCGGATCTCTTATTTCTTGTTTTGCAATTGTCATCAGCGCGAGACTGTTTCCCCCTAGCCGTGAATGGCGGTTTCCCCATGAACGAACAGTTATAAATGAAGCAAAGGAAGAAGTAGGGAGATTGAAGGATCAAATAGTCGCTGGGGCACCTTATATTATTTTGCTGCTAATGGTTTTAACAACTAGCTTGGTTCCGTTTATTAATGATTTACTTGGAGATGTAAAAAGTACATTGTTAATCTATGATGGAGTAGGTGGTAAACCATTATATGATACAGATTTTTCGAGAAACAGTTTATCAACTGCGAAAGACGGCGATAACTGCCATATCAATTGTTGCTATGGCCAAAGTTCTCGGCTACAGTGGTATGGTTGGAGTGATAGCAGTAACTTTGGCGGGGGCGACGAGTTCCTACTATCCCTTTTTTGCGCCGCTGATTGGTGCTTTGGGAACATTCCTCACAGGCAGTGATACAAGTTCCAATATTTTATTTGGTTTGCTGCAAAAGCAAACAGCTATTCAACTTGGTATTAATCCGGTTTGGCTGGCAGCAGCCAATACAAGTGGTGCATGCATTGGCAAATTGATTTCGCCGCAGAACATTGTAATCGCCACAGTTGCAACTGGTTTGGTAGGGAAAGAGGGCGAGTTGATGATCAATACATTGAAATATGCAGTAGTGTTTTTGGTTGGAATGGGGGTTGTTACTTATTTGTTTGTTTTCTATAGTCTTTCTTTAGGATAGTTCGCTATCGTCGTGGAACTGGGCTGAACAAGAGTGCAAATGGAGGAACTAAGGAACCACTGAATAATCGATGCTGACACAACTACGACCGTGCAAAGTTCTTTCGTTTTGCTGTTGCGGCGGATTCATCAGTCGGCGTAACCGGCAAAACGATTTTTAGGTGGAGGTGGATTTGCAAGGTTGCGCCTCGCCTCCACCAAATAATCCGGAAATCAAGTGAACCCGTGTGTGACCGAAAAAAATAAATGTACATTGGGACAACAATAGGTCTTTTGACCCGCGGACATTAATAGGGTCTAATGACATATTTGGGGAAAATAAAGAGTTCTGCCATGGGGCAGAACTCTTTTTAGTTACATGAAATTTAAAAGGAAGCAAGGGAAGGAAGCAAGGGGACGTTCTTTTTGCTTCCTTCCCTTGCTTCCAATCTTATTTGTCTGAAACCGTAACCGTTATTCTTAGAAATCTGAATTTGCATGGTTTTACGGATTTTCATAGTTATTACCTTGCCGGGTATTTTGTTACACATAGTCCGCGGCCGTAGCAGCTATCCTGACGAAAAACCACCGATCCCGCTTCATGCTTCTGTGCTCCCAGAAACTCCTGCACTAAAGTTACCGAGTCCGATTGATAACTTCCTCCAGCCTTTTAGCTGTGCTATCAATACCATCAAGGGTCATCATTATTTCCTGAGTGGCTGCTGCTTGTTGTTGGCTAACCGCACCGGTTGCCTCAATAGCTTTACTCATTTTCGTCACTGCATCATTCATTTCTTGCAATGTCTTTCTGATTTTTTCAGTTGCCTTCTGGGACTGATCTGCAAGCTTGCGAATCTCTTCTGCCACAACGGCAAAGCCTCGCCCTTGTTCTCCCGCCCTGGCGGCCTCAATAGCGGCATTAAGCCCTAACAGATTGGTTTGAGAGGCGATTGCATTTATAAATGCAAGCACTTCGGTTGTATGATGTGTTTTTTCAGACATTTCATGAGCTAGCGCAATGCAATCTTGTCCGGACTCTGCCAATTCTGATGCTCCCTGCGCTACTTGTCCGACATTGGTAGTTGCACATTCTACAGCCAATGTTAATTTTTCAACTATATCAATCATATCCCTGGTATTTTGCGCATTGATCCCGGAACTTATTGTACCAATAACCTTACCGTTCTCATAAATCGGTACAAAAATTGTTTTAATTTCAAGACCATATTGCTCCCTGGGCAACTCCGCGTAGACCGGCTTACCTGTTTCTATACATTTTTCAATTCTCTCGATCCCCTTAATTGACTTGCCTAGCGGTATATTAACCTTAAAAGTTTTAGGCTCATGAGATCCTAAATATTGATTTAAATCAGTTAAGCCTACAGCCATATCTTCACGTACAATCTGGTTCATGTATGGCAATGCTAATTTTAATGCCTTGAGTATAGAAACTTCTCCATGTCCTTGGTCTTCCATAATGGTTCCTATTCCCCTCTCCTTAATGCTAACCCAAGCCCAAAATAATAATAAAGTAAATTAAGCGCCTTCAGTTAAATTACCGGGCGCTTAATTTATCTCGTTAACAGCCTGTAATACCCACAGGGCACAGGGACCCCGCCCTCTTAGGTCGGGGATCAACAGGCTATAACACTCGAAACCCTAAAGGGAAACTTCGGCTTCGCGAAATCAAAGATT
>Ga0316604_10001556_pt1 | contig 19712 bp, 17 predicted proteins | sample OWC_soil_day20_C_FD_207650 | JGI IMG/M metagenome (GOLD analysis project Ga0316604, IMG submission 207650) | Wetland soil microbial communities from Old Woman Creek delta, Ohio, United States - OWC_soil_day20_CT | ecosystem: Environmental > Terrestrial > Soil > Wetlands | place: USA: Ohio...
CCTATTCTCTTCAATCCAAGGGGCATTATTCTCCTGCGGTAATCCATGGCGATCTAGTGTATGTATCAGGTCAATTACCAATTAATTACGCTGTAGGTGAAACGTTACCCGCGGGAGGGATAGAAGAACAAACGCGGGTAGCGTTAAAAAACCTGGATGATATACTAAAACAGTGTGGAAGCTATAAACAGCAGGTGCTTAAGACTACGGTATATATTTCAGATATCACATATTGGTCGGCTGTTAATGAGATATATAGGGAATTCTTTGGAGATCATAAGCCGTCTCGCACCATTGTAGCAACCAATACCCTTCATTTTGGTGCACTGATTGAAATTGATGCGATTGCCGCCTGTTAATGACAAAACCTGCCTAAACATGGTAGTTGGACATATGCTGACTTGTCCGATTAACTAGTAAATAAGTTCAGATTCTGATGGCGGTACCTGATGAGATACGATTGGTAAGCGCAAAAGAATCTCCTGCCAGATTCTATCAGGATCTGGCAGGAGTTACTTGTAATCCAACGATATAATTTGTGCGGTCTTAACAACTACGAAAATTTTTTAGCGCCTTCTAGAGTTGGCGAAGCTTCCTGTTTTCCCATGATGCTAAACAACACCCCGCCGATAATAAGAATTGCCCCCAATACAAAGTTCATACTAATACTTTCACCCAGGAACAGCCAGCCAAGGAAAATTGCTACCATTGGCTGCAATGGATAAAACAGGGAGCAAGCTCCTGCTTCCATCAATGATAAACTTTTGTTCCAAAGCACATGGGCTACTGCTGTACAAACTCCCCCGATATAAAGCATAGAAAGTATTACGCTCCTATCAAATTGAACATCGGGATTTACCGTTAGCTCCCAAATTGAAAATGGCATTGTACATATCGCTGCAATGATAATTCCGTAAGTCGTAATCTGAAGCGAATCATACTTTTGTGTAATTTTCCTAATGATTACGGAAACGTAAGACCATAGAAATACTGAGAATATAGAAACCGAAATCCCCAATATTTGGCTAACGCCGTCTACGCCGCCAACAATAATATAGACACCGACAATTGCCAAAATGCCACAAACAATCTTATTTATCGTTAGTTTTTCTTTCAAAATGAATATGGCAAATAACATAATTACGATTGGATTCATAGAATTAACCAGGGAGGCCAAGGAAGCATTTGACAACTTTGTTCCTAAGAGTTGTGCTCCGATTGCCACGAAGTAACCGAGAAAGCCAATTGAAAATACATACTTATAATCTTGTTTCTCTATTTTTTTTAGCTTTCGCTGTTTCAGAAGAATCAGCAGAATCATTCCCGCAATTACGTAGCGCAGAAAGGAAATCGTGATGATCGGTATTTTGCCCAATACAAATTTACTGACCACATATAAACTACCCCAAGCAAAAAAAGTTATTAATAAATATAAATACGCTTTGTTTTTATTTTTCATTTTCTCTTTAGTGAAGACACTCATGAACACACAAGTTTTTGACTAAAGTTCACCACCATTTCATTTAGTATCGAGATTTCAAATAAATCGCTAGGTATCTCAAGCAGCCGAAGCGACACTTTATTATTATATCACTATATTCGGGCTACATCATAAAAAGTTATTAGATCGATTTAATAACTTTTTATGAACATCATCACACTCGTGAGAATTACCATATTCAAAAATAATTCAAAGATTGTCAATGTACAATCTGTATTATGCATATTCTTATTCAAAGACAGAATGTTTTTGGAGGTAGAGGTATTTCATGTCAGAAGAGATTCTAGAAGTAGAAATTAGCAAAGATGAATTAGAACAATTGATCATGGACCTCCCACGAATTTTGAAAGATCTTGAGCAAATGACAATAGAGAATACAACGAAAGTAAAATAATGTTGATCATACAAAATTTTCAGCAGGACTTAGCATTTAGTAAAGAGAAGCTGTTCCTAATCTACCTTATTGGTAGACTAAGAACAGCTTCTCTTTTGATTAGGAAGAAGTTAAAACCTGTGTTTCAAATGAGACAAATAGCCGTATCCTTTAAGAGAAATGGAGGTAATTGGATTGTATTTAGCACAATATCCTCGGCGACGGTATACAGAAGGTCAGACGCCGATGGAAAAATTGGAACGTCTGACTGCTGCTGTTGGAGGGGCGAATATTTATATAAAGCGTGATGACTTGCTTGGTTTAACCGGTGGCGGAAATAAGACGCGCAAGCTGGAATTCTTAGTTGCCGACGCTCTAAAACAAGGAGCAGATACACTGATCACATGCGGTGGTATACAATCCAACCATTGCCGCTTAACGTTAGCTGCCGCCGTGAAAGAAGGACTGAAATGTCGGCTGATATTATCAGAAATCACTCCAGGGAGCTATTACACAGGAGCAGGCGGTAATGTATTTCTCTACCATATGCTTGGAGCGGAAAATATCAAAGTCATTCCTTGGGGCTCTGATGTAATGGCAGAAATGGAGCAGGCTGCTGATAAAGCCAAAGAAGAAGGGCGCAAGCCATACATTGTCCCAATGGGTGGGTCGAATGCCCTTGGAGCACTAGGTTATGTCGCCTGTGCAGAAGAAATTATGCAGCAAGCATTTTTCTCTGGAGTTCCCATTGACCACATTGTTATCGCTTGTGGCAGTGCTGGAACATATAGCGGTCTTTTGTTTGGATTACTCGGAAATAACTGCCATATACCGATAACCGGAATCAGTGTTTTAAATTCGAAAGAAGTTCTGCAAAGGCGTATAGCAGAAATAATCGAAAAAATAGCAGATTATCTGGGAGTTAACTTCCCGATACCTCAGGAAGCAGTTAGCTTGTTTGATGAGTATTTGGGAGAGGGATACACAGTGCCTACTGCTGGAATGATTGAAGCTGTCAAACTAGTGGCTAGGACCGAAGGGATTTTGCTTGATCCTACCTATACCGGGAAAGCAATGGCTGGGCTAATTGATCTGACTAGAAGAGGTTATTTCAAAAAGGGTGATAACGTACTTTTCCTGCATACTGGTGGTCTACCAGGATTATATGCCAATATGCCATTATTTCTAGGAGAGTAGAATTGTATTAATGGTGCTAGAATATAAATGAAATCATAGTTTAAACATCTGTTAGAGAAAAACTCATTAATTAATCCAGACCTAAATGAGTTAGAGGACAGCATTGTTGTCTCAAAATCATAGTAAAGAAATTCTAGGTGCTGATAAAACAGGAGAATGGGTCATGTTTACTTATGAATCCATCCAAGAAAAGTAGGATATGCTGATGTAATATTACTAACAAAAAAAAGAAGCGCGAACCCTGCGCTTCTTTTTTGTTACCCCTCGATTGGTAAAGCTGCTGCATGATCTTGAACACATAAGACCATTTTGCGCATTCAAACTGGAATGATTTATTGTGGAAACTATGGACCAAGTCCCCATAACATAGAACAAGATACTCCCCGTTTACCTAGTTTCAATGCCCATGCTTCCTCGACACGGGGGTTCCGTCCCTGTGTTTTTGTCTTTTTAATTATCGAGAAATATGCAATGATTTTCCTCATTACTACGGAAATAATCAACATTTAAGTTATCTTAAGTTAAATGTATACTTAAACCATAACATTCAGCTTTTAAGTTTTAAATGAAAGGATTGAACTATTATGAAAAAAGCAGTCATCATCTGCTCCGCAGGTATGTCATCTTCTTTAATGGCAAAAAAAACAACTAATTTTTTTAATGAAAAGGGCTTTGAAATCGAAGTAACTGCTGTTAATTTAAGCGAAGGAAATAAAGTAATCGAAAGTGGAGAATATGAATTATATTTAATCAGCCCTCAAACGAGAATGTATTTTGATGATTTTGCAAAAGTCGTAGCTGCTGTTAATAAAAAAATTGCAATTATTCCACCTCAAGCCTATGTTCCTATGCCTTCTGGAATTACCAAACTTGCTGATTTAATCACACACGAACTTGAAGTTTAATCTTATACAAGGAGTAGAAGTTAACATGAAAAACAATATAGTAACAAAATTCCCTGAAAATTTTCTATGGGGAGCTTCCTCCTCAGCACATCAAATAGAAGGTGCTTATCAAGAAGATGGAAAAGGGCTCTCTGTCCAAGATACTAGAGAAAGACATAATGATGACATTTGTGATTTTAAAGTAGCCTCTGATCATTATCATCATTATGTCGAAGATATTAAATTACTGGGAGAGCTTGGATTAAAAGTTTATCGTTTTTCTATTTCATGGACTAGAATTTACCCCAACGGAACCTCCGAAATCAATCAGAAAGGCGTAGATTTTTACAATCGTTTAATTGATGAAATCATCAAAAATAAAATCGAACCACTTGTAACAATTTATCATTTTGATTTGCCGCAAGCATTAGAAGATCAAGGTGGCTGGTCGAATAGAGCAACTGTAGCTGCTTATGAAAATTATGCCAGAACAGTATTCTCCCTTTTCGGCGATCGAGTAAAACACTGGGTAACGATAAATGAACCCAATATCATGCTTCTCGTAGATGAAAAAGTATTAGGGAAAAAAATTCCCATAACAGAAAAATATCAAGAAAATCATCATATGATGATCGCAGAGAAAAAAGCTTTTAAAGCTTGTCATGAAATTGTTGATAATGGTAAAATCGGTCCAGTTCCTAACATTTCGATCGTATATGCTGCAACCTCAAAACCAAAGGACGTATTGGCGGCACATTATTTTAATTCTTTAAGAAATTGGCTTAACCTAGATATTGCCTGCCTTGGCAGATACAATGCTACTGCTTGGGGTTACTTCAAAGAGAAAGGTATCGAGCCAACAATCACAGAAGAAGATAAAAGACTGATAGAAAGTGAAAAACCAGATTTCATCGCCTTTAATTATTATACTTCTGTCACTGTTGAGTTTCCTGAAAACAACAGTGATGGTAAAGATGGAATTAGCGATCAACAATCTGAGGACATCTTAGAGAAGGGATTTTTCAAAGGATTCACTAATCCATACTTGAAAAAAAATCAATTTGGCTGGACAATAGATCCACTTGGCTTAAGAACAACATTACAGCAAATTTACGATCGGTATCAGCTTCCTCTCATCATTACCGAAAATGGCTTAGGTGCTTATGATAAGCTAGAATCTAATAATGTCGTAAATGATAATTATCGAATTTCTTATCTAAGAGATCACCTAGAGCAATGTCTTATTGCAATAAATGAAGGCGTTGATTTAAGAGGATATAGTCCTTGGTCTGCAATTGATTTAGTAAGTGTGCATGAAGGAATTCGTAAAAGATATGGTTTTATCTATGTTGATCGTGATGAAAAAGAAACAAAAAGTTTAAAGCGAATTAAAAAACAAAGTTTTTATTGGTATCAAAAATTGATTCAGACTAACGGAGTATCTTTGTTTGAAAATAAATGATATGGTACGGTGATCTGATGTGATATTTAGCAATATCGAACGGAAAATAATTTCAATTATCCAAGGTTCAACTGATTATATAACTAGTGAAATTCTTTCTTCTAAACTAGATGTTTCAAGCAGAACTATTCGTAATTGTATAAAGGGAATCAATGAACTATTAGTGCAACATGATGCCAGAATCATATCGAAACCAGGATACGGTTATCAATTATTGATCAATGATGAAATCGAATTTGCAAATTTTTTAAAAGAATTTATTTTGGTTAATAAATCTTCAAAAAATGATTTCTCTTCTACTTCGGAGGGAAGACAATATTATATCTTAGAAAAACTGATTTTTGAGAAGACATCCATGTTATTGGATGATCTTGCGGAAGAATTATTTGTAAGTCGTTCTACATTATCAATAGACTTACGTGAAGCAAGAAAGAAAATAAAGCCGTATCATTTAGAAATTAGCAGTAAACCTTACCAAGGTATCAGTATTGTCGGACAAGAGAAAGACATCCGACATTTTGTTGTAAAATTCTTTTTTGAAAATCAATTCTTTAATTTCAAAGACAGTAAAGAAATCTGGAAATCACTTTTTACTGAATTTGATATTAATTCTATTATTGAAGTTATTTTGGAAGAAACTCGTTCGCATAATATCACAATCAGTGATCTCGTATTACAAAATCTGGTTATTCATGTTGCTTTGGCATTAAAAAGAATCAAAGCTGGCAATAAAGTTTTAAAATTTACAGCCAATGGCTGTGAAAACTTAGAAGCTGAATATATCGCTGCAACTGCTATTATAGACAAGCTGCAGCATAAATTCAGCATCGTCATCCCTGAAGAAGAAAAATTACATATTTCTTTACATTTATCTGCTAAAAAGACCTTCAATATTTCCAAATATTCTTTTTTAGATACAGAAGAAGATGTACATATTGAAAAAACAATTTTATCTGCTTTAAGTGAAATTGATCAAATTTATCATTTAAACTTGTCAGATGACAAATCGTTTATTCAAGCACTAAAAGTACATATAAGACCAATGATCATTCGTCTAAAAAATAACATCATTTTAGACAATCCGCTGCTTGATGAAGTTTTTATGAAATACGAAAATGTCATCTCAATGGTAAAAGATTTTTCAAAATATATTGGTCAAAGTTATCATATCGAAATCCCCCAAGAAGAAATCGGCTATATATCCTTTCATTTTATTGTAGCAGTTGAAAAAGCAAGAAAAAAGGTTTCTTATCCCACGATCATTGTTTGCTCTACGGGTTACGGTAGTGCGATTTTACTAAAACACAAAATCGAAGAAGTTTTCCCAGAGCTCGAAATTGTAAAAGTCTGCTCAGCAAATGAATTAAAAGGAACCACTTTAGACGAAGTCGAGATGGTTATTTCTTCTTTGCCAATTCACGCTTTAGAAACAGAAGTTCCTGCTATTCAAGTCAGTGTATTTTTAAATGATAAAGATATTAAAAGCATCAAAGACTTCATTCAACAAAATAAATGTTCTCACCATCATAGCATTTCTAAAATTGTCGATGCAAAGAAGATAAAAAATAGGCAAACATTACTGCATTACTTCAAAAAACATCTTTATGTTAAAAATGCTGATTTTCAAAACCAAGAACAAGTTATTGCTTATTCTGCAAACTTACTATTTATAGATAAAACAATCAGTAATAAAACTGGATTGATCGAACTCATCCACCAACGTGAAGAATTAAATTCAACTGTATTTAGTGAAAGTTTTGCTGTACCACATCCAATCACAGGGATTGCAACAGAAGGTCGGATCATCTTTATGACTTTGAAAAAAGCCATTCTTTGGGGAGCGGATAAAGCAAATTTTGTAGATACAATTATGTTGATTTCTCCTGCAAAGGAGGAAAATCCAAGATTAATTGATATTATGAATATTTTCGCCAAAAGTGCACTTGATAAAAATTTATTTTATTCTATACGGAATCAAAATGATTTTGAATCTTTTATTCTAACTCTAACAGAATTACTATAGTCAAAGGACGTGATACTATGGATCAAAATACCGAAATGATTGCTTTTAATATTATTTTAAACAGCGGAAATGCCCGTGCTACTATCCATAATGCAATAAAAAAAGGCGCTAGAGTTAATAACTTTGAAGTGTTTGACCGTTTGATAGCAGAAGCAGAAAATGAATTACATGAAGCACACAATGCACAAACACAATTACTACAAGATTTTGCTGGCGGAAATAATTTTACAGTAGATATTTTAATGGTGCATGCACAAGATCATTTAATGACCACAATGGTATTTAAAGAAACTGCAATTGAACTTTGCGAATTATACAAAGTAATCAATTCTTTAAAAAAATAAAACATCTAAAATAAATCTTTTCTCTCTATAAGATAGTTTCTTATCATACTTACCAATAGTACATAGAAGGAGGGAATCATTACAGTGGATAATTTTTTTTACTTATTAGAAAAATATTTAATGGGTCCTATGGGGAAATTAGCAAAGCTAAAATATGTTAGGGTACTTATGAATGCTGGCTTAGCAACAGTTCCCTTTACAATTGTAGGTTCCATATTCATCATCTTAAACAATATTTCTCAAACATTTCCGGCCCTAAAACCCTTTTTTGAAGCAACTTTTTTTAAGTATAGTGCAATATATTCCATAGGAACAACGATGTCACTAGGTGCAATTGCAATTTTTTATTCTTTGGCAATTGGATACTATTTAACAGATTTATATAAAATAGAAAGCAAATTAAATATGAATAGCTTTAATGGTGCAATTCTAGCCATATTCGCATTTTTAATGACCATCGTACAAACTATATTTGTTGATGGTTCAGCACAAACTATAACTACAATCGCCACCAAAGGTTCTATTGTATCTGGCATTGCAGTTTCTGGAGGAATTGTCCGATTCGGTGGAATCGGAATTTTCGTAGCAATTGTAACGGGCTTATTAGCTGTGGAAATTTATCGTTTCTGTGTCGTTAAAAACTTAACGATTAAAATGCCAGAAGGTGTTCCAGAAGGTGTTAGTAGGGCTTTTGCTTCATTGGTTCCGGCCATATTAATTGCATTCACAATGATTTTTATCAACATCATATTCTCAACCTTAGGTACAGATATTCATCAAGTACTTGGAAAACCATTTGGATTCGTTCAAAACTTTGTTGATTCTTGGTTAGGCGCGGTAATCATTATGCTATTGATTCATCTATTATGGTCTGTAGGTATTCATGGTACCAGTATTATTAAAAACAGCTTTGTAAACCCTATTTTACTCGTAGCCTTAACTGAAAACATGGATGGCGGCAATAATATTTTAGCGGGAGATTTCATTAACATGTACATTTTCCTAGGTGGTGCCGGAACAACATTATCACTTGTACTGTTAATGCAATTTTATGCAAAATCAGATCAACTTAAAATGTTAGCAAAAGCTTCTATCATTCCTGGGTTATTTAATATTAATGAACCAGTTGTCTTCGGCGCTCCAATCGTATATAATCCATATTTGGTAATTCCTTATATCATTGTTCCAATTGTAAATATTTCTATTGCCTATTGGGCAGTAAAACTACAGTTGGTATCGAAAGTTATTGCTGCGATCCCTTGGACATCTCCTATTGGTATCGGTGCCTTCTTAGGAACTGGCGGCGACTTTAGAGCCGTATTACTATCATTCACTTGTTTGATTATCTCAGGATTTATCTATTTCCCATTCTTTAGAATATACGATAATAATTTATATGAAGAACAAACAAAAGGTAAATGAAATTTAAAAAAGAAAGACGAAGGGACGTCAGACCAATGTTAAATTTTAAATAACTCAATCCTGACCCTGACAGCTCCAAATTATGCATATCTTGTAATATTAAAGAATATTGACAAAGACTAAAAGTATTTTGATAACACTGGATTCTTTTGAGAAGCGTATTATGTGATCAATTTTTGCATAGATTAATCTTTATATTCTACTATTGGAGTTGGTCTATGCAATGTCATTGTTTTTAGTTTTTATTGGCACATTCTTTTCCATACTGAATTCTAGTATGGTTAATGTAGCCTTACCCACCATAATGACTGAGTTTGGTATTGATATACAGAGTTCTACTTGGCTGTACACCGGGTATATGCTCCCTTATGCAATTGCAATGTCTATTTTCGGCACCCTAGGGGACATTTATAGCTCTAAACGAATATTCTTGTTGGGTGTATTTATTTTTGCCATGGGATCTCTTTCTTGCTCCATAGCGGGTAGTTTTTGGATGCTGCTGGCATCAAGGACGATACAAGCATTAGGTGCTGCTGCCATTATGACGAATTCCATGGTACTTGCCATTGCTCCTTTTGAACAAAATCAACGGAGTGCAGTTCTTGGTTGGTGGGGTATGATTTCCTCCGCAGGAGGTCTTATTGGTCCAACCCTAGGGGGGGTTCTAACGGATCATATTGGATGGCATAGTATCTTTTATATTAATCTTCCTTTTGCTGCAGTTATACTACTGTTAGGCGGTAATTATATACCCTCAATGCCAAAAACCAACTCTACAAAAATTTTCGATTACAGAGGTTCCCTTTATTTGATCATCTCTCTTGTTGCTTTATTGCTGGCGATTATCATTGGGTCAACTAGCGGTTGGCTGACTAAGACAACATTACCACTCATAGGACTCTTTTTGCTTTTTGCTTGGCTGTTATTTCGGCAAGAGAGTAGAATTAGCCAGCCCTTAATCTCTCTTGCACTGCTCCAGAATCCATCCTTTGCAGCGACTGTAATCGTTGGTTTCTTACAAGGCGCTGCACTTTTTGGAAGTATGTTGTTAATACCGATGTACTTGCAGAATGTACATGAATTTTCCCCTACTCATGCAGGTGTGTTAGTACTACCTTTATCCATATCCATGATGATTATGGCACCTATTATGGGTAAATTGGCAACCCCACCCAAAATTAGAATGCTAACTGTTTCTGGCATGGCTATTCTTGCTATCGGTATATGGATTTTTTCCAGATTGAGTCTACAAAGCCCCTATTGGCTGTTAGCTGCTGCTCTTGTCGCCACAGGTATTGGTCTTGGAGTTTCTAGCACTCCCTTAACCTCCAATTTGATAAATGTTGTTTCTCAATCTCAAATGGGTATGGCATCCGGATTATTTAACATGGTCCGTTATTTGGGCGGGGTCATAGGCTCGACCATTTTTGGAGCTTTTATTCAACAGCGTGTCGCAGCTTATATAATCCCATTGACAATAAGCGGCTACACAGCGCCTCTTGCTGAGAAGGTGGCATTAGGAAAAGCATTTCCTGAAGCTTTCCTAATGGGAGCAGCCACGGCAGCAATTGGTATGATCGCAGCTTTTTTTACGGGGGCAACTAGGAAAATTAAGAATCCTTAATGGAGTAAACATGGACAATCTGCTTGCTATTGAAGCAACCTTCCAACTGGAGGGATTTTTTATCTGACTTTGCAATAAATTGACTTAAATTTCGTCATATAAAGTGGATAGATAAAGGAGGGGTTGAACATGATTGATTCGAAAGTTATTGAAGCATTCCATCTTATGTGGGATCATTTTCCCGAACCGGCTACACTGGTTCATAAAACCAGAGAAGTAATCGCTGTAAATCCAGCATGCCAAAGTATTGGTCGAGTGCAGGGGATGAACTGTGCAAAGCATGGTGCGCCCGAAGGTCATAAAGGCTGTCTGGCAAATCAAGCATTGGCAACTCAGGAGTCTGTATTTAAGAAAGGAAAATTTGGCGAGAAAGAAATTATCACTTATTGGCTTCCTATTGATGGATACCCAGAGTATTTTATTCATTTCGGCGTAGGGGTGACGATCGATTACGATACAATTCCTAAAAAGGAATAAAGAAATAGATGCATTTATAGTAACACTTATCATTTCCCCATTTATTTGCCATCTTACCTTCGGGCGCAACTGGATTTATCGCTGACAAACCGTTGTCCAAAATTATCGGCGCATCTCCATCTCATGTCTCGTCCAGAATTTTTATAGATTTCATATTTCGACAAAATTAGCTAATTTATGATGAAGGTGATTAGCTAAATAACGAGAATAAATATCATTAAGGAATATTATTACATTGAATTTCATGAGAATATTTCGATGTGATAGTAAAAAAATGAATGTTGGCAAACCAATTGAAAAATTGGGACGCAAAGCTATGGGTCTAACGATACAATGTATCTATGATTGCCAGGTCGCATCTTGTCGATTGGAGAATAGACTTTGCTTTGGCAAAATCTATTCTTTTTTAGTTTTCTCGATAAATGCCAACTGATAAAGGAGGAAACTTTTGATGAGTTCCAGTTGAAATTTTATTTAGATACCTTTTGAAGGTAGGTTGTATTTTTACTCTATCTTCGATCATTTCTTAAGGGATGGTCAATTTGCGCTAAGGAGGAACGGATGAAAATAACAAATAAGATTTACAGTATTCGCTTTCGTTTAATTAGTATAATCGGTTTTCTTATGGTTAGCATATTATTAGTTGTAGCTGGTACTAGCTATTATTTTGCTGATAAATATCTCCGCGCAAGTCTTAACGAAAATGAACAGGTGGTGGCAGCCGGAGCGACTGCTGAACTAAAAAACGCACTTGATATTGCTTTTGTCCAAATTGGAAATCTAGCGGTTAGTCCACAAGTCCAAAGTGGTGATCTTGCTCAGATTGTACCTTATTTGAAGGAAGAGCAAAAACGTATTGGTACCTTTGGCAATCTCACGTATGCTACCATTGACGGTGCGGCTATCAACCATAATGGTGGTTTAGCAAATCTTTCTGACCGGGAGTATTTTAAAAAAGTACTTCAAACTAAGAAACCCTATGTTTCTGAGGTTTATGTTTCAAAGACTGGCAACATGCAGACTATTTCTCTGATTGTTCCGGTTATGCATAACGGGCAAATGGTCGGTGTGGTTATGGGCGGATACGGTCTTGATAAAATATCAGAGATTGTTCAACATGTAAAGTACAAAAATAGTGGATACGGTGCTCTGCTTGATGGTCAAGGGCTGTATATTGCTCATCCAACACAACCGGAAATTGTAGGCAATGTGAACTTGAATACCGGGGAAATCTCTCCAAAATTAAAGGCAGAATTGGGGGATAAAGCTAGACCAAACTCGAATCTAATGGCCGCTGTTCAAGAGACCATTGCCAAGGATGTTCACACGTATGCAGAATTTAAATCAACGTCAGGCATTGATACAGTTAGCTCCCTTTATACAGTTTCCTTGCCTGGCGGGCAGCGCTGGGTACTCATACTATCTACCACCAAGGCAGATGCAACGAATGAAGTGAATAACTTGTTTCGTATTAGCATGATCCTATCCATTCTTTCGCTGTTTTGCGCGATTGGCATTACTTTTTGGATTAGCGGGTTCTTTACACGACCGATTGTACGTATTAATCAGATCGCTAAGAATATAGCCGCAGGCATGCTTAGTGAGATTGAAAAAAATACTTCTGACAAAAGTGAGATCGGGCAGCTCGATGAAAGTATCTTCATAATGAATCAGAACCTGCGTCAACTAGTACAGCAGGTACAATCTCAATCCGAACAGTTAGCAGCTTCAAGTGAACAATTGACCGCCAGTGCCCAGCAATCGGCACAGGCAGCCAATCAAGTTGCCGATTCAATTACTGCTGTGGCAAAAGGTGCAGATGACCAACTGACGGCAGTCAATGATACGTCGACGGTGGTGGAACAGTTATCTACGAGCATCCAGCAGGTGGCTACCAACGCAAATGAAGTAGCGGGCAACTCCGCTCAGGTTGCTGAAAAGGCTAATGAAGGGAACAAATCCATAGACAAAGCTGTTTCTCAAATGGCTAGTATTGAACAGACCGTGACTACATCTGCCGATGTAGTGGCAAAACTGGGTGATCGATCCAAGGAAATCGGTCAAATTGTGGATACGATCTCCGGCATTGCCGGTCAGACGAATCTCTTGGCATTAAATGCAGCTATTGAGGCAGCTCGTGCTGGTGAGCAGGGGCGTGGCTTTGCCGTAGTGGCAGAAGAAGTGCGTAAATTAGCGGAACAGTCCCAGGAAGCGGCGAAACAGATTGCTTTGCTGATTAGTGAAATTCAAGTTGAAACGGAACGAGCCGTAGTAGCCATGAGTGAGGGTACCCGGGAAACTAGGCTTGGGGCAGAAGTGGTCAATGCTTCTGGACAAGCTTTTCGTGAAATCACGTCTTTGGTAACCACAGTATCCGGTCAAGTAAAGGCAATATCTGCCGATATTGAACAAATGGCTATTGATAGCCAGCAAATTGTCAATTCCGTGAAGAAGATTGATGACGTGAGTAAAATAACCGCAGCCGAATCACAGACTGTATCAGCAGCCACGGAAGAACAATCGGCTTCTCTGGAGGAAATTGCTTCCTCAAGTCAAAGCTTGGCTTCTTTGGCTGGTGATCTGCAGACGGCAGTAGCAAAATTTAAAGTATAATGATAAAAATTTTAATTAGGAGGCTACTATGAAATCAAAAGTTATAATTGTACTCACAGTTTTAGTTCTAGCTTTTTCACTCGTTGCTTATGCAGCAGAACCTTCATTGAAAGTTAAGGATGTTGGAAGTTTTTATATCGGAGGTCATGAGGTTACTTTGTCTGGACTGCCTAAATATGAGACCTCTGTGGTACAGGGGGGACCTGTCCGCACAGTGGATCCAAATGGTAGTTTTGAAACAGGGCAAATGTATGTGCAATATGTTCAACTAGCAAATGCCAAAGCAAAGTACCCTCTTTTACTTTGGCATGGTGGCGGGCTTTCGGGAACTACGTGGGAAACGACACCAGATGGTAGACCAGGGTGGCAAATGTTCTTTTTGAAAGCAGGGCATGACGTTTATGTATCGGATGCAGTTGAACGTGGCAGAGCTTCCTGGTCTCGTTATCCTGAGATTTATAAGTCAGAACCGATTTTTCGGACAAAGAAGGAAGCTTGGGAATCTTTTCTCATTGGCCCTAAATATGCTGATAATCCAGCCGAACGCATAGCATTTCCTGGGGAACAATTTCCGGTTGAAGCATTTGATCAATTTATGAAAGAAGCAATTCCAAGGTGGTCAACAAACAATCTAGCTACGCAAGAGGCTTATGATGAACTTATACAAAAAATGGGATCTTGCGTAATCATTGTACATAGTCAGGGAGGAGCTTTTGCTGAAAAAGCTGCTCTAAATGCCCCAGATAAGGTAAAAGCTCTTGTCTTTATTGAACCATCGGGAGCACCCGATGCAAGTCAAGAGAACTTAGCAGTACTAAAAAATATACCTCATCTCTACATATGGGGAGACAATATGGATAAATATCCTACCTGGCCCAAATATTATGGAAATGTAGCTCGTTATCGGGATGAACTAGTAAAGAATGGAGTGCCTGTTACTTGGATAGAACTTCCTCAAATCGGGATTAAAGGAAATTCACACATGCTAATGATGGACAAGAACTCCGATGAAATTGCCACTATCGTTCAAAAGTGGCTGGAAAGTCAGAAATTAATGAAATAAAGTATTAAGAAGTCATCATTTTTCCCTTATGAGCGCGAAGGAACGCAAAGGGCAGGCCGAGATATTTTGTACTATTGATAGTAGACTCGCAGAAAATACAAGGTTTATCTCTGCCTTATCTCAAGATGTACACGGACAGCAACTAGAGAAGACATTACTATCTTAAGTGCCAGTATAGAGACATTAAACACTTGATTATTTAAGCAAGAAACAGAGTTAGCACTACTGAAAACTGTAAGATAACAATCAATTAATAAAGACTTTTATAGTAACCTGCTGAGAATATCGGCAGGTTACTATTTTTATAGACGCAGCAGCATGTTTTTTCTTAAAAAAATAGTTGACTGAGTCAAATAATATAATTGACCCAGTCAACTATTTATGATAACGTAGTAGTATAAAATCATAAAGCAATTTCTAGGAGGAGCAAAGATGGAAAGTTCGATTCAACAACGAGTGACGGAGATTCGGAAGTTTAACCGCTTCTATACGAATATTATTGGTCTTGTAAACCAAAACGTTTTGGAAAGTCCTTACTCTTTAGCGGAAGCAAGGGTTTTGTTAGAAATTGATGCTGCTACTACATGTACTGCAAGTAACTTGGCGGAAATACTTCAAATTGATCCTGGCTATCTTAGCCGTATTCTCAGGCGGTTTAAAAAAGATGGTCTTATTGAAACCACCAAATCAATGACTGATGGCCGTTCACAAATTCTAAGTATAACAGAAAAAGGTAGAGCAACTTTTGGCCAACTGTCAGATGCTTCATCGAGCCAACTAGTTCAACTTTTAGAGCAGCTTCCTCAGGGGGCTCAACAAACGTTAGTTCATAATATGGCTGCCATACAAAATATGTTATCTGACAAAACAGATACCTCAATTACCATTCGCAGGCATCGGCCTGGTGATGTAGGATATATTGCATATCGCCATGGTGTGCTGTATGAAAAAGAGTATGGGCTGGACCATCACTTTGAAAAGTATGTTTTGCAAAGTTTGGTTACCTATTTAGAAGATCTGTCTAGAGGAGAAATATGGGTAGCCGAATGCTGCGGTGCTATCGTTGGTTTTATTGGGATCGTAGGAATCAGCACAACGACTGCACAGCTGCGCTGGTTTTTAATAGAGCCAGATTTTCGCGGTACTGGGCTTGGACGTAAACTGGTGGCAACTGTGATGGAACACTGTCAACAGCAACATTACAATCATGTCTTTCTGTGGACATTTAAGGGGTTAGATGCAGCCCGGCATTTATACCAGAGTTTTGGATTTACCCTTACTGAAGAAAGAGAAAATGACACTTGGAACAACCAATTGATTGAGCAGCGATGGGATGTTATGCTAGGTGCTGATTAAAAGACCAATTATGACCGCAAGGAATTAAAAACTTCCTAGTAAAAAAAGTCGAGTAGAAACGCGCTTTAAGGCGCATTTCTACTCGACTTCTGTTACTAACAGGATTTCATTAATTAATCCGGAACATAACAGCCTGTGGTGGCAGAATTGGGGGAACAGAACATCGATCAAGGCTGATCCCAAAAAGTACGAGGTGGCCTTCCAAAGGACCTGTTTACAAACAGATAGGTAAAATCAAGGACTGAAAACTTCTCAGGAATACTATGATTGGCGTATGCCAAGAGCTAGGGAATTTTTCAAGACAACATAGGTTCAGTTTGACTTGTTAGATTTTGACTTAATTTACGTAATTCTTTTATTAAGAAAATAGCTGTAATTAACGCTGCTCCTAAATCAGCAAGAGGCGTTGCAATCCACGCACCCATAAGGCCGAATAAATTTGGCATAATTATGATCAGTGGAATAAGTAGTATTATCTGCCTAGACATACTCAAAAATATAGCGTGTTTGGCTTTACCTACAGCCTGAAAATACTGTGAGCTGATTGATTGAAAACCGAGTATAGGCAACATAGCAAGAACTATTTTCATACCTGTGGCACCCATGTTAATCAAGTCAGGATTTGGATTAAACAAGCTTATAATTTTAGAATCAAATAGTTGTATAACAATAAATCCAGCTGTTGACAGACAAGTAGCTGCTATAATGCCGAGCTTTAAAACTTCAATAACACGATCATATTTCTTCGCTCCATAATTAAAACCAATTATCGGCTGCAGCCCCTGGCTTATACCAAGTATCGGCATTAATAATAGCAGTGATACACGTTGGATGATGCCCATCGAAGCGATTGCCATTTCACCTCCGTATTTTAATAAACTAAAGTTAAACAGCACCGCAACAATGCTGGCAGCAAATTGCATTAGAAATGGTGACAAACCATTTTTAATTATTTGCCCGATAATCTGTGGATCTGGATACATATTAGTAATACGCAGCCTTAAAAAACTTTTTTTATTTATAAAATAGAATGTTACCCATATGGCAGAGACTGCTTGTGCAAGTACCGTAGCCCATGCAGAACCACTGATACCCATTTTAAAACCAAAAATAAATAATGGATTAAGTACTAGATTAATTCCAGATGAAATCAGCATGGTCATCATCGCAGTCTTAGGGTCGCCCTGCGCCCTAATGATTGTATTCATCCCAAAACCAATATGCATAAACATACTACCTAGTAAAATGATACTGGTAAAATCTCTGGCATAGGGCAGCACATTTGCTTCGGCACCCAAGCGGATCAATAGCGGATCTAAAAATAACAGCATTAACATGCTAAGGGCTGCCATGACGATGCTTGCTAACATATAAGCATTACCCAATATTTTCTCCGCATCGTGAATCCGTCTTTGCCCCAAGCGGATCGATACCAGTGAACTGGCACCTACACCGATAAGTACCCCGAAGGACATTAAAATGAGCATAATCGGAAAGGCAATTGCCACTGCCGCCAGTCCTATCTCTCCAACACCGTTTCCTACAAAAATACTATCAACAATATTATACAGAGCGTTAATGACCATACTCACAATAGCCGGGACTGAAAATTTCCACAGCAATTTACCGATCTTTTCTTCACCAAGTAATTTAGAATTATCCATAAATCCTCCAACCAATATTTTTCTATTTATGAAGCCTCTATGTAAGAAAATATAAGCTACATCAAATTCATAGTTATATACTTTATTGCATTTTTTATTTATTATACCATATTGATAGGAGCTTCAGTATGGGACAGGGACAGGTCATTTGTCCCATCATAGATCGCCTCCATCAGTTAAATTTCATAATAACTAGAATCCGCAAATACCATGGATTTTTTGTTGTCCATTTAGTATTGAGAATATAAAGAATGCCTCCAACCAGGCTTGCCAGGTATTTAGAATCGCTGATAAAATAGTCATGATAAGAAAGCTGTGTTAAGGATGAAATAGCCACCGTTAGCATCGATAATCTGCCACCCCATGCTCAATCCTTTTTCACATAAGTCAATATTATAATAGGAAGTAGAATAATGTAGGATGATTTGTTTATCGTATTAAACGAAGTAAGGAGATCTGTTTATTCAGATTGCGAACGCATTATTAATTAGGCAAACTTGCCGAAAGGCAAGGACGCAAAGCTCTGGGTCTAAAGGTCGAATTGACTTATGACTGCCAAGCCGCAACGATTTAGGTTTATTTCGTTATGACATGGGTAGTCTTTTTTTTTTTGCCCGAGTACCATCTCTTGACGATAGTCATGACGTAGAAATTTTAGGAGGATCATATGAAAAAAGAGAATCAGCAATCAATTGAAGTTGGATATGGAATGGCTAAAGGCACTTCTTCATTTTCTACTGGTATGAAAGCAGTCAAGCAGGCAGTAGCATCCATCCATGTGCATGCTATTTCAGCGGTGTTGGTATATGCTTCTGTAGCTTATCATTTAGATGAGATGCTGCAAGGCATTCATAGTGTAGTGGGAGAAGTGCCTGTTTTCGGAACTACAACAGCCGGAGAGATTTGCAATGGGGTACATAATGAGTCTGTTTTGGTTGTAGTTTTGGCTTCTCCATTTTTACGAGTGCATTGTGGAATAGGTATAGATGAATCAAAAGACTGGCGTCGCGCTTTAAATGAAGCGGTTAACTCTCCAGCAGTACAACCTTTTTTCTATAATACTTCAGAGTGTAAGCAGAAAATGAGGCGGGAAGGCAAGGATGCCTTTATTATGCTTTTTTCGCCGGGTAACACACGGCATAGCAACGATCATAGCTTTGAAATTTTGGAAATGCTTAAGGAGCGGTCCTTGGGGGAATTTCTCATTGTTGGAGGCTCAGCGGCTGATGATTGGCAGATGGAAGAAAATTATGTACTATATGCACAGCGGGCTTATCCCGACAGCTTGCTGTTGGTTGTTTTTGAGACAGAGCTTCAATTCGGGATTTCGCTAACCCATGGGTTTCGTCCTACTGATATACAGGCAACGGTGACTGCGGTTGATGGCTACGAAATCTTGACGTTGGATGGACTTCCAGCAGCTGATGGTTATAGCAAATTAGTAGGTTTGTCCAGGGATAAATTAGATGGAAGTCATTTGACCTATACAACTGGCGCTACAATTGGAATAGTTGATTCCATGGGACAATACAGTATAAATACCGCCAGTTATTTTACGCAATGCGGTGGAATTCGTGTAACTCAACCGGTTTCTGTAGGAACTGTCGTTACCAGAATGGAGCCTGATCTGGATAGCATGGCAGGCGCTGGTGTGGAAGGCATACGCCGGGCGATCATACGGGGCGGAATCACGGACATAGCTGTTGGTA
>Ga0316604_10001558_pt1 | contig 19687 bp, 24 predicted proteins | sample OWC_soil_day20_C_FD_207650 | JGI IMG/M metagenome (GOLD analysis project Ga0316604, IMG submission 207650) | Wetland soil microbial communities from Old Woman Creek delta, Ohio, United States - OWC_soil_day20_CT | ecosystem: Environmental > Terrestrial > Soil > Wetlands | place: USA: Ohio...
GCCGGGTTACGAATGAATTTTACAAACCAATCATTCGTCGTCCCGATTTCTTTTGTCAGCTTAGTAATTAAAGCTGTGCCCTTTTCAATCAAGGTCTGGCCATCATCATCAGTTTTGGTTAATTCGGCAAGTGCTTGATTCGCTAATTCGGTTGCAACAGCAGTTGCGGCAGTTTCAGCAGCAGTTTTTGCGGCATCAGTAATATCGGACAATGTAGATTCCCCCTCTAAGGTAATAGTTCCAGTTACATCGGCATCGGCCACAGTCAATTCAACGCTCGCACTAGTATAGCCGTCCAGTACTGCGGTAAATGTGTAGGTTCCTGCCTCTAAATCGCTGATAGTTAACTGACCGGCAGTATCGGTAGTTCCATCCACGCTTACCCCGCTAACGGCATAACTGATGGTTGCCCCAAAAAGTTCAGTACCTAAGCTGTTTTTCACCGTAATAGTTGTAGTTGACATTTTTACATTACCCCTTTTATTATTTATTTCTGTGCCAATAACGGCACTAGATAACTGATTATGGCCGACAGTACACTTATCCATGTAGCTGTCGGCCACTGCTTTTTTATTGCCGGAATAACGAACTCCTGGATAACCGGCAATACTTTCTGCGTTAATCCAGGAGTAATTAAACTTGCACTATGCAGTATGTCTTTTTCGGTTAAATTCGGGTTTCCCGTTTGAGCCTGAATGTCCTCCAAGACCATCTGCTCGTACTGGCTGGCTAATTGCCTCGGGCCGTCTGGCAGTAACTTAATCAAGGGCCTAGCCCGGATTGCATTCGCATATTGCGTGACTAGATCAATCAATGTAATCACCTCCCTTCATATTTTGACATTGAAAGCAACCTTTGTTTGGCCTTCGGTGTCAGTGGATACCTCAACATCAGTATTGTTATTGATTTTATAGTCAAGCGTGTCCGGGAGTAATCATCTGTAGTATGCTTGACGGTGGCCTTAAGATCAGGCGCCAGGTTATGCGTGAGGTTGATTTCGCCGGTTAGCTTTTCAGCCATTATGCGGCCTCCCGGTAACGATCAGTAACATCAACGCCGCCATGATCGTTAATTACGGCATTAAACAAGCGAAACGGATCAATACAACCGGCTTTAATTTCCGGCAATACGTTGAGCTGCCCATCACGGCAGCACCGGGTAATAGTTTCGCTGCAATGCGCGGTTGCATCCGTGTCTGGCAACTGTATGCCGGTCTCATTAAATACAAGGGTTTTGCCACAATCCGGGTAGCCATACGGTGTACCTAAGAGCCGCCGCGCCCGATTTTCAAAACCTGCAATGTCAGGGATTTCAACCTCAATAAATCTAGCATAAAGATTGTTATAAAACTTGTCCGGGCGGTGTACCCATACGCCGGGGTATGGATCTTCTTCCTCTTTGATACCGGTTGACTCATAAGTGCCGCTCATAAGCAAAGCGGCAACGTGAGAAATATTCACATCGCCGCTGCCGGTAATATCTTCGATTTTTTCATCAATGAACGTATCGCCACCGACAAAAGCCAATACAACTTTTGCCATATTACACCACCTGCAGATAATCAGTAACGCCACGGGCAAAGGCTTTGGCTGATTCCCGCTGATTATCGGAATTTGCCAGCCAGGCTTCTTGATCAGGGTTTGAAATAAACGGAAGTTCAAACAGAGCAGCCGGGCAATCTGAATAATTCAGGACATACAATCCGGCTTCTTTGTCAACGTCTCCGTCTGACCAGTCCGCGCGAACTGTAAGGCTAGTGAATGTTTCGTGCATCTGATTCATCAGGCAATCTGCAAACTTGTCCGAATTAGTGAAGCCCCTGGAAGTGTAAACCTCAATTCCTTCTGAAGTTTCATTAAAAGAATTACAATGAATGGATAACAGCAGATCATAACCGCCCTGATTGACCGTTTCGCAAATTTCTTCCAGGCTGTCGGATTGGATAAAGTCTGCCTCAACCCCTGCAGCTTGTAAGTAACTTACAACCATATGACCGACGCTACATGTAACATCACTTTCACGCAATCCACCAGGGCCGACCGCTCCAGGATCGGGCTGTCCGTTTGGAGCGTGTCCAGCATTTACCAATATTTTCATTTCTGCATTACCTCCGCTTTTTGATGATTTAGTTGCTCTAAACTATTTTTTAGGCTGTCCGGTATGGGTAGACCCGCTTTTGCAGCGTTTTCAATTATGGATAGACCTTCGTTTCCTAGGAAAAACCATATAACTGCGCTGCGAATTATTTCTTGATGTGTAGCTTGATCCAGGAAATGAGCCAAGGCAACCAGCAGCAGGATCATAATTTTTTTACATATCCCACGGAACCCCCTCTGACTGTTCAGTTGCTGCAACGGGTTGATGTATGCTGCCAGCATCCCCGAAACGTAATCGATGGCCATAGCAAATAGCAGCGCTTCCATGACACCATCCCATCCGCCGACTACATAACAAAAAACCGTGCCAACAAGTGACACGGCAACTCCCCATTCAATCTCTATTCGAACAGGGAGAATCTCGCGGAAAAAATTTATTACTTCGTTCAATATACGTTCACTCCTTCCTGAAATAAAAATAACCGCTATTAGCGGCAAGGTTCTCTTGGCATATTTATCACCTTCTAAAAAGTAATATGTAGTCTACCAGGCATTAACACTTTCTTAACATATTGCTACTAAAATTGATTTGAGGTGATATTATGAAAAAAATATTATATTGGGTAATTTTAGTAGCAATAATATTGGTGGTAGGTAATTTAGTTCTCGGTAATAATAATAAAAAAGCTTCCCAGCCCACCAATACCAGCAATATCAATAATAGAGAAGTTGTTGACAATAATGTTTTGCAGGACAAGAAAGTCCTTTATGCCTTAGTTTTTGGGCAATCAAACTCAGGAAATTACGGTGACGGCAAATACACCTGCCAAGAGCCAGTATATAACTGGCATGATGGAAAACTATACAAGGCGGCTGATCCGTTACTGGGTACAGACGGTGGTGGCGGCAGTGTATGGTCAAGACTTGGTGACAAACTAATAGAACAAGGCTTATATGATGCTGTTGTGTTTGTGCCTATTGGTGTTGGTGCTACTGCTATTAGCGAATGGTCGCCCGGAGGAAAACACCATCCTGCATTATTGAAAGCAATAAGGGACAATCCAAAAATCAACTGCATAATGTGGCACCAAGGCGAATCAGATACTTTAGCAGGTACAAGCGAAGAAGAATATTACGATAAGTTACAGCAATTAATCCAATCAATAAGGAACGAAGGTAATAATTCGCCCTTCTATGTTTCTGTTGCCACTTTCCACACAGGGAAAACCAGTATACCCATTCAAAACGCCCAAAGGGAAATTGTAGACCCAAGTAAAAATATTTTACAAGGGCCTAACACTGATAACTTAATCGGCGATAAATATAGAAGAATAGAAGATTATGTGCATTTTACATCAGAAGGGCTAAACAATTTTGCTAATCTATGGGTAAATGTTCTAATTAATTAAGAGGTTGCTACAAATGAAATACTGTCTAAATAAAGTGCTGTATTGCCACCAACACCAGTAGGAACAAAAACATTACCGTCAGAATTTATACCAATAAGCGTTATCGTAGTACTACCACTGCAAGTTACAAAGCCGATAAGAGCCGACGGTCTATATCCTGCCGGTAGAGTAAAAATAGGTGTTGAATCTCCAATAGTTCCTCCTGTTACGCATCCTCTTAAATAAACTCTATTTCTTTCTTTGTAATATGCAACCGTGGCAGTTGCCCCCCCAAAGTTAGCCCAACTATTTAATAGTGTTGGAGCAATATAAAAAGGTTTGCTTTTCAATAACCTAATAGCTGTTGGAAACAATACATCATAAATCAATGAAGCAATTAATATGTTCATTGTTCCAAGTGGGTGAATTGCGCTGCCGTCACTGAGCGGGTTGTCCATCCAATAACCTGCTGCCTTTCGAGAATCTTGGAATAAAGCGTATGTATCAATAAAGCAACACTGATAGTCCCTTGCCGCTCTGCGAATAATAGAATTTATACTTTCAAACCATACTTCGTTTCTTCCGTATGTGTCATCCGACATACTATTGGGTGACATTAAAACAATAGACAATGCCGAAACTGCCCTGCTGGCCCTTATTGTAGCTAACCCACTTCTAAGTGAAGTCGCAAACTGTGCCGCTGTCCTGCCGTTGTAAATATCATTAGCACCCCAACGTAATACAAGTAAGTCCGGTGTAGTCGCTAAATCTGTTGCTAAATAAGTTGATACCCACTCGCTTGTATCTTCGCCAGATTGTCCATCATTAATAGTAGTAACCCCATATATAGAATCAGCAGTCGCCATGTTTGCAATCATAGTAGGAAGTACATATGAGGTATCAGCAATACCAGTCCCTAGTGTTGTACTATCACCAGAAAAAGTAATAGTAACGGCTGTTTTTTGTCTTACCTTATTATGAAAATAATAAAGGTATTCTGTACCAAAAATAGCAGCCCTGTTGGCGTAAGAATTATATAGAACACTATTCAACATTATTTGCAGTTTATCATCAAAATCAGCCCCCATACTATCAGATATGGAGGTTATTTTGTATTTCCCTTTTTTGCCAACAATCTTGGCACCATCAGCAGCGGTTACAGCGCTTGCTACTGCCGTAGTATCATCCGTGCTGTTATCGCCTGCTGCACCGTAGGCTCTTAAGTCAACCTGTGGACCTTTGGCAATAATGTCGTTAACATATGATTTGTTCCAAAACTTGCTATAAGTCCCTAAGCTTCCTTCGCTTGTTGCTCTCGGAACAATATTTCTTGTAGTCATACAAAAACCCCCTTATAATTTTGGCGTAATATCGCCGTTGCCATCTAGTTCAAAATCTGCTGAATATGTTGGGCTTAGTGCTGGCATTAGCCCCCCATCTGTATCAATATCAAAAAAGTCATTCGCTACCCATGCGGCCTTTACCCAGTTCGCACTTTCTGAAGGTATATCGCCTATTACACTTGTCCCAATGCAACGGTATGTATAGCCATCAGTATAGGCAACTACTGTAGGGTAGTTGTAGGTAGTTGTTGCGCTCCAAGCTTCTGCTTCTGTTCCAAAAGCAAGAGCTGCACTAGCAGCAGCCGAAGTAGCACTATTCGAAGCACTAGTGGCAGAATTAGCTGCATTTGTCTCACTAATTTTGGCATTAGCTTCTGATGTAGATGCATTTGTCTCGCTAGTACTAGCACTAGTAGCCGCTTGGGTAGCAGTGTTTTTATCTGCCGTTATACTAGCTATTGCTTCAGCGATTATTGTTGCAGTACCAGTAGCTACATCTTGTTCCATTTGTGCTAGAGAAGCAGCTGCATTAGTTTCAGATGTTTTTGCTGCAGTTGCATAACCTGAAGCGGCGTTTGCTGCCGCTTGGCACTGACCAATAGAAATATTTGAACCTTTATCAATTACAACTGTATCTGCCATTATGCCGTCACCCCTGGTCTAATATATAAAGTCCCGTATGTTGTTGTTTGCGTATAATTTCCAGAACCCGTCCACTGTACATCATAAAGAAATGAAACTAAATCATTGCCTGTTGTGGGAAACAATGCCATTATTGCTGCTGTAGCTTCCAGATGATATCTTCCATTTGTTGCATCATCAATAACAACAGTTAATACTGTAATAAGATCATTGTTGTTAGCATCTTTAACCTGACATTTACCTACCTGGTTTGTTAAATCAAGAGGCTCTGACCCTCGTAAAAATTGAACCGGATCAGAATAGAAATCATCTCCTTGATAAGCTTCTATATCAACCTGAATTGCCATACACAAGACCCCCTTAAACCAATCCATAGCTGGCTAATGCTGCTTTTAATGCTCTTACATCATCGGCCAAAATTTCGGTTTTATCTCTTAATGCCTGTACTTCTGTTTGTGAGTATGCTTCACTAATTATTAACCCACCAATATCTCCATCAGCATTTGCCAACGTTACCGTAGTTTTCGCTACTGGCGTTGTACTAAAAAAGCCGATTTTACTATTTGCAGTAATCTCGGCTTCCCATGCGCTATTTTTGTAAACCATCGCCATTGATGTATTTTTGTCCCAAACCCGCATACCCTCAAACGGAGTGTAATATGCCCATGCACTACCAATATACTGAACTAAATAGTTATCTTTGCTGACCCATGTCCCGGTTGCTCCGGTAGCTATAATATATAAATTACCTTCCACGCCTGTTGGCGGGCTTGTTAATGCCATGGATTCAATAGCAACCTGTAGCAACGCATCTAAATTATTTAATCCTTCATTGTGTGTTACTTCTTTTTGCGATTGACTAGAACTCATATAGGGTAAACTAAGCCGTGGTGTTATATCGCTCATAAAATCACCTCCTTTACATATCCCCGCCCAACTTTATCTGATATTTGATAAATATTAACCATTACTGATGACTGCATACTTCCAAAGTCAGTTACTTGCTGTGCTGCTGTGTAATCAACACTACCAGTGCTAGCTGTTAACGTCCGTTTTACCGTTGTACCAGACATAATATCTATTTCATAAGCTTCCGTGGTTTCACTAAGCAATGCATCAATATTGTCCTGCCATTCGCCACCAATTCGCGTTCTGCGAATCCAAGTAATCGTTAAATTCCCCGAACTATCACGACTACTGGCAACATGACAAACGGAATACGGTTTATATCCTTTTCCGGTGGCCGTAAATTGTTCTTCCGTACCATCGGTATTGGCATAACCATATTTATAGGTAATTTCTCTGCCAATGTCGCTTAAATTCAATGTTTCTTCCTGAATTGCGTCACTGCTTAGTAAAACAAATTCTTCACCAGTAACATGCGCCCCGGTAGCCCATTCAGTTCCTCTGCGTCCTCGCAATAGTCCGGATAATCGGTATTGATTTTCCGCAATCAGTATTGCCGTTTTAAACTGAATTATTTCATCGCCAAGAAGAGCAACATTGTTCCAATTTAATGCATCAATTTCCAGCACACTCTCCAATGTGCCATACACTAACGTCACGTCAACCGTATTTATATTATCAAAAAAATGCACTGGCCCATCAGCCAGAACCGTATCGGCGGTTCCTGCTGTTGCTTGTGCATCGAATTCGTCCAGATATTTAAATGTCGTAGCGTCACCAGTTGTCGCCTTGTAGAGCATTACGCTTTTGTAATTGCTGGGAGCCGTAGCGGCACCGTAAAACCCGGGTCCGTCGGTACTAGTTAATAGAGGAATATCCAGCAAATAAAATGAAATTGCGCCAGGAGTAATCATATTTACCGTAGGATCAACTATTTCGTGCGACAAAATACTAGGTGTTTTAAAACCCTTTCCTTCTAATTTAACTATCCCTCCATCATAGTCAATTTTTGTGATTTGCCATACTCGCTTAATTCCGTTAACGGTTGTTTGTAATATATTTGCCGGTCTAAGCATAGCCCATTTATTGCCCACCTGTGCAGTGTATGTTGTCTTGTTTGTCCATGCTCTTATTAATAGATTATCTGCCATCGTCTGCGCTTCAGCTTCTGTCATAACTATTGGCAGGTTTATTGTTTCTTCTCCCAACGCTTCCGTGTAGTACATACGCCGGGAACGTACCGTCCCTTGCCGGTAATCTCCAGCGTAATTATAATAAGTAACATTAATTTGCGGCGGCAACTCATAAGTATCAGTGTCCACGATTTTTAGTTTATCCACTGTTTCACCGTCAGGGGCTTTCGCACCTAAATCAGATTCTGGGATAACGATTGTTGTTTGAGACGTTTGAGCCGTACAGTTTAAAACTCCGTCAGCTTCATAAGCATCAAAAGCATACGCCTGCATAAATGTTTCAATCATGCTACGGAATGTAGCCTGCGATGTAATGATGTACCCGCTAACCGAATTTGATATACCTGTCATAACCAACATATCATCGGTTATTTCAGCATAACCAGCAAGCGTTGAAATGATTTTACTTAATAAACATGACGGGTAATAACTCAAATATCCTGGGTCAGTAGTATCATAATCGGCGCTTGTGAATGTGCAGGCAGATATTAATTGAAACGATGTATTGTTTACTAGAGCACTAATAAACGTGCAATTACCGACATTCATCGTTCCGCATCCTCTTACGTCCGCTGAATCAAAAGATGAATCTGTTATTTCTGCACTAGTCCAACTTGATCCCCTGGCATCTGCACCATCAAAATTACAATCGTCTATAGTTGCGCTGGCCCACGTTGATTCCCTTATAGAGCAACCAGGAAAAGTACAACCTTTTATAGTTGAGTTACTCCAATTAGATCCGTCTAACCGACAATTAGTGAAAGTACAATATTTAATTGTTGCATTTTCCCAAAACGAAAAACTTAAATCCTCATCTGTGAAGGTTTTTCCCGAAACGGTCTGTCCACTGTAATTAGCAGAATCAACCATTTTCTCAGATACGACTTCAAACTGAATTTGAGGAACACCATTACCAAAATCAGTAAGGTAAAGGTCTTGAAAAACCGCATAAGCCAATCCCCGATAACCAGGCGTGGTACCTGCGCCACCGTTTTTTGTTTCCATGTAACTATCAGGCTCTTGATCTTCAGTTCCCAGATAAATACGACAAGATACCGTTGTATCTGTATCATTAACTTTCGTAAACGTATAAGTTGTGCCACTCACAGAGGTTAAGATATACTGCGTTCCCGACATCCACAAACGACGAACTTTAACAATCGGACCCTTACAAATAGCCACGCCTAGGCTAATTGAATAAGTGTATGTCGTGGTCCCGCTGCCGCCACCCTTGCCGCTTGACGACGATTGTTTATGAGACTTAAACGACGTTGCGAAAATAATATTGCCTGATGTTCGAACCATCCCAAAAACAATGGGGATCATATTGCCATAACTACTGTCGTTAACTTGTGTGCTATCCATACGGCTAACTGATTGTTGTTTACCAAAAAGGTATTGATCAGCAGTACTAGCAACAAGACTTAAAACAACCCCCCAAAATGGATTTGCATGTTTAATAATATTTCCAAGTAAAAGTGTAGCCATTAGTCCTCAACTCCAGGTAAGCGGAAGGCATAGCGTATATTTGCCTTCCATGTTTCATCTAGACGGCTCTCTACTACCTTACCCACATCAAGCCAGGTATGAATAATAAAATTATCATACGATAAAAAACCAACATGATATGCTGGAAAGCTATTCCACCCAAACAATAAAACATCGCCCGGCTTAGCCTCGGCGATAGATATTTCATTAAGATATTTTTGCATTTTTTTATAGAGTTTTTCTTCTTTGTGATGTGGTTGCTGGGAATAAATTAAATCGCTAATATCAACATTAATATTAAAATCAGCACCAACCCCACGAACTAACCCAACGCAATCACAAGCAACGCCTTTAAGACATGATTGGTGCTGCCATTTCGTATCAATCCATGTGCGAGCTGAATCAATAATTTCAGATCGTTTCAATTAATGTCACATCCTTACGACGGATAAGAGTAGATTGAGTCAGTACCTGGAATATTCGGCTCACCCCTGAGATTTAAATAGTTACTAAATGTGCCCAGACACACTGACAATTTGCCAGTACAACCTGCAATAACCGTTAATGTATCACCCACGGCTATTGCTCCCGTTAACGGTAAAAACGGCGTGATAACATCGTATGTACCGCTTTTGGTATGCGTTTGTATCTCCATACTCACGCCATCGTTGTTGCCACTCATAAAAGTCAAAAGCCCTTTCTTGAAATATCCGGCTGTTTTGTTAGCACTGATCGAGATCGTAAAAGTGCTGTCACCGACTTCAATCACCGTGGCAGAATGGGTATAAGCTGTTAAATCAACTCCACACCGAGTATCTCCCAGGGTAGCCCGGCAAGTGTCCGAATATAACTCCCCAATATTCCGCTGTGCTAACTGAGAAAGTCCGCGCATTTCGGCAGTAAATGCATTATCACCGCGAGATATATTGCCTAAAAACCCGACTCGTAGAATATTAGGGGTAGCAGTTAAATCCATGTAGTTTACCTGAAATATCTTAACGGAAGCAAAATCATATTTACCAGCGGTAATATCCGCCTCAGTTATGGCGTCACTGGACAAAGCACCTGAAACATCAAGATTATCCACCGAAAGCCCATTCGAGGAAGCGATTGACGTTGCTGCATATCCGGTTTTAGCCTCGTATGTCACGCCGTCAATCGTAAGCGACTTAGCGTAGTCGGTAAAACCCATCACGGTACCGTCCTTACGGGTAAGTTTCCAGCAAGTAGCTAACGTAGTTACAGTAGTGGTTAAATAATCGTAACTCATTCCCCGACCAGCTCCTTAAATGTAATCGTATTTACAGAGATTAAATTGTCTTCATCATCCGCAGCCACTGTGGGGAAATCATTGTTAAACCTAACCGGAACATCAAATTCAAAATCAGCGGTAATAACGTTTGGTTTTGTCGTTGTCCCGGTCAACCCGGTAACAGTAACTATTCCGGTCGTATAGTCGCATGTCCAATCCGCAAAAAAAACACCATCCACGTAAATACAGATCGTGCCGTCAACAGGCTTATAAATTGTTCGTGTAAAAATATTTGCCGAGTCGCCATATATTTTTATAAGCTGAAATTCGCTTGTCGTGCCATCATAGCTACCAATTGACTGGTTAACAGCTAAATAGTCTCGCCAATCCTTATATCGAAATCCATATGTTTTTCCACGCCTGCCATAATAAAAATTTAATATTGTTTGATATTCATCGTATTCACGCAAATTGTATGGCGTAGTGTAGGTAGCTTGCGGATAAGCTGAGCCAAGATTACGCTGCTCTAAATGCGATTTTGTTTCAATGATATCAACATCAAAGACCGGACCACCGGAAGATCCGTAAGATAAGTCAACCGGAAATCTTACCTCATGAAAACTAGTGCTCATTGTTTACACCTCTAGCTTTATTGTGGCAACCAGGGTTGTACCGTCATTAAGAGTAATGGCCAACGCAATTATTCCCGTAGACAACGACGCGAAATAAGTTCCTTTAATGGTTAACACCCCTGAAGAATAGGCATAATCGCTCGTTACCGCCAATACGGCGCTCCCATTTTTAACCGACGTAACAGTTGCCATTGACGGTTCAATTCCAAAGTTCTGGTCAGTAGCTGAAGCGATACTAATAATCATACTTGTGGGCGAAATAGTATAATCTAATTTTAAACCAGATAAAGTTCCGCTGCCTTCCAAGGTACCTGTTACTTTAGCAGCATCATTGTAAGGGTTGTCCAGCTTTAAATCTGTAATGATTGCCTGTCCAAGGCGATATGTTAAATCAGGATACTGAATTTTTAATCTCACTGGACGACCATCCATAAATGCTCGATCTAATGCGTTTAACCCTTTATTTTGCAACAATGCTAAACTAGCGAGATCGATGCTCCATTCTTTTCGTCCTGCCTTTTTAACTTTCCATGAACCACTCATTTTATTGCTAACATCTACACTGTTAGCTTTTCTGTTCAGGGTCGAACTGTGCTGTCCGCCAATTAGTTTCCAGTCAGGATCGGTTATGGTTCCATCGTCCACGTAGAGCAGATAATATCTACCAGCCGTTGCGTTTGATTCATGGGGGTTGTCGGGTAAACCTATTTTCATGCGTTTCGCCTCCCCCGGTTCATCGCATTATAGGCCTCACCTATCATTTGACTTTGCGACTGCTTGGCTCCCCGCACGTCTTGAGCGTAAATATTCATTGTTACATGGTTTTGGGCGCCAGTAGCACGAGACTTTCCTTTTGATATTCCTTGACTGGATGAATTGCTATAATTGTTACTTAAATCAGCTAACGACGTACCAGTAACAAGACCGCCAGTTGCATAACCTTTATTAATTTTATCCAAATTACCCACACCAATTGCCTTAGTGGTGTTTGCAGTTAACACGTATTCACCGTGGCTCAGCATAGCCGGTATTGAATCACTTGTGCCAGTACCCGCCCCATAGACAGCACCGCCACCGGCTTTAAATAGCGCACTAACCAGAGTAATTCCGGTAGTCAGTAGACTGTTTGAGGATGTGCTGTTAGTATCACTAGAGGTGTTCGTTTTATCCTTATCCTTAGTACCAACATTAAACAGCTTGCTTATACTTGACGTAATAGTAGCCGCGGTCGCCTGGGCTTCCATTTGAATTATGCTATTTATTACGGAGCTTGCAAACGAACTAAAAGCATCTTTGCCTGATTCTGTGCCGCTTATGAAATTTGTTAATGAACTTGTTAACCCTGAATTAATATCAGATAACAGCTTTCCTGCTTTTTCGGCCAGGGTGGTATTTGTCTGCTTCCATAAGTTTTCAAGTTCAGACATATAAGCTTTCTGTCCATCTAAATAATTATTGTCTAGATTCTGCTTATCATTAAGCATCTGCTGGTATTCTTGGATGTGGCCGGCATTGTATTGTTTATCTAAATTTGCTTTCCAAATGTTATAAACATTGTCATTGTCTTTTTGTTGATTGATAATTTTCTGAGTCGCTACTGCTGTATCCTCGGTTGGTTGGGTATTCTCTTTTGAGACATAGTCACTCGATGTATCGCCCGTTATTATTCCAGAACTCTTATAGGCTGCAATTTTATTTAATCGATCCTGCAGGTTAGTAGTTTCATTAATCTCGGCACGAATTTTTGTTATTTGATCAGTAATAGCTTTTATTGACGCTTGATCCGCTTCGTTTTGTTTGTTCTGCGCTTCGACAGAGCCGCCAATTGCTTCGGCCTTTATGTCGAAAAGCTTTTGTGCTAGAGCGATAGCGGTATCTGTATATCCTTGCTCAATTGCGAGCTGTTGCTCGGCGGCAACACGTTTCTTGGCTGTTAAATTTGCTTCTAGCTGGCTTCGGGATCCAAGTTGAATAACGTTGCCCTGATCATCCTTAATATCGTCGTAAGCCGTATTAACGTCTTTGGTTTTTTCTAACTCAGCACGCTCTTTGGCATATCCAGCCTCGGCAATTTGGGTTTTACTGTAAAATAAATCCTGGTAGTCTTTTAATATTTTGTCATTGGTTTTTTGGGCTTCTTTTTGAAGTTTTTCGAGTTCTTTTTCTTCGTCAGATTTACCGGTCTTTTTCTCTTTGCTGCCCGTACCACCCATCCCAGCAATGCCGGATAAATCTACTTGAGATTGCTTCCCAAGTTCAAACGTTTCAACATGTGCCATGGTATTACTATCTTCGCTACGCTTGTAATCGCCTGAACTAGCTATTTTATTTCCATATATCGGTCTTCCCCATTCATCATAGCCAGTAACGACTGAATCTTTATTTTTTTCATCATGCCATTGCTGAAGCTTGTATATGGAATACCCGATAGCCGCCGCCACGCCATACCAGCCGCCAATTAATGCCCAAACTGATGATAACATGCCGCCCACAGCAGAACTTCCAATCGCCATTGCACCTACTGTTTTTTCACCGGCTAAAATTGCTGCATTGCCCGCAACAACGTGAGAGGTTGCTACCCCCTCGTTGGCGAGTACTACCGCACCTGCTGACTCCGCCGCCATTGCGTTAGCTGCTACTGACTTTTCGGCAGACAATGTTGCTGCCGCCCCTACTTCTTCTAATGACACTATTTGCGCTGTTGCCGATTCCGCTGTAGCTACCGTACACAACGCCGCAGATTCGGTCGTTGCCGTGGTTTTTACAGTAGCGGCTTCTATTGCCGTTATGCCAGTACTGGCAATTGCTGTATTAGTGGTTATCGCTGCTTCTGCAGCTGATGCACTTTGAGATAAAAACGCAGCCGTCATGGTTGTTCGGATTTCTTCTGCGGTAGTTGCGGCTTTAATTGCTATTTCAGAATATTTAGCTGTAATAACTGCCGCTGATTCTTCTGCGCTTAACCCTAATGCTAGAGTCGTTTTCTCAGTATTTGCGGCTTCTTTTAGGCACGCAGCATCACTTGCCGCTATACGCCTTTTTATAGCCTTTTCTTGCCATACCGTTAATTCTTCAGTCGATGCTATTTGAGTTGCAGTACTTGCTGCAGCGTCTGCCGCAGCTTTAGTAAAAAACGCCGTAATTGCGCTTCCTGCGCCGGACAACAACTGTATTCCTTTATATGCTGCAGCTAATTCCAATGTATCTTTGGTTAACTCAATAACTCCGGTTTTATTAGCAACTAAAAATTCAGCAGTACTTTTCAATCCACTCATTATGGGTGGAAATAATTCGGTTGCAACTGGTGCCAAGGCTCCGGTAAATGCTAGTCCTACTTGCGTAGATTGTAATGATATAACATCCAATTCCCGCTTTAAGTCGTGCATTTTTTGCGGGTCAAGCCCTGCGCCCGTGACCTTTGCCGCATCTTCTTTGGCTTCAGCAAGGTTTTTCAGAGTGCCGACTAGTGCCATACCCCTGGCACCAAGAGTATTCATTATGAATTCTTCTTGCTGACCACTTGCAGTCGCCAAATTATAGCCTTTACTTAAATTCTGCAATTGCTGGTTGAGCGGTAATAGCTTACCATTGCTATCGGTAAGTGAAACGCCAGTGGCATCCAGAACAGCGCGACATTTATCACCAGCCTCCCCTGCCGTGCTGTACGACTTGTCTAGTCGCAGCATGGCAGTTGCAAAAGTTCCAGTGTCACTGCCAGTTAATTTTAAAATTCGATTTAATTCCGACGCTTCTTTGGCAGTAATACCAAATTTCGTACTGAGTTGATAAACTGACTCGCCAGCGTTTACGGCACCTTCGACGATTGCCCCCAATCCAAAACCACCAGCACTAAGGGCAACCAGGCCGGACATTTTGCCGATTATGCCGGACAGACCGCCAGTAACTCCACTAAGCGAATCAGTAAAAGCATTGATCGGGTTAGCGGAAAAAGCGGACTGAATACTGGACTGGCTTTCAGTTAAAGATTTTTTTAGCCCGGAATTATCCGCACCAATTTTTACAAGTAATTCAGCGATTGTGCTAATTTTGTTTACCTCCTTTCGTTAAATATTTAACCGTTTTATTACCTCACATCACTTTTTCGCATCCAGTACCTCTTTAAACTTTTCTTTCAATTCATCCGCCGTCGTCCGTTTTTTCTTTTCGGGATTCTCCCTTAGCGGCTTCAATATGTCAATCGGACTAACTTTTCCACCAACCGCATTGACAATCCAATGCGTAAAATAAGCTTGGATATTCTCTCGCTCACGCTTACGCCATTCGTATCCATCCAACAATTCTAAAAACTCATGTGGCTGCATTTCCTCGAATTCCCACGGCTTTAATTCTAAAGGACCGTAAGCAATTGGTTCAGCCCAGCATAGCCACTCATAAAAGGAAGCGACGGTTACTAATTCACCGTCGCTTCTCCGTTTTTTTCCTCATCCTGCGCTTTTTCAGTAGGATAATACATATTTCTAACGGAATCGGCTAATGGTTTACCCACCACACCCGTAATCGAAAGCGCATTTAGCGCCGGTGTCGCTAATTTATCAATCGAACCAATACCATCCTCAAGATATTTTTCCAGCTTTTTATCAAACTCATCTTCTGTTATTTCCAGCAATATAGGATAGGCAGCGAAACAAAAATCAACACCGACAATCATATTGCTATAAATTAGCTGGATAGGCTTTCCTAGGGCACGTTCCAGTGCACGAATTTTTTTGTTAGTAAAACAAAGTTCTTTAGATTCACCAAATAGATCAAACGGTACTGTGTTTTTCATCGGTATTCCTCCAACCTAAATTAGGCGGCAATTAAGCCGCCTTTATTATGCCGTAATCGTAAATGTAATTGTCAGGGTTGTTCCGGAGCCAGTTGCGATAGTTAATGTCGTAGTACCTACTGACAAAGCAGCAAGGTACGTGCTCTCGATTGTTAGTGTACCGGCTGAATAACTGTAATCAGTTCCAGATTCTAACGTTGTACTTCCGTTCTTTACGCTACTAACAGTTTCAGAACTCGGTACAATCGTAAATACCGTGTCAGTGGCAGACGCCTTACTAACCGTAGCAGATGTTGGTGTAATTGTGGTACTAGTTTCAATCGTTACTGCCACTAGTGAATAACCACCAGTGGACAGGCTCACATAGAATAAATATTCTCCATCTTCAAGCGTAGCCAAGTAGGTACCAAGTAAAGCAATTTGCCCTTTTACCGCCGCAATATAATTCGCAGCATCAACAGTTGTCGAACCTTGTGTTACAGCGGTTGCCGTAGACTTGCTATTAAAATAGAATGTCTGGTCTGTTGCTGCTGTCGTATCAACAGTTACTGAATAATCCGAGAGCGGACCATAGCCATTTAATTTTCCCTTTAATGTAGCGTCCTTATCATGCGGAGTATCAACTGTATAAGTTGTGCTTGTTGCCCAACCAACGCGAAAACTGCCATCAGGATAAAGCATTTTTATTTTTACTTGTTTGTTTTGGGCCTTTGCTCTCCGCAATATCTCAATACCATTATCGCTACCAGGTAAAAGTGCAACAGAATCAAAATCAATACTCCATGAAGTCAATCCCGGCAAGGTGGCTTTATAACCGCCGCTTGTCTTGTTTGTTACATCAATCTCATCCGTAGATTCATCGACAGACGCGCCCATCTGACCACCAATAATATTCCATGTTTCAGTCGTTGCTGACCCGATAATGCCAGACACATATAGTAAGTAGTCTTTACCTACTGTTGCTTCTGCCGACATAGGGTTAGTTGGCAAAGATAATTTTACACTCATTTTCTCACGCTCCTAAATTTTGTATTTAAGCAATAAAAATAGAACCTTCGTTCAGGTTCTCGGCTAAAAATTTATTTTACATTTGTATAAAATCACATTTTTAGGTTCTGCACCCTAGCAACAAACGTCACGATCCCATGATAACCATATTCGTCGTCCTCAAACGATTCGAACATATCATATCCCTGGCTCATTACTTTAAAATCATTCACTGATAAATCAAGCTTAACAGCGCCAATAACTTTTATTATGTCATCGGCTATTCCATTAACTTCTAATTCTCCGTCATAATCTGAAAAAACATGAATTTGAGAAGTAATATCCGAAATATCGATATCCTTACTACCGTCCGGCTTACAGGTGAAAGCACCCACTTTAATATATGGCGTTACTGCGTCTGACGGTACTTTGTTATAAACCGACGTTGTTAAATAAGCCGTTAACGTACTTACCAGTGCAGTCTGTGAAGCAACTAGCGGTATACGTTTTATCATGGTTTCACCGCACTTTCGAGGCCACTAACAATACTTGGTTTAACTTCTTCATAACTAGGTCGAATAGACGGGTGTTCGGGTGTTCTTTTGCTCTCAGGCGTAGGGCCAGCGTGTCCAAACTCGACCAAGTGAGCTTTAGATGATTTTACCCTAACAATACCGGTGCATTTCTCAGCATCAAACTCCATTGTCGTTTTTGACACCATCTTGCCGGTGCGTTTTGACATGCGCCTGATGGTTCCCTGCAACACTCTCTGAGTTGACGATCTGACAACGCCGCGAATTTTGTCCTGAGTTCCACTGTCATAAGCCTTAAAATTTTTAAGCACAGTTTTGAGTTCAGGAGTGGATATGTTAATGTGAAAACCACGGCCCATTACTTGACCACTTCCTTACAGACCAGCATAGTTTCATTCTTCTCATAATCATACGCGTGCTCAACACTATACGTATGAGTCCCATACAATGCCCTCCAACCTTTGCGCGCATCGGATCGTCGCCAGATAACATGATTTCGTGTTAACTCACTAAGCATCGTGCCAGTAGCTTGAGCGGTTACTGTTTTAGGCTTCCAAGCCTCTGCCCAGACGGTGGCGCGAGTAATATATTCGGTTTTATAGCCACCCGCTCCGTCTGATGTCCTAACTGGCTCTTGCAATACTAGTTTTTTATCCTTTTTCGCTACACTCATACCTGTTTCTCCTGCTGGTACTTAGCGCTTAACTGCCCAATCAACCCCATCACGCCAATGCCGCTTGCCTTGCCGATTTCTTCGGTACCTTCGAACCACCTAACCAATACTATCCCCGCAAGCATCTTCGCGACCGAATCAACCGCGATATATGTTTCAGTCAGCGCACCCCAGTCCTTGCCGGTTGCCGTTTTAATAAACTCATCGACAGCCGGTAGAAAAATACTTGCTACTTTACTTGGCATATCATCGGCATATTCATAATTCAATAATCCAGCGGCTTCTAAATCAGTTAAAATTGCCACATCATCACCGCCTAAAAATAATGGCGACGGGTATTATCCGCCGCCCATAATTAAACCATTATATACGTATCAACAACCTTGCCGCTCAGGGCAGTATTTAATGTCATAGTGTTACTCTCAATAGCCGTCGAACTAACAGTTACAGTCGGTGCAGTAGCCTCTTTTGCATTGTCTAAGTAAGCCGCCAACACTGTATTGTGTGTTAATTTGTATGGCAAACCAAGCTTAGCACCAAAACCTATGGCCGTAGTTGCGCCTGTACCGTCATGGGCAGGGATAGTAATACTGGTCACAGTTTTAAACGCCTTACTACCAGTAACTGTACCGGCGGTATCAACAGTAAATGCCGGCAGTGTTTCAGTAATTGCTTCATCAGCGTAGTTCGTGCCAGCAACGATCACTTGAATGGCTTTTATGTCCGTTGCTGTACCACCAGCCGTAACCGTAATGTTTCGTGGTATAGCCGGACTAGTAATGCCAGTTGTAATTTCTTGAGATTCGCCAGTATCAGTTACGGCGGCATGTACGCCAGTTGTGCTGGCCACTACGGCATCAGCAGCGGCAACCTGAAAGTGAGCAAGAAAGGCGCGGCTAACATCTATACTTGCATCTGTTTTAAGCCTGCCGTTCCTTGGGTTATATCCTCTATTCATGTTTTAAATCACTCCTTGAAAAATAAATTAGAGGCCAGCAACTACACCAGCCTCTTTCTTCACATTTAACCCTTCTTAACAATAACAACGCCGTTCGGATCAAGAAGTTTTCCATCCATAATGAGAATGGCCTTGTCTACCCATTCATTAGTGTCATGATCAAAATACCGGAACATAGTCATTTGCATGTTAGAGTTAATCGCATAGTTTTTGAGGTTACAATAAATCGCAACCACATCACCAGCAGCAGCATCGTCATAGTTAGCAACAATATCATCTTCAACCTGAATAACTTCCTTGCCACCAAAACGTTCTTGAGGACCATCGGTAATGCCGTAATTGACACGGCCAATAGGTTGACCGTTAGCGTCCACCATACCATCAATATAGCCCTCGAATGTGCCAGAAGCCATAAAGAAAGATGCCCCAGCTTTATAAGCAAGCGGCATTTTAGCAAATACTTTCTTTTTCCATGCACTCCAGTCAACAAAATCGGCCGCTGAAACAGTTACGATTTGAGCAGCAGGCACGCGAGTATCAGCAGTAATACCAAGGCACTTGCCAGTACCATTACCATTAATTACTGCAGTATCAATAGCGATAACCATAGCTTCAACAATCAAATCCGTGATGACACTTTCGAAACCGGTAAGGGTTACAGTATCGGCCAACAACGATGTAGATACTTTGCACTCCAGGCCGTAGTAACTGAAAGATACATTGGTATTTGATTGTACTTTCTTCTTGTCGGAAGGAGTAGCTTCACCAATCCAAGTCGCTGTTGGCTTGAGGGATAGGATTGGCACT
>Ga0316604_10001560_pt1 | contig 19681 bp, 24 predicted proteins | sample OWC_soil_day20_C_FD_207650 | JGI IMG/M metagenome (GOLD analysis project Ga0316604, IMG submission 207650) | Wetland soil microbial communities from Old Woman Creek delta, Ohio, United States - OWC_soil_day20_CT | ecosystem: Environmental > Terrestrial > Soil > Wetlands | place: USA: Ohio...
GAGCTTTTCGACGCTGTCGTGCGTGACGACGGCGCAGACGCTGCGGCCGCCGGGCAGGGCGAGGCTGACTTCGGCATTGACCGGGCCGTCGTGGATGCGGGTGATCTCGCCCCACAGATGGTTGCGTGCCGTGGTCCGGATGGTCGGGTCGCTGAGCAGCAGCACTGATGACGACTTGATCAGTGCGCTGATCTCCATGCCGATGCTCAGGCCCAGGGTTTCGGCCGACTCGCGGGTGATGACGGCGACCAGTTCGTTGGTTTCGTCGAGCTTGAGGCGGACTTCGAAATCGACATGGCCTTCGCGCAGGCCAACGATCTGGCCGGCAAACTGGTTGCGGGCGCTGGTCTTCATCGACATCCGCTTCAACAACTGGCGGAATTGCTGGAAGTCGCTGGCCAGGCCGTCGTTCATGCTCGCCGACAGACGGTCGAGCGCCGCCTGGTATTCGGCTTCGAGCGCCCGATAGAGCGCTACCGTCTTGTGGCCGTGCTCGGTGAGCAAGGTGCCGCCGCCGTTCTTGCCGCCGGTCGAACGGATGACCAGCGGCTGGTCGGCGAGGTTGTTCATGGCGTCGATGGCGTCCCAGGCCGCCTTGTAGGACAGCGGGACGGCCTTGGCGGCCTGCGAGATCGAGCCGTGCTTGTCGATGGCTTCGAGCAGGCGGATGCGGGTGTCGCCGAGAAAGCTGCCGAACTCGGTATCGACCTCCAGCCTGCTGCGCAAGCGATGTGCGATTTGATCCATTTTGTCGCCTTTGCTACGTTGTGTTGTTGTGTATATAACGATAGCGCAACTGCTGCGGTGCACGTCGAAATTTTGCCGATTTTGCCGCTGCGCTATGGTTGATATTGCGCAACGGGCTTCAGTACAGTGACGACGTGTCTGCTTTGTTTCGCTATGATGTTTCGTATATAGCGAAAAGCGGGCCAGCCCAATAACGATTTCAGGAGAGCAGCATGAAAATCAGCGCACGCAATGTATTCGAAGGGCGGATCACGGCTTTGCTCGATGGCCAGGTCAATGCCGAAGTGGAAGTGACGACGCCGGGCGGCGACCGCATCGTCGCCATCGTTACCGAGGGCAGCGTGCAGACGCTGGGCCTCGCCGTTGGCCAGCCGGCCATCGCCTACGTCAAGGCGCCCTGGGTGATGCTGCTGGCCGGCGAGGGGGGCGTCAGGTTCAGTGCCCGCAACCAGCTGGCGGGGACGGTCGACAGCCTGCACAAGGGGGCGGTGAACAGCGATGTCGCGATCCGGCTGGCCGGCGGTTCGCTGGTCCATGCCGTGATCACCAACGAGGCGGTGCTGGAACTTGGTCTGAAGCCGGGCGTGCCGGCCTGTGCGTTGATCAAGGCCAGTCACGTCGTGCTCGGGGTGCCGGCCTAGGCGTCGAAATGCAGGGCCAGGCTGGCCAGCACCTTGGGTAGCGGCAGGTTTTCTTCCGATTCGAGAATGCCCGGCACCGGGTGCGGGTATTCGTAGAAGATGCCGTAGGTGCCGCTGCGCTGGCCATGCAGATAAACATGGGCGCGCAGTTTTTCCAGTTCGGTATGGCGCAGCGTGACGATGCACGGGTCGGCGCCGTCGTCGGGGACGATGTCGCAGGCCTGGGCGATGCGTTCGTCGAGCGAGACGAGAACACGGCGGATTTCGCGGGATTTGGGGGCGGCCCAGGGATTCACGTTCATGGCATCAGCCCCGGTCGGATTTGGGCCAGCCAGGTCTCCAGGCGTTGTTCGGTGAATACCGGCTGGTTGATCTGGTCGAGGGCCAGACCAAGAAAATCGTCGCCATCGAGGGCCAGCGAGCCGGCGAACTCATAGCCGGCCGCCGGCCAGCGGCCGACGACACGGGCGCCGGCGGCGACCAGCGCATCGTGGATCAGGCCGATGGCATCGACGAATTCGTCGGGGTATTTCTTCTGGTCGCCGAGGCCGTAGATGGCGGCGACCTTGCCGCTCAGGTCGGCCTCGGCCAGCAACGGCAGGAATTCCTCCCAGCTCGGCTGGCTGAGGCCGGTGGACAGCCCCGGCAGTTCGCCGTCGCCCAGCGTCGGGCTGCCGAGAATGAAGGCGTCGTAGGCCAGGAACTCGGCCAGCGTCGCCCGCCCGATATTGACCGGCGCCGCGGCATCGTCACCGAGCTTCTTGGCGATCTGCTTGGCGATCAGCCGGGTGCGGCCGGTGTCGGTGCCGAAGAAAATGCCGATTCTGGGCATGGCGGCTCCTCAGGCGCTGACCGGTTCTTCCTGGGTCAATTCTTCCGGCAGGCAGCCGACCGGGTGGCCGAGGCTGCCCTCCGGGCCGTTTTCGAACTGGACCAGATAGATTTCCTTGCTTTCGTCCAGCTCGGCGACGCCGAAGTGGATGACGACGCCGCGCATGCCGGCAGGGACGATCAGGCCTTCCTCTTCCTCGATGCCGGGCATGCCGCCGTCGTTGAAGATGTCTTCGGCGGCGAACACCATGTCGCCAATCTCGTATTGAACCTTGTCCATGATCTCAGGCCCAGACATCGGCCGGCGCCAGCAGGCGGGCGACCGGTTGATCGAACATCAGGTGCTCGTCGATGATGGTGCCGACGTCTTCCGGCTTGACACCGGTGTACATGATGGCGTCCGGGTAGACCAGCACGCTCGGCCCGAGGTGGCAGGGGCCGAGGCAGCCGGTGTTGGTCAGCTGGAAGCCGGAGGCCCACAGGTTGCGGGTGGTGAATTCGTCCGAGAAGGCCTGCCAGGTCTGGGCGCAGGCCTTGTCCTGGCAGGAGCCGCGCGGGTGGCCGGCCGGGCGGCCCTGGACGCAGACGAGTACGTGTTTCTTCGGTTTGGGCATCTTGATCTCCTTGTCGATGGCTAAGCCATTGCAAGGGTGATGCCAGGGGTAAAGCCAATTAAATCAGCGCCTTGGCCTCAAGGCGTCGTGTCGGGTTTGCGACAAAAGGCGCCGGCGAGGCTTTTCAGGCGGCTTCGGCGGCGAAGCGTTCGGTCAGCCACTGGCCGATATTGGCGATTTCTTCCGGGCAGACCGAGTGCGCCATCGGGTAATCGAACCAGGTGATCGGGTAGTCCTGCTCGGCCAGTTGCTGGCAAGCCTGGCGGCCGAGGGCGAGCGGCACGACGTCATCCTCGGTGCCGTGACCGGCGAAGATCGGCGTCTGCCGGTTGGCCTGGCAGAGCGCCGGGTCGAGTAGGGCCGGGGCCGGCAGGTAGCCGGAGAGCGCGATGATGCCGGCCAGTTTTTCCGGGTAGGTCAGGCCCAGCGTGTAGGCCATGGCGCCGCCCTGCGAAAAGCCGGCGAGGACGATGTTGCGGCTCGGAATGCCGCGCTGGTTTTCGCGCTCGATCAACAAGCGGATGGCCTCGCAACTGGCCCGGATGCCGGCTTCGTCGACCCCGCGGTTGATGCCGTCGATGTAGGTGATGTCGTACCAGGCCGGCATCACGTAGCCGCCATTGCAGGTCACCGGCATGGCCGGCGCATGCGGGAAGACGAAGCGGATGCCGAGCGTTTCCGGCAGGCCGAGGTAGGGCACGATGGGGGCGAAATCGCTGCCGTCGGCTCCGAGGCCATGCAGCCAGATGACGGCAAAGCGCGGCTGGGCGGTGGTTTCGAGTTCGATGGCGGGGAGCAGTTTGGACATGGGGGAATTCCGGTGGGCGCGCCTAGTGGGCGGTCGGCAGAGCGAAGGAAAGGGTGAAGGAGAAGCGGCTGCCCTGGCCTGGCTGGCTCTCGATCTGCAGCGCGCCACCGAGCAGCTCGATCAGCTTGCGGGCAATCGGCAGGCCGACGCCGATGCCGCCGTGTCGGCGAATGCTGCTGCCGTCGGCCTGGATCAGCAGGCCGCCGAGCAGCGGCAACTTGTCGGCCGCAATGCCGGGGCCGGTGTCGGCGACGCAAAACTCGATTTCGGCTTGACCGGCCTCGCTGCGGATCAGTCGGGCCGAAGTACGGATCGTGCCGCGCTCGGTGAATTTGACGGCGTTGCCGGCCAGGTGGCCGAGGATCTTGCGCAGGTTTTCAATGTCGCCGAGCAGCAGCGGCGGCAGTAGCGGGTCGGTTTCCTCGAGCAGGGTCAGCCCCTTGGCCTCGGCGGCGGCCTGTTCGTCCCGCAGCAGGCTGGCGAGTATTTCGCCGCTGGCGAAGAGTTCTGCCTTGGTGCTGAAGTGGCCGGCTTCGAGGGCGGAAAGTTCGATCAGGTGGCTGATCTGGCGCAGCATGTCGTCGGCCGACTGGCGCAGCGGGACGAGCAGTTCGCGCTGGCTGTCGCTCAGCTCTTCCAGCGACAGCAGTTCGGTCATGCCGATGATGCCGTTCATCGGCGTCCGCAACTCATGACTGATATTGGCCAGAAACTCGGTCTTGGTCCGATTCGAACTTTCGGCGACGGCCTTGGCCTGTTGCAGGTTGGCGACCAGGCCGTCTTTTTCGTGCTCCAGCCGGAAGCTGGTTTGCAGCGTCTCGTTGAAGTGGTCGGCGCTGCGCGTGGCGCCAAGCAGAAAGATCAGCGCCATGATGCTGGCGGCGATGTGCATCGGGTCGCTGCCCAGGAGACCGAAGATGACGGCGATGTTGACCGGCCAGGTGTAGAGGCGAAAGGCCAGGCGGTCGGCGGCGAGCACCGGGATGGCGCCGGCGACCATGCCGGCCATGACGAAGGCGGTAAATAGTTGCAGCGTTGTATTGCCGGCCAGCATCAGCAGCAGTGCGCCGGCCGCCCAGACCAGGCCGCCGGCGGCGGCCCCGAGCAGGGCACGTTGTTGCCAGAAGGCGACTTCGCCCAGTCGTTCGGCCGGGCTGGCCTGGCGGTAGCGTTCGCCAAGCGCGATGCGCAGGCCGGCGACGAGCACGGCCAGGCCGCCCCAGAGCGCCAGCGCATAGCCGCTATAAAGCTGATAGCCGATCCAGACGAAAAAACCGGCATTGAGGATGGAGATGACTTGCCCGAGCCGCACATTGCGGTAGAGCAGTTCAACCTGCCGATGCAGGACGAAAGGGTCGGGCGCCAGGCTCAATGGACGGTTTCGTCGAACAGTCGGGCGACGTCTTCGGCCGAGAAGCGGTAATCGTGATTGCAGATGTCGTCGCGAATCAGGATTTCGCCGTGCTGGGCCAGGATGGTCTCGGCATCGGCCCGGCCCAGGCTGCGGATCATGTCGCGGACCTTGGTCCAGTCTTCCGGGCAGTGATAGACGATCGGGCTCGGGTCGTAGAGACGGATGCCCCGGCTGGCGATTTCTTCGTGGAAAAGACGGCCGAGCAGGGCTTCGGCGTCCAGTTCAAGCAGCTCCACCGGCTTGACGGTACTCGCCAGATGGCTGATCCGTTGCCAGCCGTCCTGATCGTGCTGGTCGGCCTCCGGCATCTTCTGCAGGAACAGGCAGGCAGCGGCTTTGGGGCTGGCCGAGGCAAACAGGCGCGACGGCTGCTGTTCGGACTGTTCGAGGTAGTGTTCGAAAATGGCGGCGATGCTGTCGCCGACCATCGGCACGTAGCTTTGGTAAGGCTGGCGGGCGTCCGGCAGGTCTAGGCTCATCATCAACTGGCCGCCCTGCTCGGCGCCGAGCAGTTCCGGCACCGGCGCCGGCAGCACGACCGGGTTGCTGCGCGCCATGCCGCGCATCTGCAACTGCTCGTTGCAGTCCATGACCAGCAACTGGATCGGGCCGTTGCCGCGCAGTTGCAGCGTCAGGCGGCCGGGCTGCTTGAGCTGGCCGGCGATCAGCGCGGTGACGGCGGCGGTTTCGCCGAGCAGCTGGGCGACGGTCGGCTGGTAGTTGCGGTCGACCTGCATCTGTTGCCAGGCGTCGCCGAGATGGACGACGGCGCCCCGGATGTCGAGGCCTTCGAACAGGAAGCGACGGACGGTGCTGGCGCTCATTGCAGTTCCTCCGCATAGGTTTCCGGGCTGAAGCCGACCAGCAACTGGTCGCCGCTGTCGAGCACCGGGCGCTTGATCAGGCTCGGGTATTGCGCCATCAACTGCAGCGCCTTGGCGGCATCGACGTCGGCCCGCTCTTCCTCGCTCAGCTTCTTCCACATCAGGCCGCGCCGGTTGAGCAGCTTTTCCCAGCCGGCCCGCGCGTTCCAGTCGGCCAGGTGCGCCGCGGCGACGCCGGCCTTCTTGTAGTCGTGAAATTCATAGGCGACGCCGTTTTCTTCCAGCCAGGTGAAGGCCTTCTTCATGGTGTCGCAATTCTTAATACCATAGCACGATATGATATATTTTCCCTTCGGGGGGTTTGATGATTCTTGCATACAGTTACATCCGGTTTAGTACGGCAGAACAAGCCAAAGGCGATAGTTTAAGGCGTCAGATTGAACTACGCGAAAAATATCTGGCGGGTAAAAATCTACAGCTCGATGAGACCCTCACCATGCGTGATTTGGGGGTGTCGGCGTTCAAAGGGGCTAATGCGGATGAAGGGGCCCTTGGGTCGTTCCTTCAAGCAATTGATGAGGGTAGGGTTCCACATGGTTCATTTCTTCTTGTCGAATCATTAGATCGCCTATCTCGTGCTTCTGTAGACGTGGCACTGCAGCTCTTTCTGCGGATCATTGGTCAAGGAATTACCATTGCCACCCTTGAAGACGGCCGGGAATATTCACAACCCAGCATTAAAGCCAATTTTACGGATCTGATCGTTAGCATTGCGATCATGGCTCGCGCTCATGAAGAGTCTCAGCGCAAAAGTAATCTAATCTCAAAAGCCTGGAAGCAGAAGCGAGTCGAGGCGGCCAAATCAGGGAAAGTTATGTCGAAAGTCGTTCCCTTTTGGTTGGCTGCCAAGGAAGACCGTTCAGGTTTCGTTGTTCTCAAAGAGAAGGCCAAACTGATTCATCGAATGTTTGAACTTAGTCTTGAAGGACTGGGTGTCGGTTTGATTGCAAAGATAATGAACTCTGAAGGTTCATTGTCACCGACTGGAAAACCTTGGCGTGGTTCAAATGTTGCAAAGTTTCTTAGAAATCGAGCGGTCATCGGGGAGGCTACATTTTCTTCCTTCATGAACCCAGAAAGCAGTCGCGAGGCGACGGATCCTATCCCTAATTATTTCCCTTCGATAATTAGTGAAGACGATTTCTACGCGGTAAGGGATCGGTACGCTAATACCAATATCAAGACCGAACATGGTAAAAAATCTGATCATCGAAATTTGTTTCGACGTAAAGTTTTTTGCCCTTACTGTGGGGGATCGGTTTCAATTTTTGCGATGAAATACAAACGGAAAGATGGGTTGCAGCATTACACCACCTTACATTGTGCGAATCGTAGTAATGGTATGAAATGTCCTTCTGCTCGCTGGGATTACTATGAGTTCCAGCATCTCTTCCTGAACTATGTGAAGGAATTAGATATATCCACCTTGATCGGTGTAGATAGGAGGGGTGGGCAGATTAAGTCCGTGCAACAAGAAATTGGCAAAGAGCGTCTCTTATCAGAGCAACTGACATCAAAGCTAAATAATTTGATTTCCTTGGTCGAGGATGGGGGAATGATCGACGGCGTCGCGAAACGGATGATGATTTTGCAGGACGAAATCCGTGACTCTGCCGAGCGCATGAGCAGCCTAGAGCGAGAACTTGCCAAGATTGAATCGGAACGTCGAGCTGCTGACAGCCATAAAAATGATATGGCAACGCTTATTGGCCTATTAGGCGATCCCGAGCATTCACCAAAACCCTATACGATTATCTCGGATGACGCGGTTAGGCGTCGGGCAAAGCTTTCTATGATGATTGCCGGACTGGTAGAGCGTATCGATATGTTCTCGGTCGGTTACAAGATGACGGAAAGTGTCGAATACAGTAAGGCATACCGCTTCATGATCATTACCTTCAAAAGCGGTGCGCAACGAGGGCTCGCGCATGACGGCTCGACGATTGTCCTGAACGAAGAGAACGGCAATAGAACTTGGTCAGGCTGGAATGTGTTTAATGGACAACAGATGGAGCCGACAACTGAATCGATTACGTTCCTCGCCGAGCGCCTAAAATCTTGGTGAGTAGCGTGTTTATCGATAATAATCAATATTAAGAAAGCCTACTCGTGCTTTAGATGCCCCGCTATCTACTGCAGCGAAGCTTTCAGCATTAACCCATCCTGCAAATAGTTGATCTCATACACAGAGACTTGGGCACCGCGAGGCCCTTTTTTTACCGATTTTACGGGTAGGCCAAAATAGCCGAAGGTCGCATTCCAGACTTTGGCTTGGTTGCGTTCGTTGATAGGGTCCCTGATGCGGCAGCCAAAGAACAGATTGAAGTCGTACATGTTCTTGAAGTAATGCTGCGCAACGGCAAGCAGTTGTTTTTTGCTGACCGTCAGGTTGATACCAGCCGTTTCTATTTCGAAGGCATTGAACGCGGCGCGGCGTGCCGGTGAGCGAGGTTTTTCCTGGGCGATAGCAGCTTGCAGCCGTTTCCTGGCGTCGAGCATGGCCACTACGTTCTCCAGCATCTTGAAATAATCGATCTGCGCTACCTCCAGCAAGGCGGTAAAGCCTTCGAATTCCTTTGTGCGATGCGCATAGTCGGTGACAGCCTGTTTGCTTTTTGATCGTTCCCTTTTGTCCCTAGTGATGTTGGCCTTAAGGCCAGCCTGCATCAGCCCAATGTTCCGGCGTTTTCGAAGATGCCCTTTTTCTAACGTCTCGCGAATGTTCGCGAAGTTGAAGGGAAGCGAACCAAGGTGTGATTTGAGCAGGCAGCGTAGGAGCATGACTTCTTCTGCAGGGCTTTTCACGGCCTTTGCGGATATTTTCCGTTCTTCATCCTCGGTCAGGTCGGAAGCAGCCAGAATTTCCTCGACCCGCTTCGTCGTGGCGTCGTAATCCGCTGCATCTTGTGCGGCAAACCCTTGCGCTTTGGCATCGTCATCGGGAGGTATCGAAATAACCTCGTAGCCCGAATTGATTTTGAGGTCGATGAATTGTTCCAGCTTGGCATGCATCCAACGCTCTTCAAGCCAAGTGAGGCGTGCGTAGATGTCAAACCAAAGCAGTTCGCCTTTTGTAAATTCCGGACGTTCGTCCGGAAGCCGGATGCGAGTGGCCAATTCTCTTTTCATGGCGAGGTTGTAATAAAAGGATTCTGGCCGAGGCGGTTTCGTGTGCTCAACCTGTTGAATCCAGACTTTTGTCGGGATATTGCCGCGAACCCGTGATATCGCTTGGTCGCAATCCTGATAGGTCGATGGCCGTTGGTTGAAAAAGCCAAACGTTGCGGCGAAATGCCCTTCGACGCTGATTGATACGCCTGTGGCCATCGAAGGCGTCGCAATAACAACGTCATATAGCCCCACTTGGCCTTCAGGATCTTGCTGGAAGGCTTTAACGCCTGCATCACCAGTAGTCGCTGATGAAACGAGTATGATCCTGACGCCAGGCCAGTTCTGCTGAATGATGATTGCCAACTTTTCCGCGTATTGTCGGTGGTTGGTGGCGATGAAGACCCTACGTTGAGAGATTGTGTAAGTAACGAGTTCTGCGAGCAGTTGCTCGCGGCTCGGATACATTTCGATACTGCGTCCGGTGAACTGGAAATCGTTGATATACCCGAGCAGTTCATCCGTTCCGAGGTGTTCTGGCCCTCGCAGCTTCGCCATCACGCCAATCGAAAGCTCTGCCGTTAGGTCTGCATCGAGGCAAATGATGCGTTGTGCTAAACGAACCTGACGAATCAGGGTATTGATGACATCGCGGCGCCGCCTTTTGAGCGTGTCTGCCGTGAGGTGGCGCAATACCTGCTCGGACTCGTCGATCAGGATTGTGTCGTAGTACATTTCCTTCTCTTTCGGTTCGGGAATTAAGCGGGGCAGGCTGTCGAGGCAGATTGCAAACCTTCGTTCCCTTGCCGATCTTGTGACCTGGTAATCCTTGAGTCCCAACTCCTTTGCCAATGCCGACAGCAATGAAATCCGATGGCCGATTAGCAATACGCGTCCCTTGATCGTTGGCATCAATTCCTTCAGGACACTGGTTTTGCCCGTTCCCTTGGGGGATTTGATGAACAGCATGCCCTTCTTCGGTATTGCGGTATTCGAAGGTACTTCCAGATAACGCTGGCTGATACGAATTACAGGCGAGGGGTATTCAACCAATGGCACGCTTGCCTTCATGGGCGAAGGCTTTGGTGGCGCAGGCACTGTATGGAGATTGGCAAGGTGATTGGCTTTGCGCACCTCATGCTTCTCGACCCAGTCGCCGATAATCTGCGTTGGCTTGCTCTGGAAAAGGGGCAGGCTGAATATCTTGTTTGCGGCGTTGTCCCAAATACAAAGGGAAGGGCCAAAGCGATAGACGAAACAGTCGGCGTGCTGATCATCGCGAAATGGCGAAAAACAACGTTCGCGATGGTCATAGCCATCTGGCAATCGCTGGTAGAGGTCATAAATTGACTCGCTGTCGCCATTGGCTAGCAGGATGTGTGAGACAGATGTGGCAACCTCAGGCTGATGCGACTGGCTAGCCGATACTCGTTCAATATTCGATGCCGTGACGACTGGTTCGATGTCATTCCAGTCTAGGGCTTTGCCTGAATTGGCGTAGAACACATAGTCCAATTGCCGGTCTGGATGAACGACTGGGAAGTAGAAGGGCTGGGATAGGGTGAATGACGCTGGATCGGCGAAGGGCCAAATGATTTTCATGCGATTGATCCGCAGCATCCAGCTAATTTTGTCGCAGCGGGAGCTAAGCGGCAGGATGATGCGAAATCGATCTACATGGTCATGCTCGGCTACTCGGTGGTGATACGACGTGTAGAGGATGTAGCTGTACTCGGCGAAGGCTTCCTTCGCCTCGTCGAGGCTGATCGTGCTTCGACCTTTCCCAATATCGTTATCGATGTCCAGGATCAGCAGATCCTTTCCTTCGACGTTCTGATTGCAGCGACTGTATTCCGTCGCATTTCGTTGCGCCTGCGGATCATCGGGCAATCGGTAATCGGATGGCGAGAATAGGCAATACCGATTCTCAGCAACGGCGGTGCTGGCCCATGCTTCGCGGTCATCCGTTACTTCGGGAGGTGCGGCAAATCGTTCGACTAGTTCCGCCCAGGTATCAACTTGCCGCTTCAGGTTGGAGGTAAATTTGTTGTGGACGAGGGCGAGGTTGAACTTTTGCATGGCGATCAACAAGCAGGTGATTACGCACAGTATCAGCTATTTTCCGTATCTGGTAACTGTTATTTTATATAGAGGCAAAAATATATTACGGTTCATTTCTTGAACCGGAGAGAGGGTGCCCAGTCGATGTGCCGGATGTTTTTGCTCACCATCGACCTCCGTAAGTCTGAATGTTTGAGCGCGGTGCAGCCCTGCACATGCTTGCCAGACCACCATAAATCGAGCTGCTACGATCTCCTATTTTCCGACTGTTGTTTTGGCGCAAATATTGAAATTTAATTCGAATGCTTAATAGGGGGGTGGGTTTCGACTTGATTTTAAAAAGCCGAAATTTTGAATGTGCGTATTATTTGTCATGTTATATCTATCCCGTAAAAATTATCGTAGACATTTAATTGGCTGGTATTTAATATTGGCCTCGTCGTAGTAACCGCTCTTTAATAATTTGGAAGTGTATGGGTTTCCCCGTGAGGGGAAGGAGTTTGTGCGCCTTTATATCCCCTTGTGTCGCCTGAGAATGACGCTTGGGGGCCAGACCCCTCAATTTTGTTGGGTCTCTCGCTTCGGCGGGTAATTCAATATGTAAAGGTAGTAAAAAATGTGCAAGAAAAACACGACTGGTGTACAGACTCCTCATTCCACTTTCGCCTATGTCTCGGCAATCTCCTTTGACATGGGCAAGGCTTCATTGAAAAAGCGGAATACCAACATCTTGCTCGACCGTCTCTTGGTTGAGGTTCACGAAAATCTGGAGATTTCTGATCGTGGGGCGCGTTTTTACAAGAGTCTGGTATCAGATACTAGTCTCATGAATGCTATGCTGAATTATCAGCCAGATGATTCGAACTTGCTGGATGCTATCTCAACGGTAGCGTATGCCCTTAAGTCAGAGGACTTCCCAACCGATATGACTTGGCGTGTCAGGCAGAAGATTAAGCACTTGGCAGAGCTGTATTACGTTGTCAAACAAGCTGAAATTAATGAGATGTTGGAGCGGTGGGAAATGGAGGACGCAGCATGAATATCGCTGACACCTCCGGCATTATTAGTTCGTTCCTTGTCGCAGGTTACAACGTGTCCGAAGAGGGAAAAACCGAGCGTTGGGATAAGTTGATTAGCCTGCGCCCTGAAGGTGGATTTCCCATGTACCTTGATGGCTACGCTCAAGGATTGACGCTTGAGAAGTATTACGCGCTAGAAATTGATGATCTTTCGATCAATGGTAAGCAAATCATCTGTTCAGGCACGGCTCTAGATCAAATCCTTGACGCCGTGAATGCAGGTGTCAATCTCTATTGCACAAGCGAAAAATCCACAGGTATTACGAGCAAGGCCAAATTGGACCTTCGGGAGTCGATTAGCATGTGGAACTTGTTCTACCTTGTTCTTGTCCGTATGTTGATGGTCCAGAACGGGGTGGCAGCATGAGCACCGTAACCGACGCCGAAATTAATGACCAGCTGACGGCCACGGCTTCGCGGTTGCGTATCGACGTTTCGACGTGTGATTCAAACAGGTTGAAGCGTATTCAGGTGGAACTGATGATGGGGCGAGGCAAAGCCATGTCTCGACGTTCCGACTTGCCGCGTCCCGATGTCTATACGGCGGCAATCAAGGAAGTGAAGGCAGCGATCTGACTATGGATACTGACGAACTTATCCTTGATCGATTCTGGGATTTCGACTTGCCAGATGCGGACGAAACAGGGTGTGCCATGGAAAATGACTTGGAACGCGAGTACCTTGTTTCAATCACCAACGACCTAACCAAGGTCAATGACATCGATACATGGCATTTTGACAACATCCCGTATCTTTACGCCGCCTGCCTGTAGTTCGACCCAGGCAGGAATCAGCCGGTGACTCCCATACACTTCCCGAAAAAAGAGCAAAAGAAAGCCGACCTCACAAGGGTCGGCTTTTTTCGTTGACGGCCTGTCAGTATTCGCTGGGCAACAACAGGACCACATGTTCACCATCGCCACAGGCATACAGAGGGTATTGGGAAGTCGCTGTACTCGATCTGCTGGGTTGCCCATACCTTCCCATTCCCATCATCCAGCGAGAGCAACCCGCCCGTTTCCGGCGAGCATCGCTACGTGGACAGCCCAATACTGACGTCCTGGCAGATGCGCTTCAGGCGGGCAGGGCTGTTCTCCACGTACCGGGCTGTCATGGCAAGTGACGCATGGCCCATGTCCGTTAGAGCAAGGCTAAATCCGTGATACAGAGCAAGACAGAGTTGCCCTGAAATTTAGCCCCGAGTAGTCCGCGAAGCCCCCATTTTTGCACCGCGGTGACTGTCGAATCAGCGCAATGAGTACCTCGTGGCAACCAATTTATTGGTGCGTCGCCGAGTGTTGTAATCGCGCAAATATTGGAATTTCGATTTCATCGGTCTTAATAAGCTATTAAATACCAAAGGTTAACCATGGGTTTTGTTTGTCCGGATAATCGGGCAAGGTTTTAAATATTATTTTTTATATGCTGGTTGCATGCCTGTTTTGAAATAACGCTATCGTTTTGTTTGTATCGCATGCAATAATATTTTCGTCGGTTGCAAAACAGCCGAATGTTCAAACAATCTGATAATAGGAGAATTCAAATGAATCAGAATCAAAATGCAGCTAACGTATCGTCTTTCGAGCACTATGGGAAAAAGGTGAGAGATTGGAGTGCCAGAGAATGGACTCGGTTTTATCGAGAAGAAGTGGCGCCAGAATTGATTTATGAATACGAATACACCAGTGACATGATCGACGATGTTGAACGATACTTCAAAGGGCCTAATTTTAATGACGCTGAGGTTATGCGGTTGGCCAACTACGGCGATGCGGATTTTGAGTCATCTGTATATTTTGCTGAATGCATCGATCTTGGTATTGTGGGTGAGTATCCTCCGGTTTTTGTTAAGTTAATAAATGACTTGGTACTAGTTCGCCGAGTGATGGCGTTATACGAGGAAGGTTTACCCGTACCTTGTGAAATTAAATCGATGTCTGAACCTGACGCTATCGAATGGGTTAAATGCCAGGAGTATTGTCTTGCTGATAATAATGCAAACACAGCTGAACGTGCGGCGATGGCTAGGGATTTCAATTTTCTGCTTGCGAAATTTCCTTCTTCTCTTCACTCGGCATCTTCGGGTTCGTTGCTTATGCTAGTTAAAAAGACCAAGATAGACAATTTGGCCTCGGTGGTGATGTCCATTGACACTGAGTCAATTATTCCGGACGAGGAGTTTCTACCGTCAAGGCACACTAGCTGATCAAGCAATTAAACCCGATCGCGATATAGGCTGGTGCTACAACCGACAATGCTTACATTCGCTCGGTCTGGTGCTTTCGAAACAGGCTGCGAGGACTTACCGAAATAGTTTTACCTTTGTAAGTCCGGACAGTAAAAGGCTCCTGCAGGAGCCTTTTGTTCGTCTACGGCTTACATAATTTGGGGACCGTGTGCGAGTTCTTTGAAGCAATCTGCAGTGAGATTGGTCTGCCATGCGACGTTGCTCAGCGCTATACAGCACGTGTTTGTGCAGAGTGAGCCGCCAAAGTCTCATTTGACCCAAGCTGTGGGCAAACGAGGGCATCTAGAAGTAGCCCTACCAGGCATGCTGATGGCGACGCACGGTATCGCCAATATGCGCTATCTAATGACTGTTATTTTATATTAAGGCAAAAACAGTCAACGGTGCTTTCCTTGCGAAGCGGTCTCAGGAGACCAGTCCGATACTGACGTCCTGGCAGATGCGCTTCAGGCGAGCAGGGTTGTTCTCGACGTACCTAGCAGTCATGGCAACTGACGCATGGCCCATCAGCGTGGAGACAGCCTTGATATCCACTCCCTTCTCGATCAGGCTGGTAGCAAACGTCCGCCGTCCTGAGTGGCTGGATGCGCCATTGATCCCTGCTGCCTGATACAAGCGGGAGAAAAGCTGCTGGAGAGTATTGGGCGTGAAGCTGCCACCCTTCTGAGACTTGAGCAGGGCAGAGTCAGAATTGAACAGGATGCCTTCCTGCGCTCGCCGATCTGCCAAGTACCGGTTCAGCGATTTCCTGACGGCAGATTGGGTCAGATAGACCAGCCTGACCTTGCCGCCTTTGGTTGCCTTGCGGCCCAGTATCAATTCATCGCGCAGTTCGCCGGTCGGCATGATCACGTCGCGGACCTTCAGCGCGGCCATTTCCTTGGCGCGGAGGCCCAGGCCAAACGAAAGGTAGATCATGGCCTCGTTACGCAGCCCGTGTTTGCCACTCCTGGCTATCACTAGAAGGCGCTTGATGTGGGTTTCATCTAGAACAGATGCCCGACGTTCCTGATTGTGGATCATGGCAATGTTTCAATTGTGTATGACAATTGCAATTTTAAAACATGCCGTGAACCGTGGAAACGACGCTCAAACCCGCATGGTTACGGGGATTGGCAATGTTTAGCTATTGCCATTAGTAAACATATTGTTTGATTTTGTGACGCTGACCAATAGCAAGTTAATCTTTCGCCGGATAGGGGTAGATCATTTATCCGGATTAGCCTCATGCACTCGTGTGGTCGTTAGGCGGATGCATCGTGGCGATGCTTGGAAGACCTGCATCGAAGGCGGCTGTAACTCTTGTGCCAGCCTGTTTCGTGAGCAGACATATGACTAAAGGTTGGGTTACATCGGATGAACGTGCGTCGTACAATGACAGGATTATATAAGTGAGGTGTTGCAAGGATGAATCTGGTTGAGGCTAAATCCATCTTGGTTACTGGGCAGGCGCCTAGCGTGGAGGAACTTCTGCCCTTCATGGAGGACCGGGTTCCTTACAGAGTGATGCAATCCTCCTTGCGACGGGCGGCTCTGCCATCATTTCAGGCTTGGGAGGACATCCCTGGTCATCTATCGGCATGGGCCCAGAAACAAAAGAATTGCACCCCTCCAAACCTCACGTTACAAGAGATTCTTAGGCAGCATCTGTATGCTGGTGAAAAGGCGATTCGGTTGACCAAGTATGAGGCGACCGGCGAACTGACCATTTCGGAAATTGCCAGGGCTGTACAAGCTGCGGAACTTCCTATATCACCCTATCGTTCCATATATCCTCTTCCGCTAAATGACGATGCGTTAGATTCAGTTGAGACAGGTTGTTTTCCGGTTGAGATTGTGCAAGATGAGAAGAAAACTGCGGTAATGTTCTGCAGCCGTCGAATTTATCGTGAGGAAGTTAGGCTCCCCCAGCCAGAAGATGGAGAGCCATTTTCAGATTTCGTAGAAATATTCGGCATACGGTATCAGCGGAAGCAACGTTTCGATGTCCTCGTTATTGATACTGAAAACGACAATTTTGAGTTTCGGATTGATGCCTCTAGCCATATCGGAGTTCGAGAAATGGAAAGAGCTGCAGAAGATTTTATGAGTGCGGCATCGAATTTTTTGAAACGAGTCACTAATAATGCAGCATTTGATTATGGCGTCACAAGGAACTTTTTTCCCGCGCTACGAGCTTTCTACAATGACAAGAATTGCTGTGTCACTGAGCTAGGCTTCAAAACCGATGGGGGAGCCCCAACCAAAACGGCTAAAGCTCGTCGGAGAGGAGAAGACGTACGTGCCGACCTCTTCCACAAAGGCGGGAGTCAGGCAGTAGGCGGTAACATTGATCCTTATAAAATTACGGTTGAATGGCCGAGCGGACTTCCCGGTGCAGAGGTTGAATTACCTGGAACGGTGTCGTTACTAAACCAAGTCAATCCTTCACTTACCCTTTCGGTTTTGCGTGGTTGTGGGACGGAAGCGGAAGTCGTTAGTGTGTTGGCGAAATTAAATTCAGCGATCTGAGTTTTTCGACATGAGCAGGACTGATCTGATCGACTGTATTTTAGGTGACTGGAATGAGAATCCAGAGATGCAATCTATTTGTCTTGCTATCGTGGGTTATATTCATTCGACTGATTCGGCCACTCTTCGCCATATTACTTTTTCAACTCTCTTACGCGAGTCAAATACGCAAAGCTACGAGGCGGTTTTGCAGGCTGCCGGTTATCTCAGCGGTAGCGTGAGATTGATGGATTGGAGATGGGAGTATATAAACGACGAGACGGGCAGGTGCGAAGAGGTCGATCTATCAACCTACAATGCGGCCAAAATAGATCCTGCTAATTTTAGCTCGCCGTTTTCCGGAACGCTTGAGCCTGACTTCTTAGAGCATGTTTATCCATATTTTGTTGGGAATATAAGTCGTGAAACTCCTGACAAAGCAGGAGAAAGCAATGAGTGAGGGATTGAATGCTCGTAAAATCGAAGCCCTTGCTCTTGTCAATCCATGTCTTCGTCGTATGCTGGATGCACTAACGGCGGCGACCTACGAACAATTTGTTGATGGTCTCTATAGACATTTGGAAGACGTCATTAAGTTTCTTGAATTAAATCGGGAGCTTCGCCATAAAGATGATGAGGATCGCTTAACGGTTGAGATTGCCGGTCAGTTAAAACAGTGCGCGTATCAGGTTACCCATAATGAGAAGGTGGGTGGCCATGCTGACTTAGTTGTACGCTCGGCTTGTAATGATTCTTGGCTATGGGTTGGTGAAGCCAAATGGCATAGTAGTTATGATTATCTGCTTCAGGGGTATCATCAACTCACCACACGTTATCTCCCAGGGACGACAAATCGAAATAAAGGGGGAATGCTGATTTACCTCAATGTAAGAGATGGATACGCCAAGGAAGTTATAAGGCAGTGGCGCTCAAAGCTGATTGAGGAATACCCGGCCACGAAGTTTGAAGAAAGTGAGTCGTGTAATGATCTTGAATTCCTGAGTACTCAGGATCATCAGGATACTGGCGTACCTTGCACAGTACGGCATATGGCTATTTGTCTAAAGCATGCTCCGCTAGCCTAAATTCACTTATCCTTAGTTTGCGCTCCTTACCGCTTGCTGCCTAATTTACGGCTGGTCGGCAGCAAGTTACCATTGTTTTTCTTTGCTAGTTAAACAGCCAACTGCTCCAGCGTTCCACCCTGTTGAACGAATTCAGCAACCCACTTCGGTTGGCGACCACGGCCAGTCCATGCCTGATCAGCATTCGTCGGATGGCGATATTTGACTGCCACTGGGCTGCGCTCCTTCTTCTCAGATACCGTACCCAGCAACTCGTCCAGCGAGAAGCCACGCTCTGCAGCCAATGCTGCGAGATCCTTCAGTGCTTGCGCCTTCTCGTCCTTTTCACGACGCTTAATTTCAGCGGGAATGACGGTCAGCAGGTTCTTCAGCTCGGCGAGTGAAAGGTTGGATAGTTCCATTGTGGATTATTCCTTGAGTAATAGTTTTGAAAGCTCGCGCATTATAACCAAACAACTGGCAATGAAACGAAATGCTAAGGCTTAGTATGCCTTGCTTTCCAATGCAAATTGTCATGTTTTTGTGCGATTACAGCGGGATTCTATAAATAAAATGTAATACAAAATTCTGGTGTGCGTGACTCGCTGCCAGGAAGGTATTGCCAATCGTGCCGCTGAAATACCTGATGTCTCGAACAAGAGCCATATTGCTTAGTAATGTTTAGGAGCACGGAAAGAAAAGAACAAGCAAGATTAAAAGAGATCTCTGAAGGTCAGCAGATATCAGCAAAGATCAGCGGATGAAAAATAACAAGAACAAGGAGAAAGCCAATGGCAATCCGCAAATTACTTCCAGTCCTGACCGACTTCCTTATCGAAAAGGACTTCATATGGCATGTCACTGCCAATTTCAATCGCACGACTAATTTCGCAGCAGGTCGAGACAAGCTCAAGACCTGGGCTTCCTTCGTTGATCGCAAGCTGCATGGTCGCCGCTACTACCTGAAACCAGCCCAGGACAGGTTGTTCTTCGTTGCTACCCCTGAATTGGGTACATGTGGCGACAACCTGCATTACCACCTGTTGGTTCGTGTTCCTTCCGCTTCCAAGGCCAATTTCAAGCTGGTAGCGGAGCCGATCTGGCAATCCCTGGTGAAATGCGGAAGTTTGTATGTACAGGAAATCGGCGATTCCTTCAGTGACCAGCAACGGGTGATTAGCTACGACCTGAAGGACCTATCCCATCGGGACAACTACGCCCATATGATTTTCTCGACCGAGTTTTCGCCACTGGATGTGGCAACCAATAACAATATACAAGGAGACGCAGCATGAAAATAACCGATTTAATCCCCTCGATTCCCGACGACTTTCTCCAGCAACAGGTGGAGAGGTATCGAAATATGTGGGGCTCTGGTGCCCGACAGGAAGTTGAGCAGGAAGACGAGCTTGAAGTTGGCCAGGATGAGGATTCGCATGGAGAGCAGCCATGATGCAAATCGTCAGTTGCAGGATGCCTCCTGACATGGTGGCCAAGTTGGATGTGGTAGCCAAGGATGGCAACCTACGTCGATGCGAGGTCATTCGCCGGATGCTGTGGTTCTACTGAGGTGCTCCCCGTAATCAGTGCCACCGGCAATTTAGTAAAGTCCGTTTTCGAGAAGGAGAATGGACTTGAAGAAGCGGTTTTCAGAAGAGCAGATCATCGGCTTTTTGCAGCAGGCGGAAGCCG
>Ga0316604_10001561_pt1 | contig 19669 bp, 14 predicted proteins | sample OWC_soil_day20_C_FD_207650 | JGI IMG/M metagenome (GOLD analysis project Ga0316604, IMG submission 207650) | Wetland soil microbial communities from Old Woman Creek delta, Ohio, United States - OWC_soil_day20_CT | ecosystem: Environmental > Terrestrial > Soil > Wetlands | place: USA: Ohio...
ATGAAATGATTAAGCGCGGCGAATTGCCCTCGGTCAGAATCGGAAAGCAGCTTCGGATTGCCCGCAGTGCGCTGGAAGATATTTTTGCTGCGGATCAGCCCGTGAGGAACGAACCGGCGTCCACACCCGCGACCGTTTCCATTTCGGGCAGCGTGGTTCTCTGCGGACAGGATCTCTCGTTGGATTTGATTGCAAATCAGGTTTCGGCTCAAATGCCAGACAACCCGGTTTTACGCTCTTATCTGGGAAGCTATAACAGCTTAAACCTGCTCTATCAGGGGAAGGTTGGCATTGCCACGGCGCACCTCTGGGATGAAAAAAGCGGAACCTATAATCTTCCCTTCATCGAAAAGCTGCTGCCCGGTATGGACGTAACAGTGATACGCCTGTTTGGACGCATGATGGGCATTTACGTCCAGAGAGGAAATCCAAAGCGGATTACCGGATTGGGCGACCTGCGCCACCGGGAGATTACACTGGTGAATCGTGAAAAGGGCAGCGGAACCCGCATTTTATTAGATGAGAAGCTGAAAGCGGCCGGGATTTTGAAATCGTCCATCAATGGCTATTTAAATGAGCAGTCCTCTCATATCACCGTGGCAGGAACCGTGGCGCGCGGGGAAGCGGATATGGGACTGGGTACGGAAAATGCTGTCCGTCAGGTGGAGGGTGTGGAATTTATCCCGCTGCAGCAGGAGTGGTACGACATGGTGTTTCTCACGGAACAGGAGCAAAGCGCTGTTCTACAGGCCATTTTGAGTTATATCCACTCAGACCGTTTCATTAAGGTGCTAAACCAAATGGGTGTGTATGATTTTTCACAGACGGGTAAGAAATTTCGTCTGTAACAAGTCATAACTGTTTTGGCGACCTTGACAGAACCTGGTGGAAAAATTGATTGAGTATTCGTATAAGCATGAAACGAACAGAAAAAAGCCTGCTGCTTTCCAGAGGGGGAAAGCAGCAGGCTTTTCGTTATTGGGTTAAAGCTTATTTGAAATGGTACCTTCCACATACCGCCGGATGTAGCCCTGCTTATTATTCTGCCAATGGGCGTCCATTATGGTACGGGCGCGGCTGGGATCCCGCGCCTTCATTGCGTCGACCAATTCGCTGTGATAGTGCAGGCCTGGAACCATTTGCGCATTTTTGTCAGCGCCCAGCCACATGGCCCGCATCATCTGATGGCTGACGGAATCAATCACATGAATAAGGCGCTGATTTCCGCAGTTATTGACATAAAGCGAGTGGAACAAAAATTCTTCCTTTGCCGCTTCAAAAAAATCCTCCGACGCCAGATAGTTCGCTTCTCGGGCAATTGACTCCTCCATGGCCTGAATTACGGTAGGTGTTGCAAATTCTGTGCACAAAAAAGCAGCCATTCCATCATTGGCAATTCTCAATTCATAGAGTTCCTTAATGTCCTTGATGGTTATCTGAGGAACAAAGGCGCCGCGATTGGGAATCATCTCAATATATTGGTCGTGAGCGAGCAGAATCAAGGCTTCACGTACAGGGGTTCTGCTTACGTTGAATTCCTTGCACAAATCGCTTTCCAGCAAAAAGGTGCCCCCATCATATTTGCCGTTGATGATATCTTCTTTCAGTTGATCGTAAATCACATTCTGTTTGCGCGTAGGGGTAGCCTTTTTGACCATAACACTGTCCTTTATAATGACCTTTCAGTAGTTCAAAAAATGTGGCAAGATATAACTTACTAAATTATAACATAGGTAAGTTAAAAATTGCAAATAAAAAATGTTATGCGGAGTCTCATATTGAAGTACGCAAGCCCTCAGGCGGCGGACGCAATCGATTGAAAGAGCGGCTAAGGCGAAGAAAAAGCGTTCAGTTGCGCCAAAACAAATGGTGAAATTCACATAAAAAAACCAATCTAATAGTTGACTTTTAGATAGAATATATATATTATTATATATGCATATTGTATACATGTTGAATACAAAAAATATATGAAAAAGCTGAAGGAAGATTTGAGATTGTGGGTGATATGGAGAGAAGCATACGAACGTGTTCGGAGACTGATGTTTTGGCTCCCTAAATTTTAACAGATAGAAGCGAGGTATCAAAATGTCTCGAGACGAATCAGCGATTGAACAAACTGGGGCGACGACCAGAAAATATGGTGTGGGAATGCTGGTTGTGCTCGGTTTCCTATTTGCAATGACGGCACTACATATTAACCCCATTGAATCTTCCATGCCCGGAATGGCAAGCGAACTTGGCGGAGCGGCAAACAGTACGGCAAATGTTGCCTCTGCTTTCTTTTTCGGGATGATGATCGGTCACTTGGTGATCGGACCGATTTCAGATATTATCGGACGCAAAAAGACGATCCTTGTTGGGTTGGTTTTGCTCATGATGGGTGCGGCGGTCTGCGCCGCCGCGGAATCCCTTTTTGTTTTAATTGTGGGGCGTGCCATACAAGGACTGGGAGGCGCCGCCGCTCTGTGTACCGGGCGTGCGATCGGTGGTGATGCGGGAGCGGGACGGGCTTCGGCACAGACGCTTTCCCTGATGGAAATTATTTCGGCGACAGTAGCGGTTTTTATGCCCATCATCGGCAACACCATTGCACAGGCGTTTGGGTGGAGATCGGTATTTTTCATGATGATTGTTATTGACGCCGTTCTGGCTGCCGCAATGATGATCTTTGTGCAGGAGACCTCTCTGACATCAGGAAAAGAGGCATGGAAAAGCCTGTTGAATGATTTGAACTCATGTTTGGCTCAGCCGGTTTTTCTGATGTTCGCGCTTGCGTTCGGATTTGGAATCGCTACTTTCTTTTGCTACACCGGCGCCTCAGCCTTTGTGTTTGTCAATGAGCTGAAGATGAGCCAGACAGGATATGCGATTCTCTATTCAAGTCTTGGTATCACCATGGTCCTTGGCGGCATAGCGGCCAAATATTTTACGAAGCGGTTTGAACCGAAAAATGTCTTTCGCATCACAGTCGGTCTGCAATTTGTTGACGCGGTGGTGATTACTGTACTGTTTGCCACGCACACGGCGTCCGTGGTTCAAATGGCGGTCTGCTTTGCTTTGATCGCGGGCGGAAACGCGATTGTTCTCCCGGTGGGGCTGGCACTGGCGTTGAATGAGTCAGGCCGCATCAAAGGTTCTGCGGCAGCCTTCTGCGGATTCGCGCAGTACTGTTTTTCATGGCTGTGTACAACCGTTCTTTCCATGGTAAAAACGACGGGAAGTATCGGCATGATGACCGGGTTAGCCATGTGTGTGACGGCTTGCTGTGCGTTTTTGTTTTGCACAGGAGGTGATTTGCTCCTGCGCCGCCGTTCCGGCTGATCGGATGTTCTGCATCGTCATGCTGCCCTTTCGTTCTGCTTACGGACGGAATTATTTCATAAATAATTATGATAAACATGACCGGTATGTATGTTCTATTATCAAGCTTGGTTATTTACATTGTTTAAATTAGAGCGGAAAAGGGCTTGACAATTCAGTTGAATCGACATATCATAAATTGTATTCACTTTGTATACAATGAGAATACAATAAAATTTTAAGCTCAGAATCCACAAAATACGCGTGTTGAAAAGCAATATGAGACAGAAAGGAGAGGATACGGCACTTGGCGCTTAACGTGTGTTCCCTAACGTTCGAATGCTAAAGGAGATGTGGAAAAATTGTCACAGGAAGAAAAAACGATTTCACAGGGGGCTTCCGGCGTAAAAAAATACAGCGTGATGATGTCGGTCATCTGCGGCTTTATGCTGTCGATGGGCGCGATCCATATGGATACCATCAACTGGATTCTCCCGAAAATTGCATCCTCGCTGTCCACAGGAAACAGTACTTTAATGGTGACCTCAGGATTCTTTTACGGAATGATGATCGGTCACGTGCTGGTTGGTCCGATTTCGGACATGATCGGCAAGAAAAAAACCATGCTGATCGGGTTCATTCTCTGCATCATCGGCGCTGCCATCGGCGCAAATTCTGGCTCTCTGACGGGACTCATCGCCGCTCGTATGATACAGGGTATCGGCGGCGCCGCCACCTCTAATGCCGCCCGCGCGGTCGGCGGAGATGCCGGCAAAGGGCAGGCCTCCGCGTTCGCCCTCGCGTTTATGCAGATTTTTTCCGGCGCGATTCCCATTATCCTGCCGCTGACCGGCAAATGGGTCGGCAATACCTGGGACTGGACCGCCATCTTCTGGCTGCAGGCGATCATCTGCATCGTGCTGGCGCTGCTCATGGAGATTTTCGTAAAGGAAACCTCTGTTACCATGGGCAAGGGATGCTTTAAGAAAATGGCTTCCGATTTCAAAAGCTGCCTGCTCTCAACCGAATACCTGATGTTTGCCTTCTGTTTTGCGTTTAATATGGCACTTTTCTTCTGCTATGCCGGCTCTGCGTCCTTTGCCATGGTGACTGAACTGGGAATGGACAACAATGCTTACGCAAATATGTATGCCATCAACGCCGCTATGATGGTTCCCGGCGGTATTTTAGCCGGAGTACTGGCCCGAAAGGCAAAGCCACAGCACACCATTCGTGTGCTCAATACGTGCCAGATGATTATCGCGGTGATCATCAGCGCCATGTTTATGACCGGGAACGCGCACTATCAGGTTTTGCAGTTTGTTTGGTGGGTATTCCCATTCATCCAGGGTATGACGCTTCCCACTGCCTTGGCGCTCGGGCTCAATGCTTCGGGCAATGTCACAGGCTCCGGCGCTGCGTTTATGGGGTTTGTGCAGTATGTGTTCTCATCCATCACCACCACCATTCTTGCGTCCATCAAAAGCACCGGTTCCATTGGCAGCGTCATTGGCTGGATCATGGCAATCTGTGCGCTGATGTCCATTATCTTCTGTACCATCGGCATCAATCTGCTCAAAAAGCATAATCCGGATGCCGTTGCCTGACGGTTATATCAACCGTCTCACTGACATTCCCTGTACCGATCTATTGATAAGGAGAAATCTAACATGTCATATCTATATAACAAGCACCATCCGTTCCGAACCTACCTGAAGGACTATGCTGAAACATGGGCCGGCATGGCTTATCTGCGCCGGGAGGACGGCATTTTGGAGGTGAGGTTCCATACGGATGACGGTCCGGCCCGATTCTGCGAAGCGATTCACGCAGGTTATGTTGGACTGCTGTTTGATATCAGCCATGACCCGGACAATGAGCTTGTCATTATCACGGGCACCGGGGACAGCTTTCTGTCCCTTGCCGACGAGGAAATGTCCTTCGTGCATGTTGATTACCAGAGTAGCGTGACCTATGACTGGTGGTATCTGAACGCCACCCGCACTCCGCTTGCGTGGCTTGATATCCCCGTTCCGGTGATCTGCGCGGTAAACGGCCCGTTCACCATTCATCCGGAATCTGTCCTTTTGTCCGACTACATCATTGCCGCCGACACCGCCTATACGGTTGACCGGCATTTGCAGGATGCCGGTTGCGCCCCGATTGACGGAATCAACATTCTGTATGAAAAGTTTTTTGGCCCGAATGCCGGCCGCGCGCTGCTGATGAATGGCGGCGTCATTGACGCCCAGCGGGGGCTGGAGGTTGGAATGTTCGCAGAAGTGGTCCCCCATGGACAGGAGCTTGAGAGGGCGTGGGCATTTGCCCGTGACTATATGAAAAAGGTACCTTCGCGTATCGTTCGCCGCATGACCCGCGAAGCCTTTACGCAGTCTCTGCGGGAGTCATTTATGAAGGAGATCCGCTCGAGCCTCTGCCATGAATGCTATTCCTCCGAACTGAGAACAGATTCCCGACCGGACGCGGGACATCAGAATATGGTGAACAAAGAAAAGTAATTTGCTTTATCATGGGACCTTGAACCGAAAAAGAACCAAATCATTAGAATAAGAGAATTTTTTCTCCCGATAAAATGAAAGTGTGATAAACGATGAAATTAGTAACATTTGAAGTGGAAACATCATTTGGTGACGTAAGACGTCTGGGGGCTGTCCGTAAGGATGGATATATTGTGAATCTTACCACCGCCCGTGAACTGTTTTTGACTTCACGCGGCATATCGGAGAGCTGGATTCAGGCAAAGCTTGATTGCCCCGACTCCATGCTGGAATTCATCCGCTCCGGACAAAGCGCGTTGGATGCCGCCGCGGAAACTATGGATTACGCGGCGAATTTGGGGACTGAACCAATCAATGGCATGACGGCGGTGTTTGACTCCGCTGCCGTGCGGCTGCTTACTCCGCTGCCCAGACCCAATTCCATCCGCTGCTTCTCTCTGAGTGAAAAACACATGCTGGCAGGGATTGCTTCCATGCAGGACACGGAAATGTGGGGCGGGACAAAGCCGTCTCTTACCTCGCTTCCGCCGGAGTGGTATAACCTTCCCACCTACTACAAAACAAGCGTTACCGAAGTCTATGGCCCGGAAGACACGGTTCCCTGGCCCGCGCTGACCGGACGGTTCGATTATGAGATGGAGGTTGCCACCGTCATTGGCAAGCGCGGCAGAAATGTGCCGATTGAAGAGGGTGAAACCTATATTTTTGGTTACACCCTGTACAACGATTGGAGCGCCAGAGATTTTCAAAACAGGGAAATGAGTGTCAATCTTGGCCCCGGCCTGTGCAAAGACAACGCCTCTTCTTTGGGCCCCTGCATCGTCACACGCGATGAATTTGACCTGACAGGCGCGCGTTTTACGGTGAAGGTAAACGGTGAGCTTTGGGCGGACACAAAGGTTGATTTCTATTTCCCGCTGAAAAAGCTGGTGGAGTATGTCTCCGAGGTGCAGACCATCTATCCCGGTGATATTTTCACCAGCGGAACCCTGCCCGGCGGCAGCGGAGCTGAGAAAAAGCTGTGGATTCCAGAGGGTGCCGTGGTGGAGCTGGAAGCCGAAGGTATGGGCGTCCTGCGCAACAAAGTTGGCGTACGCGGCGAGGCGGCGCCTCTGCCGGCAGCACAGCGGCCGTGGGGCACGGTCTCCAGAAGTGAAGAACGATAACGCCCTGAGCAGTTTTGAACGCTCACGATAACGCATCCCGAAATAGTTGTGGGCATAAACGTGCTGAAATCGAACGATTTCAGCACGTTTACTTTTGTTTTAATAGCCCTAAATGGGGAAAAGGCATCGGCTTGCGTGATCCTCCGTGGATATGGAAGCTCAACGGAAGAAAGCAAAGGTGAAGCGGATATGAATCGCTGCAGAGAGCCGCTGAGAATCACCTGTGACAAAAGGAACGCTCCAATTTTAGACGTAGAAACGATGATTTCTTGGCGGAGATCAGCCGCTCAAGTGCCCGTTTGAACTAAAATTGAATCAGGGATGAGTGCGCTTTGTGTTTCTTTTACAAATATCGGAATTTATAATTGTCAGGTCTGAACGGTTTTATCTCATTTATATTAATTTTTTGACAATCCGGCATAATGATTATAAAATAGGTATTTATTCTGATGCTTTTAGGAAATTGGCACAAACATTGCATTACCTAGGGATGCAAAGGAGGAGAAAAGCTACCTTTCAAAACGATCAGGCAAATCGCGAAGGAACAACTAAAAGGAGGAAAAAATATGAAAAAACCTGTATCCTTGCTTTTGGCATCGGCTATGGTGCTTACCCTTGCCGCGTGCGGCAGTCAAACCGGAGATCAGACATCCGAAGCCAGCAGCTCTGCCGGTACCGGCACCACGGCAGTCACTCCAGCCAGCACAACTCCAACTTATGGTGGAAGCGCCACTCTGCTCTATGGTGATGAGCTGATGCAGTATTTCGACCCGGCGATGGCGGATAACCGTACATATGGATTGTGGATGGAATCCCTTTGGACAATCGACTGGGAGTCTAATAATGCGGATGCCTATCTCTCCAATTATGTTACCTATGACAAGCTGGAGGGTCAGATCGCGAAGGATTGGAATTGGGACGAGACCACCGGCTGTCTGACTGTCGATATCCGGGACGATGTATATTTTCAGGATAAATCCGCAGCCGGTCTGGGAGATTACGATATCTTCAAGGGCAGGCAGCTTACTGCGGCCGATGTAGCCTATTCCTATGACCGTCTGCTGGGTATTGACGGAGTTACAGCCACCACCAACGCAGAAATCCCATGGTCTGTGCAGCTGCCCGGCATTGACAGCATCAAGGTTGTTGATGACGATACCGTTGAATTTTATCTGACCGAGCATACCGAGGTGGCTCGGAACTCCTTTATGATCTGCACGGTCAACATTACCGGTTCGGAATGGGATCAGCTTACCGCAGACCAGATGAAGGACTGGCATTATGCCTGTGGAACCGGGCCGTACATTCTGACCGGTTTTGAGTTGAATTCGTATATGGACTTCCAAAAGAGTGACAACTACTATTGCACCGATGAGAGGAACCCGGAGAACACACTGCCTTATCTCGATGAGGTAAAGCTGGTTCAGATTTCTGATTCGTCCAACATCGTAACGCAGTTTATTTCCGGACAGCTGGACTATATTGGATTCCATAATGATCCCATTAACGACTCTGAACAGCAGCAGCTTAAGGATACGCTGGGAGAGGGAAACTATCAGGAATTCGACTATGACAACACTCCTGTCGGGTTCACCGTCCACAGCAATCAGGCTCCGTTTGATGATGTGAACGTTCGCATCGCCATGCAGGAGGCCATTGACAACGAGACCATCGCAAAAAGCTACTATGGACAGGATGAGCTGAATATTCCTGGCTTGTGGGCGGATGATCTCGGGTGGACATGGCAGATGGACGATGACACTGCCGCCACCTATCAGTATAATCCCGACGATGCCAAGGCACGTCTGGAAGAAGCAGGCTATCCCAATGGATTTGACATGACCTTGTATATTAAGGCCGACAGTGACCAGACCCTCTATCAGATGGCGAAGCAGTATCTGGCTCAGGTGGGCATCAATATGACGATTGAAACGGTTCAGGATACCTCCTCATTAAACGCTTTTGCCTATGACGACAGCAACAACTATGCATTTTACTCCGGCGTTGGCGGAAACTACAATGTGACACAGACCCTCGGACGCCTGCTCCCCACCGGCAGCGAGTATGGACTGTTCAACGGGAACGACGAGTGGAGCACACTGGGCGGACAGCTGCAGACTGCTACGACGCTCAATGACAAGGCGGAAATCGGGCAGCAGATGGATGAGCTTTGGATGAAGAACCACTGGGCCATCTATGTCGGAGGCACCATCACACTGCACGACTTCGTTTCCTCCAAGATTGGCGGCTTCACCGGAGAGCGGTTGTGCGAGAACAATAATACACGCACCATTGTTGCCCGTATCTGGTCCAGCACAGGCGAATAAATCAAAAAAGTGGTTCCATTCCGGCGGCTTCTGCTGGCAGAAGCCGCCGGAACAATACAATGAGGTTCATAGTTATATCCGGCGCACGGCGCCGGCGGAGAAGCCAATGAGGAGGAGCCCCCATGTCAGAGACAATCCTTGAGGTGAAACACCTTAAAACCTATTTTTACAATCATCATGCGGAGCTGCGTGCGGTGGATGACCTTTCTTATGAGGTTCATCGCGGAGAGTGCGTGGCCATTATCGGTGAATCGGGCAGCGGCAAGTCCGTGGAGGCGCTGTCGATTCTGCGTTTGGTACCCTTTCCCCCAGGCTTGATTGTGGGCGGCGAGGTGCTGTTTCATGGAAAAGATCTCATGAAAATCAGCGATAACGAAATGCGGGAGATTCGCGGCAGCAAAATCTCCATGATTTTTCAGGAACCGTCCACAGCATTAAATCCGGTCATTCCCATCGGCAAGCAGATTTGCGAGACGCTTCGCGTTCATCGGGGAATGGGAAAGAAGCAGGCCATGGAAGAGGCGGTAAGACTTCTGGAGCGTGTTAATATTCCCAATGCCGCCGAGCGTGTGAAGCAATATCCCCATGAATTTTCCGGAGGAATGCAGCAGCGGGCCATGATTGCCATGGCGATAGCCTGCAATCCCGATATTTTAATTGCCGACGAGCCGACCACCGCGCTGGATGTGACGGTTCAGGCGCAGGTATTGGAAGAACTGAATAAAATGCGCAAAGAGACGGATACCGCGCTGATCATCATCACGCACAATCTTGGCGTCGTAGCGCGGTATGCTGATTCCGTGAAGATCGTTTACGGAGGAAAAGTGGTGGAAGAGGGCAGCCCTCAAAATGTATTCGAGGAGCCACAGCATCCATATACCTTGGGATTGATTCGCGCGGTTCCGCGCCTTGACCTGCCGAAGAGCCAGGGACTGGCCGCCATTGAGGGAGAACCGCCCGACATGTCCGTCATTCCGCCCGATTGCTGTGCGTTTCACAGCCGCTGCAAATACTGCACGGACGAATGCAGAACCAAGCGGCCTGAACTCAAACAGGTTCAGTGGGGAAGCGAAGGGCATAGATGCGCTTGCTTCCATATGGATCAAACGGCGGAGGAGAGGGCAGAGCTCATGGAGCTGAATGAACAGAGCCTCAAAAATCTGCAGGCGGAGGTGTCCCTATGAATTTGATGTCGCATGAGGTGGAACAGCCGATTTCTGCGGAGCAAACACAGCGGCTGGATCAGGATATCGCGCGGCAGCAGGCGGTGCCCGCAAAATGCAAAGATATTCTACAGGTTACGAACCTGAAGATGTACTTTCCAGTCACACGGGGGCTATTAAAGCGTCAGGTCGGTGAGGTGAAGGCGGTAGACGACGTCACCTTTACGGTCGCGCAGGGACAGACCCTCGGTATCGTGGGAGAGTCCGGAAGCGGGAAATCAACCATTGGCTGCTGTGTGCTGAGGGATATCAAAAATACGGCGGGCAAGATTCTTTACGATGGGCATGACTTAACTCAAATTGGGGATTCGGGCATGCGGGAGCTGAGAAAGGAATTAACCACTGTTACGCAGGATCCGTTTGCGTCACTGAATCCGCGCATGACGGTGCAGGACATTATTACTGAGGGCTTGAAGGTGCACGGTATCGCCGGAACGAAAGCGGAGCAGCGGGATAAGGTGGAAAAAATGCTGTCGCTGGTGGGATTGAATCCCAAGGTGTCCAGCCGGTTTCCTCATGAATTTTCCGGCGGGCAGCGCCAACGCATCTCTGTGGCCAGGGCACTGGCACTGAGTCCGAAATTTATTGTCTGTGACGAGATTGTGTCCGCTCTGGATGTATCTATTCAGGCTCAGATCGTTAATCTGATGGCTCACTTGCAGGAACAGCTAAATGTTGCCTATATTTTTATTGGACATGATCTTTCGGTGGTCCGCCACATCAGCCATCAGGTGGCGGTATTATATTTAGGAAAAATTATGGAGCTTACCTCCAGTGAGGAGCTTTATTCTCATCCGCTGCATCCCTACACAAAGGCCTTGATTTCAGCGGCCCCCATTCCCAATCCGACGGTGGATCAGGCGCGTCAGAGGATTCTGCTCCAGGGGGATATTCCAAGCCCCATGAATCCGCCCAAAGGCTGCAATTTCTCTACACGCTGCCCTTATGCCGCAAAACGGTGCCATGAAGAGGAACCGGAGTACGTCAATGTGGGTACCGACGGAAAGAAACACTACGTGGCCTGTCATCGGGTCAACGGGAAATAGGGGGAACAAACCATGGGAAAATATATTACCAAACGAATTTTGCTGTTGATTCCTTCCATTTTGGTGGTCTGCATCATTGTATTTGCCTCCATGCGGATGCTGCCCAGCTCCGCTGTGGATATTGTTTATTCGAAATATACCGGAATGGGGATGACGGTGGATCGGGACAGCATCAGAGCGATGCTTGGGCTAGACAAGCCGGCGTTTCAACAGTTTTTCATTTGGATGGGAGATGTCGTCCGCGGCGATTTGGGAGATTCGTTTTTTCAGCAGATGAGCGTGTCCGCGATTATTGCGAAAAAGCTTCCCATCAGTCTGGAATTGGGACTATTGATTCTGGTCATTACCAATCTGATTTCCGTGCCGCTGGGCGTACTCACGGCGGCTCATCAGGATTCTCTGGGGGACTATGTGCTGCGGACCATCTCTATTATTCTGATGGCGATTCCGGTCTTCTGGATTGGTACTCTGGTATTGATCTATCCTGCAAAGTGGTTCGGATACGCGCCGCCAATCAGCTATTACAGCTTTTTTGAGAACGCAGGGGCGAATGTGCAGATGTTCCTGATCCCGGCGGTGCTGGGCGCCCTGACCCAGTGCGGCATGCAGATGCGTATGGTGCGCACCAGCGTACTTGATGTCATGCGACAGGACTATGTCCGCACGGCCAGAAGCAAGGGACTGAAAAACGGTGTTGTGCTGTTCGGGCACGCGTTTCGAAATTCGCTGATTCCTGTCATTACCTTAATCGGCGGCTCGGTAGCGGGACTGGTAGGCGGCAGCGTCATTTAGAAAATATGTTCAACATTCCGGGAATCGGTTCCGCCATGGTGAATGCGCTCAATACGTACGATTATCCGGTTGTGCAGGGATGCGTATTGGTTTTCGCAATTTTTGTGATGCTGATTAATCTTGTGGTTGACATTGCCTACAAATGGTGCGACCCGCGCGTCAAGCTTGATTAGAGGAGGGAACTCAATGAAACGAAAGAAAGAACATTTTGTTGCCACCCTGTTCCGGAAGAAGCCACTGGGGGGCGTCGGGCTGATCATTATGATTGCGTTCGTATTGGTGGCGCTTTTTGCTGACCTGATTGCGCCTTATTCCATGCAGAACGGGAACATGCAGATGGATTTCACCGCGATGCTGGCAAAAAGCTCCCAAGCGCATTTGCTGGGCACGGACAGCCTTGGCACTGATGTGCTGTCCTACCTGATCTATGGCGCGCGAACGTCTGTGATTTTGGGCATCGTGTGTACGGTGCTTGCAACGCTGATCTCTTTGGTCCTTGGCGTATCCAGCTCCGCCATCGGAGGCTGGTATGATCTGATTGTTCAGCGTATCGTGGATGGAGTTCAGTGTATTCCGGCGCTGCTTCTCATGCTAATTATGATGGCGATTATGGGACGAGGCATGCCCCAGCTGATCATTGCCCTTTCGGTTCCGGCGGGGATTGGCGGAGCCCGCCTCATCCGGTCGGCCGCGTTTTCGGTCAAGGATTCCGGCTATGTGCGGATGTCCAAGCTGCTGGGTTCCAAGACATGGTGGCGCGCCATGAAGCACATTACCCCGAACATCATGCCGCTGGTGTTGGTCAATATGGCCGGACAGCTGGCGGGGACCATTATGCAGGAAGCCAGCCTGAACTTCCTCGGATACGGTGTCGCGGTGGGTACCCCGTCCTGGGGGTATATGATCACCAATCAGGGCAGGGCCAATATGTACACCGCGCCGTGGCTGGCGCTGTACCCGGGACTTTGCATCGCGGTTCTGGTGTTCGGAGCCAATATGTTCGGGGATGCCATTCGCGACATTATGGACCCGCGGCTTCAGGGAGGGGTTGGCAGCTATGACACCAAGACCATCAAACGGATCGCGGCCAAGCAGCTGGCGAAACGCCGAAAGGAGTTAGAAAAGCATCAAAAGTGCATCAATGCGGGTATTTAAGGCGAATATCAGCACATTCCGGCAAAGGCCGTCCCTTGCGGGCGGCCTTTGCCTTGCGGAATCAATCCAGTGGAAGCAGTGGAATGATTGCGCACCCTGCCTGCAATCCTCATTTATTTTGTTATTTCCTTGCGTTTTTTCGGATGATGAAGGTATTCTAATAGGTAATTGATTCAAAAGGGGATATCCGCTTTCAATTGACCGGACAGGAACTCCCAGTCGTGGTTTACGGAGAACTTGTGAAACAAGAATGGCCTTCCCTCCAACCATAAGAAAAGGAAACATGAATGAAGAGGTGCTCATGATGGCAATGTATGAAATACCGGACGAGATTCGAAACCACAACCGGCTGCTTTCCAACCTGCGTCCGTTTGAAACCGATGATGCGTCGCTCAAAGTATTGAAAGAGTATGAATCGATTATTATGATTCAGCGCCTGGGTCTTGAGGAACGTCTCGAGCAAAGGCAGCAGCAGCGCAACGCAACCAATAAGGAAGAAGGTATTGTAGGCGAGAGCTACGACATTCGCCGTATCCGTAATTTGTGTGACCGGCTGCAAAAGTCGGATGCCCCGGTCATTATTGTGGCCGAGACCGGCTGCGGCAAGGAATTGGTGGCCTCCGAGATTCAAAAACGGAGCAAACGAAGTGATAAGCCCTATATCAAAGTAAATTGCTCCGCCTTTCCGGAGACACTGTTTGAATCGGAATTATTCGGTTATGAACCGGGAGCCTTCACCGGCGCCCTGAAAAACGGGAAAAAAGGATTGTTTGAAGCAGCGGATACCGGTACTATTTTTCTCGATGAGATCGGTGAGCTCCCCCTGAGTATGCAGGCAAAGCTTCTGCGCGTATTGCAGGAGCAGGAGATTACCCGCGTGGGAGGTACCCGCAGCACATCAATTGATGTACGGGTGATTGCCGCAACGAACCAGGACATACAGGAGCTTGTCAAACAGGGGAAGTTTCGCAGGGATCTCTACTTCCGGCTGAATGTTCTGGTCATCGCAATCAGTCCGCTCCGGGAACGTAAAGATGATATAGAACTGTTGGCAAAACACTTTTTAAAGAAATACAGCATGAAATATAACACGCCCAAGACACTCACGCAAAGCGCTCTTCAGGCGCTGACCAGTTATCACTGGCCCGGAAATGTCAGAGAACTGGAAAATATCGTGGAGCGACTGGTGGCGTGGGGAACCAGTGAGCATTTGGAACGGGAAGATATTGAGATGGTTACCGTGTTTGAAAAATATAACCCGCTGGATTGGTATGACCCGGAGAATACTCCGCTGAGCGAAAAACTGTCGGCGATTGAACGGCATGAGATTATGGAGGCGCTCCAGGTATGCGGTACCACTCGTAAGGCCGCGGCCCGTTTGGGAATGACGCAGTCCACGCTGGTGCGGCGGATGCAGGAGTACAAAATGTATATGGAGCCAACTAATTTTTAAGCCGAGCACACCAAAAGAAAGGCTCGGTCCGCGCAAATTCCCGTATCACAGATGCGAATCAAATTTGAATCATGAATGATACTTTGGCGGGAACCGCGAAACGCGGTGAAAGCTGTCAAGTTCCGTTTTCCGGCTTGGCAGACGGCTTGGCGCAGTATTCACGCGGGATGAGAAATTGGCACAGAGATTGCGCTTATAATAAGACGCATATAGCAACACGGGTTTGGAGGGCTATGTATGGTTTGGCTGTTTCGTTTGTTTTTTGGGATGATTGGTATTGCCGTTGCCCTGTGGCTTTACCGGCTGATCCGAACCTTACTGAGTCCGGAAGAAACCGTGAAGGTGGTGTTGAGGGAAAAAAGGCGGGAATGTATTCCACAGACCATTGTTTCGGTTCGGAAGGATATTACGGAATATAATCTCGTTTTTTGTACGGAAGGAGGAAGGATGTTACACATGAAGGTTTCCGAGGCGGTCTATGGAACACTGGAGCAGCGCGATGTTGGTTACCTGACGCATAGAGGCGACTGGTTTCAGTCATTCCAAAAAGACTCGGTTCCCATTTCATGTCGTGATTCCTCTCCTGTGTAAGTAAAGCATTAGGAGTGAGACGATGTATCAAATATCGGACTATTGTGTCGGCTGTCATAACTGCGCGATGGAATGCCCCATGCAGGCCATACAGTTTGTCGGCACAAAATATGAAATTGATCAAGACAAATGTGTTGGATGTGGGTTATGTGAAAAACTTTGCCATACCTGTTCGATATCCGATGTGGATGCGCCGGTGGAGGTAAACAGTCATGAACCGGTGGAAAAACACTGTGATGTAGTGGTGTGCGGCGGCGGAACCGGACTGGTTGCCGCGGTGCGGGCAGCGCAGAAGGGCAAAAAAGTGATTCTCCTGGAGGCTTCAAAAAAGCTGGGTGGAAATACGGATTATGCCCACGGCTTTTTCCCGATTTATTGCAAGCTGCATCAAAAGCATGGACTTCCGGACGCCACGGAAAAGGCAATTGAGGTCTATTATCAGGAAGCGGACGGCGGGATAGAGCATGAGCTGATTGCCGCGGCGGTGCGGGGTGAAAACGAATTTTTTGACTGGCTTTTGGAGTTGTATCCGGAGACGGAGGACGCGGTTTCATTTGAAGCGTTTGAACGGGAAATGAAGCGGGGCCCGGTTTATGGATGGGCGATGCTGGAGTTTGTGGAACGCCGGTATGATAATCTGCTGTGCCGCGACCCGGCGATCGGTCCCGGCTGGGGTGGTACATATCTGAAATACAAGATGCTCGATTTGATTGAAAAAGAGCATCTCGACGTTGAAATTCTGACGGAGCACCGAGCGCGGCGCCTGATTGCGGATGATTCAGGCACGGTTCGCGGAGTCATTGCGGATGATCCGGGAGGACAGACCCTGGTGCACGCGTCAGCGGTGATTCTTTCCACGGGAGGCTTTGGCAGAAGCGACGAAAAGCTCATGGAGTTTAATCCTTTCTTTTTTGAGGGTGAGACGAAAATTCATCGGTTTTCCGTACCCACGGACCGGGGCGATGGGATCGACATGCTGCGGGGAATGGGAGTGGAACCCGATCCGGATCGGATGTTCAGCTCGATTTTTGGGCCCTCCCACCATCCGTACCATTATTCGCTGCTGCAAATTTCCACGAATCCTACCGCGCTGCAAGTTAATCTGAACGGAAAGCGCTGGTTTGATGAAACAGGAGGCCCGATGGGTGGACGGTTTCATATCGCCGAACAGCCAAAAGAAATTTCCTGGTCGATTATGAGCCAGGAAACTATTGACGAGGCAGTGGGGCGGGTACGCTTACGCAACAGTCATGACAGCTGGGTTTATGACTTCTATCAGCAGGATCTGGAGGAAGAAATGGCCTATCCGATGGAGGTCGCTCCCGGCGCTCCGGTGAGAAAAGCGGACACCATCGAGGCTCTGGCCGTATCCATCGGGGTTGATCCTCAGACGCTGCGTGAGACGGTAGACCGCTATAACAGCCATTGCAAGGCGGGGGTTGACCCTGATTTTGGAAAGACGGCTGAATTCCTGCTTCCTGTGGAGCATGGTCCTTATTATGCGATCTACGGGCAGCGGTTTTCAGAAGGGTCCTTCGGTGGGGTGCGGGTCAACGGAAAAACGGAAGTAACCCGTGAAGACGGGACTGTAATTCCGGGCCTGTACGCAACTGGAGACGCTACCTCCGCCATGCATCGCAAGGGAGAGCTGGCTGTCATTACAGAGCTCACATGGGCCACCGCGTCTACCTATCTGGCCGGCGGAAACGCGGCTGACTATGCAGACAGTCTGAAGTGAGGAGTTAAGTGCATGTACAAACCTGATACCAAGCTGTTTATTCCAGTGGAACATCCCAGCATGAAGGCGGAAAAAACAGGGATGCCGGAGCTGCCGTTTGAGGCACGTATTTCCACATTTAAAGAGGTTGCGCTGGGCTACGGCGAGGAGGAGGCCGTCGAAGAGGCTGCCCGCTGTCTCAAGTGCCCGGGGCATTACTGTCAGCAAAGCTGTCCGGCCCACGTGCCCATTCCTGAATTCATTGCAGCGGTGCGCGGCCGTGAATGGGAAGAGGCATATCGGCTGATTTCCGAGGCGAACAATCTTCCCGCCGTCACAGGACGGGTCTGTGCGCAGGAATGCCAGTGCGAATTAAACTGTACCCGGGGCATCAAAGGAGAGCCGACTGCAATCGGCCGGCTGGAGCGTTTTGTGGCTGACCGTCATTCCGCTCATTCAAACGCCGGACTCACTGTGGGGGAGCCCACCGGAAAACAGGTCGCCGTCATTGGTTCCGGGCCCGCCGGTCTGTCCTGCTGCTGTGACCTTGTGAGTTATGGACACAGTGTTACCGTATTTGAAAGCCGTCCGTTTCTGGGCGGGGTATCCGTTTATGGCATTCCGGAATTTGTGCTTCCGGGCGCGGTGATGCAGAAGACCATTCAACAGCTTCGACAGGCCGGGGTTGTGTTTGTGACGGAGCATACCGTGGATCACCCTGTCCATCTGCTGGAGGAGGGCTATGAGGCGGTTTTTGTTGCAACGGGCGCGGGAAAGCCCGTGCCCCTGCGTGTCCCCGGAACCGATTTGGAAGGCGTATGCACCGCGAATGATTATCTGACCAGTGTCAATGTGGCTCACACTTTGTCTGAAGCAAAGCGGGTGGCCGTCATTGGCGGCGGCAATACCGCGATTGATGTTTGCCGGGCGGCCAAACGCATGGGTGCGGAGCAAGTGACACTCATCTACCGCCGCGAAGAGTGCCAAATGCCCGCCCGGAGGGAAGAAGTTCTCCATGCCAAGGAGGAGGGCATCGCAATAATGCCGCTTACTTCGCCTGTCAGGATGAACGGAACAAAGCGTGTGGAGAGCATGACCTGTGTCAGAAATTCAGCGAATAGCACCGTTGGCTGCGGACACCGTCCGGAACCTGCCGCCATACCGGGTTCGGAATTTGAATTGCCCGTGGACCTGGTCGTCCTGGCCCTTGGATACACCGCAGATGCGTTTGCGTCTCTGGATTGCGATGAAAAGGGAATCGTTCAGGTGCGGAAAAATGGCTTTGCCACATTCAAAGACGGTGTTTTCGCGGGAGGCGACGCGGTGACCGGCGCGGCAACGGTGGTTGCGGCAATGGCGGCAGGCAAAAAAGCAGCAAGTGAGATGGACTGTTTTCTGAACTCGTGTCACTGAACGCGGTGAAAGGCTTTCTGTTCCTGAAACAAAGGTCTAAGCGGTGATTGAATCACTGCTGTCCTCAGGCGAGGTTTTCGGCTTTAGCCGAAAACCTCGCCTGATTTTTGGCATACCGGAGAAACGAAACCAAGCGCAGGCAGGCGAAGCATAGCCACGCGCAATCTACGGCAGGATGACTGAAAATATGCCTCTTGCATTCTACCTTTATGTTCTTATAGCACAAAAAGTGTGACTAATTTAATCCCTCGACATGAAGACATGGCTATGCCTAGGTGATATGATTAAAACTGCTCGACAAGGCACTGCCCTATGGGATGGGAGAAAGGAAAATATGAGGGAGGTATTTCTTTGATTACCAACGTATTGGGTTCCGGTATCTGCGTTCTTTTAGCAATTGCGGTCTTTATTATTCTTTGCTTTAAAAATGTACATACTGGAATCGCGGCGCTGATTGCCGCATTGATCGCCGCGCTTGGTTCTACAAACTCGCTTGCCACTTCCATGTTTACCACATTCACTTCCGGCGTTGGATCTCTTGTGACCCTGATGTTTATGGTCTTCACCATTTCCGGTCTGTTCGCCTATCTGATGGATATTACCGGATGCGCAATGGCTGTGGGCAAGACCATGGTGAAATGGATGGGGGTCGACCGCTCCTATCTTGCGATTACGGCAACAACCGTAATTTTGCTCCTGGCGGGCATTGGTACCTATATGTTTGTCATTGTTGTACTGGCGGCTCCCCTGATGAAGGCGGCCAACCTGCCGCGTAGAGTGGGTATGATCGCGGCATTCGGCGTTTCGCCTGCGGTTTCCTTCTGTCTGCCCATCGCGAATGTTCCCGCATCCCTGCCAAACAGCATTCTCGGCACGGGTGTTTTCTCTGCGCCGCTGCTCTCCATTGCCACCGCCGCCGTTGGGCTGGTGCTCTTCTTCCTCTGGATCAATCACATGGTGAAGG
>Ga0316604_10001563_pt1 | contig 19661 bp, 17 predicted proteins | sample OWC_soil_day20_C_FD_207650 | JGI IMG/M metagenome (GOLD analysis project Ga0316604, IMG submission 207650) | Wetland soil microbial communities from Old Woman Creek delta, Ohio, United States - OWC_soil_day20_CT | ecosystem: Environmental > Terrestrial > Soil > Wetlands | place: USA: Ohio...
TTAGTCGCAATGACTTGTTCCTCATCGAAGGCGGCGCCAATCTTGCGTGGCTGGTGCCGGATTTGATGATCCTTTTTATGATTCGCATTTCCAGCCGTAAACCCGACTGGAAAATGAATTATGGCTACCGGCGCATAGAAACGCTTTTCCTGCTGTTTTTTTCGCTCAGCATGGCCGGGGCGGGGCTTTATTTTCTGTATGGCACACTGACCCAGGCGCCAGAACAATTTCCCCTGGAATACGGCAGCGCGACCGTCATTTTGTCACTGGCAGTCATTGCCGTGCTGGCTTTCCTCAGTCGGCATTTGTGGAATGTCGGCAAAAAGATTGAAAGCAGGTTGCTGATGCTGGATTCCACCATCATCCGGCTGGATATGGCCTCTGCCGTTATTCTCCTGCTAAGCGGGATCTTTCTTATTTTCGCGCCTTCAGCCCTGATTCTTCAGACCATACTGACCGTTCTCGTCGAACTAGGGCTTATTGTTTGCAGTGTGAACGAGGTCGTGCGTGCAGCAAAGGAACTCGTTGATGTGAGTCCTTCGCTGGAAGTGCTGAGTCTGGTCGAAAAAATTGCGGAAGAATCTTCTGACGTGTATTTCATTTCCGACCAGCGTCTGCGCTCATTTGGCGGAGCAATTGCGGTGGACATTACCCTGGAAACGGATCCGAACATGAGGGTCAGGGATGCCCATCAGCTTGCTTCCGATCTTGAGAACAAGATCAAGTCATCGGTTGAAAATGTGTTTGAAGTCTGCGTTCGGGTGAACCCGGCCGGAACCTATGTGGAAAAGGAGCTCGCCAGCGGGCATTTTTTCAGATGATGGCACTCTGACCTTCTCTGTGGCGTAATTGGGGTACAAGCGGAAGTCGGGCAATAAAAAATGGTCACAGCAAAAACTGTGACCATTTAATGTACTTCTAGAATTCGGTGGTGGGCTGTGAGTGGCTCGAACACTCGACCTACGGATTAAGAGTCCGCTGCTCTACCAACTGAGCTAACAGCCCGAAGAGGTAAGATTATACAGACTATGTTCGTGTTTGTGTAGGGCTACTGGTGGATTCATTTTAAGTTTTTCGAGTCATGAGCAAACGTATTCTTGTATCTTGGGGCACCATGCGAAAGACAGCCTGTGCGGCGCGTTGGCGGAGGCGTATGCCCAAGGTGCGGTGTTGGCCGGGCATCAAGTGAAACGCGTTGCCGTCGGTGAATTGGCCTTCGACCCTGTCATTCGCGATGTGGCCAGCATGAACGACATACACGAACCGGATTTGCTGGCGGCGCAAGAAGCGATTGCATGGGCTCAGCATATCGTGCTCGTTTATCCAGTCTGGTGGGGCGACCCGTCCGCGCTGCTCAAGGGCTTCATCGACCTGGTATTTACTTCCGGCTTTGCCTTCAGGTTTAGAGATAATTCCCCGTTCTGTGAGCGCCTGCTGGCAGGGCGTTCGGCCGGCGTGCCTGATGGTTGTCTTGACAGGCTGCGCGTGAGATTGACTTTTCATTCGCCGGCTTCATAATCGCCAGAGATTAAACCACGTCAACTTTTTAAACGGAGCCGTGCCGATGCCGACCTTTACCATACGCAGCATGACGCGCGAGGAAGTTGAAACCGCGATCCAATGGGCCGCAGACGAAGGATGGAATCCTGGTATTTACGACGCCGATCCGTTTCATGCCGCCGACCCTGACGGTTTTCTGGCTGGTTTTCTGGACAATGAAATGGTTGCCATGATTTCTGCGGTCAAATATGGCGACAGTTTTGGCTTCATCGGCTTGTACATTGTTAACCCGGCATATCGCGGTCAGGGGTATGGCCGCAGGATATGGGATGCCGCGATGGCGCGTCTGGCTGGCCGCAACATCGGTCTGGATGGCGTGCCGGCGCAGCAGGAAAACTACCGCAAGTCGGGCTTTTCGTATGCGCATCGTAGCATCCGCTATCAGGGCAACGGTGGCGGGCCAATGCCACCGATGGCACAGTGTTCTGCGATCGTTTCAATGCCGGATTTGCCGCTGGAAGAGGTTGTCGCCTATGACCGTGGTTTCTTCCCGCAGGAACGGCGCGAATTCCTGAAAAAATGGATGACCATGCCATACAGTACCGTGCTGGGCATTCGCACAGGTGGTCGGCTTGCCGGTTTTGGCGTGCTGCGCAAGTGCCGGGACGGGCACAAGATCGGGCCGCTGTTTGCCGACTCGCCAGAACAGGCGCAGACGCTGTTCATGGTGATGCTGGCACAGACACCGGAAAATGAGCCCGTCTTCATCGATGTGCCAGAAACCAGTCCGGCAGCCATCGATCTCGTGCAGCGATTTGGCCTGAACCCGATGTTCGAAACTGCCAGGATGTATACCGGGGCGGTACCGGGGCTGTCGCTGGCTCGCACTTATGGTATTACAACGTTCGAACTGGGTTAGAGGCACTGGCTTGCGCGGGTTATAAAGGTTCCGAGATGACCTCGGCATTGTCGACGCTGTAGCGCATGGCTTGTTCCGGTGTGACGCTTCCGAGGGCCACCAGACCGGCGATGATGGTGATTCGGTGCGACACCACCAGCAAATCGCCCGCATTCTGGGCGCGTCGAATGTCGTTGATGAAGTGTTTCATCCGCACGACGATATCGTCAAAGTCTTCGGCCGGTACGAAGCCGTGCTCCAACTGCCGATGGAAATAGTCAATTGAGGCGCCATCATGTCCTGTTTGCCATTCATTCAGGCGTGGATCGATATGTTGTGTGACATCAGGGCGATGCTGCAACAGGATTTGCAATGTTTCTTGTGCGCGAGGAAATTCGGAGGCATATGCGCGTGTCAGTGGCACGGTATGCAATTGCTTGGCTACGGATGCGCATTGCTGACGCCCAATGGCCGTGAGCTTGACGATTCGGCTGGGGTCGTCGTTGATGCAGCCGGCGACGTTGGCTTCACTCTGGCCGTGACGAACAAAATAAATGGTGGTCATATTCCGATAGGTTGAAAGTTGATCCCGCCTGACTCAGACAAGACGGCATGTAACCTTGAATGATAACCTTTCTTGCTCCCTGTTGTCAGGAACTGATGGGGAACGTAGCCGGTGTGCGCAAGCTCAGGTGCTGACGCGAGAAATTTCAGCCGGAAAAAAGGGAGGCGCAGCCTCCCTTTCTCATGCCCGTTTTGCAGCAATCACTTCGCGCCAAGCAGCATCTCGTTCATCCGCTTGACGAATGCCGCCGGATCTTCGAGCGAGCCGCCTTCGGCCAGCATCGCCTGATCGAATAGCAGGTGCGACCAGTCGTCGAACTTCGCGTCCTCATATTTCAGCCGTTGCACCAGCGGGTGATCGGGGTTGATTTCGAGAATCGGCTTCGCGTCCGGCGCTTTCTGTCCGGCCGCTTTCAGCAGGCGCTGCAGATTGCCGGAAATGTCGCGCTCATCTGCCACCAGGCAGGCGGGCGAGTCGGTCAGGCGGAAGGTGACGCGCACATCCTTGGCTTTTTCCGCCAGCGCGGTCTTCATCTTTTCGACCAGTTCTTTGTAGCTGGTTTCGGTTTCTTCGTGCTGTTTCTTTTCGGCTTCGTCTTCCAGTTTGCCCAGATCGAGATCCCCCTTGGCGACCGACACCAGTTGCTTGCCGTCGAATTCGCGCAGGAACGACAGCATCCATTCATCCACGCGGTCGGTCAGGAGCAGCACTTCGACGCCCTTCTTGCGGAAGATTTCGAGGTGCGGGCTGTTCTTGGCCGCGATGTAGCTTTCTGCCGTGACGTAGTAAATCTTGTCCTGGCCTTCCTTCATCCGCTGGACGTAGTCTTCGAGCGAAACATTTTGCGCATCGCTGTCGTTGTGGGTCGAAGCGAAGCGCAGCAGCTTGGCGATGCGTTCCTGGTTGCTCTGGTCTTCGCCTATGCCTTCCTTCAGCACCTGGCCGAATTCCTTCCAGAAGCTGGCGTACTTGTCCATCTTCTCCTGTTCTTCGGCATTGGCCAGTTCTTCCAGCATGCCCAGCACGCGGCGGGTCGAACCTTCGCGGATGAGTTTCACATCGCGCGATTCCTGCAGGATTTCGCGCGAAACATTTAGCGGCAGGTCGTTTGAATCGATCACGCCTTTGACGAAGCGCAGGTAAATCGGCAGCAGCTGTTCGGCGTCATCCATGATGAACACGCGCTTGATGTAGAGCTTGATGCCGCCGCGCTGGTTGCGATCCCATAGGTCGAACGGCGCACGCTGCGGAATGTACAGCAGTTGCGTGTATTCGCTGCGGCCCTCGACCCGGTTGTGCGTCCAGGCCAGCGGTTCGGCGAAGTCGTGCGACACATGCTTGTAGAACTCGTTGTACTGCTCGTCGGTGATGTCGGACTTGCTGCGCGTCCACAGGGCGCTCGCCTGGTTGACGGTTTCGGTTTCGTCTTTCGTCACCATCTTCTTCGCTTCGCTATCCCATTCTTCCTTCTGCATCAGGATCGGCAGCGAGATATGGTCCGAATATTTGCGGATGATCGCCTGCAGTTTCCAGGTGGAGAGCAGTTCGTCCTCATCTTTGCGCAGGTGCAGGATGATTTCAGTGCCGCGCGTTGGTTTGTCGATGGTTTCGACCGAGAATTCGCCGCTGCCGTCGGATTCCCAGCGCACGCCTTCATTCGCCGGCAGACCGGCGCGGCGGCTGTTGACGGTGATTTTGTCGGCCACGATGAAGGCCGAATAGAAGCCGACGCCGAACTGGCCAATCAGCGCAGCATCCTTTTGCTGGTCGCCGGTCAGTTTGGAAAAGAATTCGCGCGTGCCGGATTTGGCGATCGTGCCCAGATGCGCAATCGCTTCGTCTCGGCTCATGCCGATGCCGTTGTCGGAAATGGTAACGGTACGCGCTTCGGTGTTGTAGGCAACGCCGATTTTCAGTTCCGGATCGGATTCGAACAATTCAGGTTTAGCAATTGCTTCGTAGCGCAACTTGTCGGCGGCGTCGGACGCGTTCGAGATCAGTTCGCGCAGGAAGATTTCCTTGTTCGAATACAGCGAATGGATCATCAGTTGCAGCAGTTGCTTGACTTCGGCCTGAAAGCCCAGAGTTTGTTTTTCGGTTGCAGCCATTGTTCCCTCTTGAATTTGCGGCGTGGTTGAACAGATTAAACGGATTCTGCCCAAATGGGGGTGGCTTACCTGTTTTCAAGACCGATAACATGGCTTTACCATGAATTTTCAATCCGGTAAAATGCGCACCGTCATCAGGGAGTAGCCGCGCTCCGCAATGGAGCGGCCTGCGTCAACAGACTTGGCACAAACAGCCATGGCGCCGGCGGCATATGCTTGGCAAGACTTTTGACCACGGGCCTCGCAGGCTGGCGGGGGCGCTGTGGTCATTGGTTTTTCGCCAGCATTGAAAGCTTTGATGGAATCCTTGCTTGTTTCAACGGGCGTGGTCGCTTTGGCTGAAATCGGCGACAAGACACAGTTGCTCGCCTTCATACTCGCCGCGCGTTTCAAGAAGCCGCTGCCGATCATCGCCGGCATCCTGCTGGCAACGGTGGTTAATCATGGTCTGGCTGGTGCGCTCGGCACATGGATTACGACGCTGCTCGGGCCGGATACGCTGCGCTGGGTCCTCGGCCTGTCGTTCATTGCGATGGCGGTGTGGACGCTGATTCCAGACAAAATCGATGAGGACGAAACGAAAATCACACAGCATCTGGGGGTGTTCGGCGCGACGCTGCTGACCTTTTTCATGGCTGAAATGGGCGACAAGACGCAGATTGCCACAATCGCCATGGCGGCGCGATATCAGGCGCCGCTCGAAGTGGTGGCGGGTACCACGTTGGGTATGTTGATCGCAGATGTGCCGGCGGTGTTTGTCGGCAACCGGTTTGCCGACCGGATTCCGCTGAAACTGGTGCACTCCATTGCGGCCGCCATTTTTGCCATTCTGGGCATCCTTACGCTGGTGCGGTTCGATAGCTGGTGGTAACGGCCTGACGGTCATTGCAGCGCGAGCAGCCTGCCGACCACAAAAAAAGCGCTGCACGTTAATTCGAGCAGCGCTTTTTTTTTGAATGATTTCGCCCGGAAGCGGGGACCAAATCAGGCGGCAGTCTTTTTCCGGATTTCCGCCAGCAGCGGCTCTATGCCATGAGCTGTAAGCGAATCGACCAGATGCAGGTGCACGGTGATCGCCTCGTCCCAGGTGGAAAAGCCCCATTGCGGTTGCAGGTCTTCGGGCAGGCCGAGCACCATGGTCTCGAACAGAATTGGTGAACCATCGCCCCAGTTGCGGTTGATGCCGGTAAAAACGGTGGACACCTGAAATTCGCCGATATTGTCTTGCGCCACGATGCGGTTGGCATCATTTCTCATCGACTGCGAATACTCGACAAATGTGCAGCGCACAGGCGTCCGACCATCCAGGCGGTAGAAGCGATCGTCTATCGGGGTGCGGATGTCTTCGTCACTGCTCATTGGAACCTTCTTGTCTCGTAGAAAAAAAGCGCGATTGTACTTGTTTTGCGGCAATTTTGTCGATTAGTTCGCATCAATGGGGTACGATAGTCCTTTGTTCAATTGCTGGAGCCATCATGGCCGTTTATAAAAACCTGAAAAAACTGAATATCGAACTGCCAGCAGTGGCGGCGCCGGTGGCGGCTTACGTGATGTATATTCAGACTGGCAACACGGTTTATCTGTCAGGCCACATCGCGAAAAAGAACGGCCAGCCGTGGGTGGGGCAATTTGGCCGGAACATTGCAGTCGAAGAGGGCAGGCAGGCAGCGCGCGGCGTGGCGATCGACCTGATGGCGACCTTGCAGGCGGCTTGCGGCGGTGATTTGATGCGCGTGAAACGCATCGTGAAACTGACCAGCCTAGTGAATTCGGCCGGTGACTTTACCGAACACCATCTGGTGACCAATGGTGCATCCGAACTGCTGGCGGAAGTGTTTGGTGAAGCCGGCCGCCATGCGCGTTCCGCCTTCGGCGTGGCGCAGATCCCGCTTGGTTCCTGCCTCGAAATCGAACTGATCGCCGAACTGGCCTGACAGGCGTCTAGCGTGGCGTGCCGGCTGCAACCGGTGGCGCTACAAGCAGACAGATGGCCCATACTATTTCATCAAAATAGAAAAGATAGGGGTATATATTCAAAATATACTGCTTGGCCTTATATTTATTGGCAGTTTTTAAATACTGACTGGAGTATATTTTTCGGGCTTACTGACCCAAAGTCCATATAAGTCAGTTATTTGGGGCCTGCGGCCTGCCGTGCGCACTGAAAAACATCAGCTTCGCGGCTCGTGTGCCAATGTCTGCGTTATGTCATGTCGCCATTGCGCGGCCGAGGCACAATGTTGCTTGGGTCGTTTCCTCTGGCCCGCAATAGAATTTTCTGATACCCCCTGTTTTTGTGGATTTTCGGCCCTGCGCGGGAGATTTCCGATGAGCGAGCAAGTCCGTCCGAGCCATGCGTTGCACGATTCGTCATCAGGCGAGCCGGCGGGATTTTCATTCTTGGCCGAATTGGCGCTGGACATGCGCTGGGCGTGGAACCACGCCACCGACAAGGTGTGGCGCCAGCTTGATCCTGAACTGTGGGAAGCGACCAAGAATCCTTGGATTGTGCTGAACGCTGCATCGCGCCAGCAGGTGGCGCAACTGTTTGTCGATGCCGATTTTTGCCGTCTGGTCGATGATCTGGTGCAGGCAAAGCGCAGGAGAGCGGAAGCGCCGGCATGGTTCCAGCACATCTGTCCGCAGGCGGAGTTGAAGACGGTTGCTTATTTCTGCATGGAATTCATGCTGAGCGAGGCCTTGCCTATTTATTCCGGCGGGCTGGGCAATGTGGCTGGCGATTTGCTGAAATCAGCCAGTGACATGGGGGTGCCGATCGTTGGCGTCGGACTGCTGTACCAGCAGGGGTATTTCCATCAGCAGATTGACCGCAGCGGCGAGCAGATGGCGATTCTGCCGTACAACGAACCAGGCCTGCTGCCGATCACGCCAGTGCGTAATGGCGATGGCGAATGGCTTCGGCTGCAATTGAATTTGCCCGGGCATCCGATCTGGTTGCGAGCGTGGCAGGTACAAATTGGTAAAGGGAAGCTGTATCTGCTCGACAGCAACGACCCGTCCAATTATCCGCTGTATCGCGGCATCACCAGCGAGCTGTATGGCGGCGGGCCGACGATGCGGCTGATGCAGGAACTGGTGCTCGGTATTGGCGGCTGGCAATTGCTGACGGAACTCGGTATCGAACCGGAAGTGTGTCATATGAATGAAGGGCACGCAGCGTTCGCGGTGCTGGAGCGGGCGCGCAATTACATGCAGGCGACAGGGCAGCCGTTCGACGTGGCGCTGGCGGTCACGCGGGCGGGCAACGTGTTTACCACGCATACCGCAGTCGAAGCGGGGTTCGACCGCTATTCCCCGTTGCAGATTGCGCATTGCCTCGGCGGTTACGCGCATCGCAATCTCGGCATTTCGCTCGATGAACTGCTGGCGCTTGGGCGGCACAATCCGGATGATCAGGCCGAAGATTTCAATATGGCGTATTTGGCGATCCGCGGTAGCGGCGCGGTCAATGGCGTCAGCCGGCTGCACGGCAAGGTCAGCCGCCAGCTATTTGCGCCACTCTTTCCGCGTTGGCCGGCGGTTGAAATGCCGATTGGCCATGTGACCAATGGCGTGCATATGTCCACATGGGATTCGGCCGAAGCGGATGCGCTGTGGACCGAGGTCAACGGCAAGGAGCGCTGGCTTGGCACGACCGAAAAACTAGAGCAGAACATGCAGCGCGTGTCCGATGAAACTTTTTGGCGCTTCCGCTGCGCGTCGCGCGTGTCTTTGGTGAACTATGCGCGTGAGCGGTTGTCCCGGCAACTGGCGTCGTCCGGTTCGTCGCCGGAAATGGTCGAGGCTGTAAATCATCTGTTCGATCCGAACGTGCTCACGCTCGGCTTTGCGCGCCGTTTTGCCGCCTACAAGAGGCCGAACCTGCTGTTGCACGATCCGGAACGGCTGCTAAGGTTGCTCAATGACCCGGAGCGGCCGCTGCAAATCATCATTGCCGGCAAGGCGCATCCAGACGATGCGGCGGGCAAGGCGCTGATCCGGCAATGGATTGACTTCATCCGCCGGCCGGAAGCGCGCCAGCGCATTATTTTCCTGTCCGATTACGACATGCATCTGAGCGAGCATCTGGTGCAGGGGGTCGATGTCTGGCTGAACACGCCGCGCCGGCCGTGGGAAGCGTGTGGCACCAGCGGCATGAAGGTGCTGGTCAACGGCGGCATCAACCTGTCGGTGCTGGATGGCTGGTGGGCCGAAGCCTATGCGCCCGAAGTCGGCTGGGCGATAGGCGATGGCAAGGAGCATGTCGATCACGCGCTGTGGGATGCAAGCGATGCGGCGCAACTGTACGATTTGCTGGAACATGACGTGGTGCCTGAATTCTATGCGCGCAACGATCAGGGTTTGCCTACTGCCTGGGTGGCGCGGATGCGCGAAAGCATGGCGCACCTGACGCCGCAGTATTCGACCTGCCGCTCTTTGCGCGAATATGTGAAGCAGTATTACCTGCCGGCGACAGAAAATTACCGTCGCCGCGCAGCCGACGGTGGCGTTTATGGGCAGGAATTGGTCGCGTGGTGGCATCGTCTGCGGCAGGCATGGCCAAGCCTGCGTTTTGGGCAATCGGCGGTGGAAACGGCGAATGCGCAGCATCTGTTCGAGGTGCAGGTTTATCTGGGTGAGCTGGAACCATCGATGGTGCGGATCGAGCTGTATGCGGATGCTGTCGGTGGTGGCGAGCCGTTGCGGCAGGAAATGCAATGCGTGCGGCAGCTTGTGGGTGCGGTCAACGGTTATGCATATCAGGCAGGTGTGCCGTCAAGCCGTCCGGTGACAGATTTCACTGCACGCCTGATGCCGCGCGATGACGGTATTGCAATCCCGCTCGAATCTGGATTGATACTCTGGCAAAGATGATTTTTCGGTGCTGCGTCTGTCTGAAGGTGCGGCTGTTTGCGTTATAATCTTAATTTCCCGCTCATGCCGTTCGGCATCAATGAAATGATCAAGTTCGTATTCGTCACCGGCGGCGTCGTATCTTCCCTGGGCAAGGGGATCGCCGCTGCATCCCTCGCTGCGATCCTCGAATCGCGCGGTCTCAAAGTCACCATCATGAAGCTCGACCCGTACATCAACGTGGATCCGGGCACGATGAGTCCATTCCAGCACGGCGAAGTGTTCGTCACCGATGACGGTGCCGAAACCGACCTCGATCTCGGCCACTACGAGCGCTTCATCTCGACCAAGATGAAGAAGGTGAACAACTTCACCACCGGGCAGATTTACGAATCGGTGATCCGCAAGGAACGTCGCGGCGAGTATCTTGGCAAGACGGTGCAGGTTATTCCGCATATCACCAATGAAATCCAGAATTTCATTTATCGCGGCGCGGATGGCTACGATGTTGCGCTGGTTGAAATTGGCGGTACCGTGGGCGACATCGAGTCGCTGCCGTTCCTCGAAGCTGCGCGTCAGTTGAGCCTTCGCGCCGGCCGCAATGCTGCCGCGTTTGTGCACCTGACGCTGGTGCCGTATCTTGCCTCATCGGGCGAACTGAAAACTAAGCCGACGCAGCACAGTGTGCAGAAATTGCGCGAAATCGGCATTTTTCCGGATGCGCTGCTGTGCCGTGCCGACCGCCCGATTCCGGACGACGAGCGCGCCAAGATTTCGCTGTTTGCCAACGTGCCGGAAGATGCAGTCATCTCGGTCTGGGATGCGGATACGATCTACAAGATTCCGCAGATGCTGCACGACCAGGGACTGGACGACATCGTGTGCAAGAAGCTCGATCTGTCGCCTCCGCCGGCCAATCTCGAAGTCTGGGGCAAGCTGGTCTATGCGCTCGAACATCCAACCAGCGAAGTCAACATCGGCATGGTGGGCAAGTATGTCGATCTGACCGAGTCGTACAAATCGCTGATCGAGGCGCTGCGCCATGCGGGCATCCATCTGCACTGCAACGTCAACATCGAATATCTGGATTCCGAGGAAATCGAGGAAAAGGGCGTTGCTCATCTGGCGAAATACAATGCGATTCTGGTGCCGGGCGGTTTCGGCAAGCGTGGTGTTGAAGGCAAGATCGCGGCGGCGAAATTTGCGCGTGAAAACAGGATTCCATACCTCGGCATCTGCCTCGGCATGCAGGTGGCGCTGATTGAATATGCGCGCCACATGGCGGGCATGACGAAGGCAAACTCGACCGAGTTCGACCCGGATACCGAACAGCCAGTGGTAGCACTGATCAACGAATGGCAGAACTTCGACGGCAAGGTTGAGCGCCGCGATGAGAATTCCGACCTCGGCGGCACGATGCGTCTCGGCGCGCAAACCTGCGCCATCAAGCCGGGCACACTGGCTTCGGAAATTTACGGCAGTGTGGTCACCGAGCGCCATCGTCACCGTTTCGAGGCCAACAATCATTACCTGAGCCGGATCGAGCAGGCAGGGCTGATTGTGTCGGCGCGCACGCCATCGGAAAACCTGTGCGAAATCATGGAGTTGCCGCGCTCAGGCGAGAATGCGCATCCTTGGTATGTCGGTGTGCAGTATCATCCGGAATTCAAATCAACGCCGCGCGATGGCCATCCGCTGTTCATTTCGTTCATCGAAGCAGCGATTAAATACAAACAACAACAGCAAGGAACGGCTGCATGAAGCTTTGCGGTTTCGACATTGGCCTTGAGCGGCCGATCTTCCTGATTGCCGGCCCGTGCGTGATTGAATCGCGCCAGATGGCGCTTGACATCGCCGGCACAATGAAGGAGATCACGTCAGCGCTGGGTATGCCGTACATCTTCAAGGCATCTTACGACAAGGCGAATCGTTCGTCGGGCAAATCCTTTCGCGGCCCAGGCATTGATGCCGGGCTGGATGTTCTGGCAGAAGTGCGGAAGCAGATCGGTGTGCCGGTGCTGACCGATGTGCATACCGAGGCGGAAATCGCGCAGGTGGCGCAGACGGTGGACGTATTGCAGACGCCGGCCTTCCTGTGTCGCCAGACCGATTTCATCGAAGCCTGCGCGCGTTCGGGCAAGCCGGTGAACATCAAAAAGGGCCAGTTCCTGTCGCCGGAAGACATGCGCAACGTGATCGAAAAGGCCCGCAGCGCGGCGCGTGAAGCGGGTCTTGATGCCGATAGCTTCATGGTGTGCGAACGTGGTGCCTCATTTGGCTACAATAATCTGGTTTCCGACATGCGTTCGCTGGCGATACTGCGCAAGACGGGCAGCCCGGTGGTGTTTGATGCCACCCATTCGGTGCAGTTGCCGGGTGGGCAGGGAACGTCATCCGGCGGGCAGCGCGAGTTCGTGCCAGTGCTGGCGCGCGCCGCGGTAGCGGCCGGAATTTCTGGCCTGTTCATGGAAACCCATCCCAATCCGGCGGAAGCCATGTCTGACGGGCCGAACATGGTGCCGTTGTCTCGTATGAAAGAATTGCTGACCACGCTGGTCGATATCGATCGCGTGGTGAAAAAAGCCGGGTTCCTTGAATCCGATTTGTCGTAAAGAATAACAAACATAATTAGGAGAACTGCATGAGTGCCATCGTTGACATCATCGGTCGTGAAATTATTGATTCGCGCGGCAATCCGACGGTTGAGTGCGACGTGTTGCTGGAATCAGGTGTAATGGGGCGCGCTGCCGTGCCGTCCGGCGCATCGACCGGCTCGCGCGAAGCGATCGAACTGCGTGACGGTGACAAAAGCCGTTACGGCGGCAAAGGTGTGCTGAAAGCCTGCGAGCACATCAACACTGAGATTTCGGAAGCGATCATGGGGCTGGATGCAAGCGAGCAGGCATTCCTCGATCGCACGCTGATCGAACTCGATGGCACCGAAAACAAGAGCCGCCTGGGCGCGAATGCGATGCTGGCGGTGTCGATGGCTGTGGCGAAGGCTGCAGCCGAGGAGGCGGGCTTGCCGCTGTACCGTTATTTCGGCGGTTCCGGCTCGATGCAGATGCCGGTGCCGATGATGAACATCATCAACGGCGGTGCGCACGCGGACAACAATCTCGATCTGCAGGAATTCATGATCATTCCGGTTGGCGCGCCGAGCTTCCGCGAAGCGGTGCGCTATGGTGCCGAAGTGTTCCAGACGCTGAAGAAAATCCTGCAGGAGCGTGGCCTGACGACATCGGTTGGCGATGAAGGCGGTTTTGCGCCGTCGGTCGCTAACCATGAGGAAGCGATCAAGCTGATCATCCAGGCGATCGAACAGGCTGGCTTTGAGCCGGGCAGGCAGATTGCGCTCGGCCTCGATTGCGCCGCGAGCGAATTCTACAAGGATGGCAAATATCACCTCGAGGGCGAGGGCCTGACGCTGTCGGCGCAGGACTTCACCAACCTGCTGGTCACCTGGTGCGACAAGTACCCGATCATCTCGATCGAGGATGCGATGGCCGAAGGCGACTGGGAAGGCTGGGAAATCCTGACCAGGGCGCTGGGCAAGAAGGTGCAGCTGGTGGGTGATGACCTGTTCGTCACCAACACCAATATCCTGCGTGAAGGCATCCAGAAAGGCATCGCCAACTCGATCCTGATCAAAATCAACCAGATCGGCACGCTGACCGAAACTTTTGCCGCGATTGAAATGGCGAAACGCGCCGGCTACACCGCAGTGATTTCGCACCGTTCCGGCGAAACCGAGGATTCGACCATCGCCGATATCGCCGTCGGCACCAATGCGCTGCAAATCAAGACCGGCTCGATGTCGCGCTCTGATCGGATCGCGAAATACAACCAGTTGCTGCGGATCGAAGAAGATCTGGGCGAAATCGCCAGCTATCCGGGCCGCGATGCGTTCTATAACCTGAGATAAGCCCGAAAGGCGCGGGTTTCGAACCCGCGTCTGGCCTCGCTGTTTCCATGCGTCTGATTACCCTTATCCTGGCCATCCTGCTGCTGCTGATCCAGTATCCGCTATGGCTGGGCAAGGGCGGATGGTTGCGCGTGTGGGAAATGGAACGGCAGGTGACTGCGGCACAGCAGAAGAACGAGGAGACCAAGGCGCGCAATGCGAAGCTGGAATCCGAAGTGCGCGACCTGAAGGAGGGCACCGGCGCGACCGAGGAACGGGCGCGGGCTGAACTCGGCATGATCAAGGATGGCGAGGTGTTCGTGCAAATTGTCGATCCGGCCAAGAGCGCGGCTGCTGCGCCGCCATCCAAGCCTGTCCGGGCGTCGACACCTTAGAGCAGCCTGGCTGGCAACTGGCAGCTTTTGCCGTATCAGCGTGTCGATTACTGGCACTCGTCCAGCACCCGCTGCGCTTCCTGTTGTTCCTGCGCCCGCTGTTCGTCGCTCAGCACGACCCGTTCCCCTTTTTCATTGGTGCGCATGAGGCGCTGGCCGGAACTGAGCGTCCGCTGGTGTTCACGCGCTCGCTCGCAATTCTTCGCCTTGGCTTCAGCCTGTTTTGCCTGTTCAGCCGCTTTCTTGTCTTTCTCCGCCTGTTCCTTCTTCTTGTCGGCTTCCGATTTGGCCGCCGGCGGTTTCTGCTGCGCGGTCGGCGCGCCATTCGCGGCGGCGCTGGCCGAGGCTTGCGCCGCGGTTGGTGCCGGGATGGCGGTTTTGTTGCGCGGTGTTTTCAGGATGCGGCTGGCCGGAATTGTCGCCGGCGGCGGTTTATCCGAATAATTCTTGACGTTGTTCTTGTCGAGCCAGATATATTGCGCACTGGCTGGCAGCGCAAGGAAAATGCTCAGAATGCCTGCCGTGATGGCGGGAATTTTGAACGAACGTGCGTGTTTCATGGCTGTGTCCGGAAAAAGGTTGGGGGCTGGACGCATCATGCCGAAGGGTTGGTGGTTTCGCGGATGAATTGCTTGTCCAGCAGTTCGTCGATGCTTCGTACATCCATGCCAAGCGCCGCGATATTTTTCAGCAACTGTGCTTTGGTCTGTTTGCCATCCACCATCACCAGCAGGCTGCGCAGACGCGGGGGCAACTGGTACTTGCGCGTGGCAATTTCCTCGCGTCCCTTGTCGGTTTTTTCAAAAACGGAGTTCTGCATGGCATTCCTGGAACGAAATCGAAATTCAGTATAGAGCAGCATCATCGGGCGAGACAATTGCCAGTTGTCTGCCAACAACAGCGAGTTTGCCGAGGTCGGCATTCCAGTGTCATGAAATAGATCAAGCTCGCATCAAAGTTCTGCCGCAGCAATGAAACATTGCTCCGTGCGCGTCGGTTTCCTGACCAGGTATTGCATGTCCATCGCAGAGTCACCATACTAGCGTTTTTACAGGATTTATCGCCATGCCCACATCAGACATCAAGACCATCGAATACGAATCCCCGCTGATGGAAACCGGTTCAAGCTGCACCGCCGAAGCTTGGGCGCGCGTGCCGGCTGCGCCCTCACCAGAGGAAAAGGCGGCGCTGAAGGAACGCATCAAGCGCCTGCTGAAGGAGCGCGGCGCAGTGCTGGTGGCGCACTACTACGTTGACCCGGATGTGCAGGACTTGGCTGAGGAAACCGGCGGCTGCGTGTCCGATTCGCTGGAGATGGCGCGCTTCGGGCGGGATCACGCGGCCAAAACGCTGGTCGTGGCCGGCGTGCGCTTCATGGGCGAAACGGCCAAGATTCTCAGCCCGGACAAAACGGTGCTGATGCCGGATCTGGATGCAACCTGTTCGCTCGACCTCGGTTGCCCGGCCGACCAGTTTGCAGCCTTCTGCGATGCGCACCCGGATCGCACGGTGGTGGTGTATGCGAATACCAGTGCAGCGGTGAAGGCGCGCGCCGACTGGATGGTGACTTCGTCCATCGGCCTGGAAATCGTGCGCCACCTGCACGCGCAGGGCAAAAAAATCCTGTGGGCGCCAGACAAGCATCTGGGCAGCTACATCCAGAAAGAAACCGGGGCCGACATGCTGTTGTGGCAGGGATCGTGTTTGGTGCATGACGAATTCAAGGCGCTGGAACTTGAACTGCTGATGAAAGAGCACCCGAAAGCGAAAGTGCTGGTGCATCCGGAATCGCCGGCGGGCGTGGTCGCGCTGGCAGACGTGGTCGGCTCGACCTCGCAAATGGTGACGGCAGCGCAAACGCTGGACGCGGAAGAATTTATCGTCGCCACCGAAAGCGGGCTGTTCCACAAGATGAAGCAGGCGGCGCCGAACAAGCGTTTCATCGAAGCGCCAACTTCCGGCAACAGTGCTACCTGCAAGAGCTGCACCCACTGCCCGTGGATGGCGATGAACGGGCTGGCGAATCTGGCGGCGGTGCTGGAATCCGGTGCGAATGAAATCCACGTCGATCCCGCCATTGGCCAGAAAGCGATTGTATGCATCGACCGCATGCTGGCATTCGCGGCCGAGCAAAAGGCGAAGCAAGCCTCGGCTTTTTCCAGCGGAATGGGGCCGGCATGAGCAACCTGAACAACCGATTCGCGCCGTTTGACGACAAACTGGCGGCGGCGCTGGAAGCGAATGTGGCGGCCGCATTGGCAGAGGATATCGGCAGCGGCGACGTCACCGGCCGGCTGGTGCCGGGCGACAAGGAAGTCAAGGCGTGCGTGATCGTGCGCGAACAGGCGGTGCTGTGCGGCGCGCCCTGGTTCGAAGCAGTGATGAAGCAGGTCGATCCGCGGCTGACGCTCGACTGGCGCTATGCCGAGGGCGACGACCTGCAGGCCAAAATGCAGCTCTGCTGGATTACCGGCCCGGCGCGTTCGCTGCTGACGGCCGAGCGCACGGCGCTCAATTTCCTGCAAATGATGTCCGGCGTCGCCACTGCCACGCGCAAGTTCGTGCAACTGGTGGTCGGCACGAAAGCCGAAATTCTGGATACGCGCAAAACGCTGCCCGGTCTGAGGCTGGCGCAGAAATATGCGGTGCGCGTTGGCGGCGGCGCGAACCAGCGGATGGCGTTGTATGACGGAATTCTGATCAAGGAAAATCACATCGCGGCCGCCGGCGGCATCACGGCCGCGCTGCAAACCGCGCAGGCGCTGAATGCCGGTGTGCCGGTGCAGATTGAAGTCGAATCGCTGGCGCAATTGCAGGAAGCGCTCGACGGCGGCGCGAAATTGGTCATGCTCGATAACTTCCGCCTGGAAGACATCCGCGCGGCGGTGAAACTGAACGCGGGCAGGGCGGTGCTGGAAGTCTCTGGCGGCGTCAATTTCTACAGCGTGCGTTCGATTGCTGAAACCGGCGTCGATCGAATCTCGGTCGGCGCGCTGACCAAAGACCTGCACGCGACCGACTATTCGCTGCGCATCTTCGGTTAGCAGGCGGCTGCGAAACGACCGGGCGGGCATCTGCGCGCTGCGCCGTGCTCGCGCTGGCGGCGATGTGCCTGCGCCCGCGCCCGCCAAAATAACTGACTCAAAACGCATTTTGGTCAGTAAGGCTAAAAAATATACTGGGTGGTGTATTTTTAAACAGCTAGCAAAACCGTGGCCCATCGCTCGGTTTTAATCATATACTCCATTAGAATTCGCTTTTTTCTTCAGACTGTGGAATGATGGGCAGGTGATGCGCCTGAGGATAAAGAGAGCGACAACTGTGGCCTGCACCCTAGTGTTTTTCAACCGCATTCATTAATCGAGGTGTCTGCGCAATGACCAAAAAATTCCAGGAAATTTGCGCAGCCATGGCGATATTGCTGCTGTGGTTGCTGTTTGGCAGGCAATTTGGAATTAGTTATGACTGGATGGCACCGCTCGGAGATGGCTCGTCATTTTTATGTAAATACGTTGCTGACAGTAATCCGTGCGACGTGTATTTAGTGCTGTATGCGGAAATATTGCTCTCAATCCTGTATTACATATTAGGTCTGTGGATGGTGCGTCCATTTATATACAACAAACTAAGTAATGACGAAATTGATTTGTATAAGCATGACCCAATAAAAGCATATGTTGATTTCGTGGCACAGCGTGGATTATGCATCGGTTCAGTTGATAAATGGCTGTTATCGCGCAAGGATAAACTTGATAGGGCGCTTGGATTAGGATATTTCATTAATCGTCTTGAAAATGCGAACCTGTATTTAAGCCGTAAATCAAGTTTGTACGGATCAGATGTGGTTTTGACTTACAACAGGACAACCTTGAGAGTGCATATGTATGCCGTCATTTTTGTTTTGCTTGCAATAAAACTACTTTGCTTCGGGCGCCATTTTACTGCTGGTTTTAAAGACATTGTAATGTTGTATGTAGTTCCATTCTTTATTGGAGCGTGTATATTTCAGTTCGCAATATATTTCATGTCATGGCATCAGTGTCTGTTGAAAAGACATAATCAAGTTTTATAGCCGTTTGATCTGATTGTGTGAATGAATGCAACTTTCTCACGTCTGATAATTGAGACTTGTCCTTTATTTAGATATCTATGGACTATATAAAACGATATGGATGTTTGCTATGTCAATTGTTGACTATTGTCATTGCGAGCTACAATGAGTATGTCAATTTTCGGCTGAATTTAGTTTTTCCACGAAATTCATTATTCTTTTTAACAGATGTTGTCAACATCATTTTGACGATAACGGTTCATTGGAATGGGTGGGTGTTCTTGGTTCCTGCACTTGTTTGGCTATATTTAAAGAAGGCAATTGGCGAGTTGTTGATCTTGTATTTTATTGCATCGGTATTTTTTGGCGTCCTCGATACAATTTTGTCTTTTAATAGTGTTGATGGCGCGATAATATTAAAAGGAATTATATTTTATGACTGTGTTTTTGGTGTTATATTGCTGTTCGCAGTAATGCCGCGCGCCTTAACCGGTTTTAAAAAGTAACACATAAAGATGGTGATGCAATAGGGGACAGACCACCATTATTCATCCTGAATGGCTGTACGCCGGCACCATAAACGGTCTTTTGTCCAGTCCAGTTCTCCTGCTTCACATCAAAATAACTGACTCAAAACGGAGTTTGGTCAGTAAGGCTGAAAAGCATACTGAGGGGGTGTATTTTTAAACAGCCAGCAAAACCGTGGCCTGGAACCGTTTTTCAAGCATATACCCCTGATAATCTGGTTGTTTGTTTCCGCGCTAGCACGTGTGCCGGGATTTTTTGCGTGCATCGCGTGCGTTTCGGCTGCCATCGCGCCGGCGGAACGGGATAACCTGCCACATCGCCGGCCTGCGGCTGAACTCGGCCCGTGCCGTCATGGTCCAACACTGAAATCCGGCAAACGGGAGGATGAAATGGCGATGCGCTATTAGGGCGTAGTTGCCCTTTCTCTAATAACGGTTAATTGGCATCCTGAGGGATATGACTGTTCGTATCCCTCCTTCTCTTAAATGGATGATTACCAAGCGGGCTAGGCTGCTTGGGGAAATAGCTGCGGGCGAAAAACTCCTGCGAGAGTTCGTTGAGCTAAAGGAAAAGCATCTTCAGGTCATGCGCCATGACTTGAACATCATCGATAGCACCATCCGGATGCACGAGATTCCAATCGACCCAGAACGCATCCACCCGATCCGCGTCCAAGTCCGTGGACGCAGATTCAAATATGGCGACATGAGCCGCTCGATCCTAAATTGCTTGATGAAATTTCATCCAGATCCAGTAGCAACTACAGAAGTCGCTCTATTCCTTGCTAGCAAACTTGCGTTAGACCCTTTCAGCGCTGAGTTTCCAGAGTACGGGCCTGTCCAGAATTTTGTGTAAACG
>Ga0316604_10001564_pt1 | contig 19660 bp, 24 predicted proteins | sample OWC_soil_day20_C_FD_207650 | JGI IMG/M metagenome (GOLD analysis project Ga0316604, IMG submission 207650) | Wetland soil microbial communities from Old Woman Creek delta, Ohio, United States - OWC_soil_day20_CT | ecosystem: Environmental > Terrestrial > Soil > Wetlands | place: USA: Ohio...
GCTCGACCGCCGCGTCCTCATTGCGCCTTGCCGCGCTTCTCTCAACCGTCCCCCGTATCTGACATCCGACCTCATTTCGGAGTTTCCTGATGGACGAACCGCTTGTTGCTGTCGCCCCCTCTCCCGACACCATCGCCTCCGCCTCGGCGTTGCCCGCTTCCCTCGAATCCTGGAGCAATCCGGATGGCAGCACGCCAATAGAGGTATTGGCGCTTCTCAAGGCGATCGCCCGCCTCGAGCAGGTGGTCGACCAGGAGACGCAATCGCTCCGGGCCGGCGACACGCCGGCTTTCGAGGACCTCAACTATCGCAAGAGCCACGGGCTTCTGGAACTGACGCGGGCCATGCGTCTCGTCGATCCCCAGAGCATCGGCGATGACCTTCGCGACCGGCTCGAAAGCTTCCGCGATCAGCTCGAACGCAACCGAATGCTGCTCAAGACCCATCTCGATGCCACGCGCGAGATTTCGGCCATCCTGACGGCCGCCATCAGCGACGCCGAGTCCGACGGCACCTACGCGCCACCCCAGCGCCTATGGGCACTGCCGCAATGAGCCGCGTCCTCCTCATGGGCCTCTGGGTCTGCGTTGTCACGCTCCTGTCAGCCTATGGCGCCGCCTGGTGGTTGGTGAACGGCAGCATGGCAAGGCCAACGGACCAACCGACGTGGGAAGGCCTGCAATACGTCAAGACCGAGCCGATCAACGTGCCGATGATCCGCGACGGCAAGCTGATGGGCTATAGCGTCCTGGAACTGGTGTTCACGGCCGACAGCACCCGCCTCAAGGAGGCGCCGGTGCCGCCTGAACTGTTCGTCACCGACGAGGCCTTCCGGACGATCTACGGCGACGACAGCATCGACCTCGACCATGTCCAGCGCTACGATCTCAAGACGTTCGCTGACGGCCTTCGCCAGAAGGTCAACGTTCGTCTGAAGAGCGACATCGTCCAGGACGTACTGGTCGACCAGATCAGCTACTTCTCCCGTGACGCCATGAAGCAGTGACACCGTCAACGACGACTGAACAAAAAGGCGGCCTTCCCGCGTGGAGGCCGCCTTTTTGGCGCAATGACAATCGCTCGCCCTACCCCGCCGGCACGGCCGGCGGCTGCATCTTCTCGGCGAGTTCGCGGAAGGCGTCCTGGCTGAGCGGATCGGTCGGGCTCTGGCGAAGACCATCGTAGATGCGCGGCACCAGCGACACCGCCTGGTCGAGCTCGGCGTCCTGGCCGGCCTGATAGCCACCCATCAAGCGCAGGTCGCGCGTATCTTCGAAGCGGGCAATCAGGCTTCTGAGCCGCAGCACGAGATCGCGTTCCTCGCGGCTCCAGACATGCTGGGTGAGGCGGGAGATCGAGGCGAGCACGTTGACGGCCGGATAGCGGCCCTGGTCGGCGATCGCCCGGTCGAGGACGATATGGCCGTCGAGCGTGCCGCGGATATTGTCGGCCACCGGATCGTTGTGATCGTCGCCGTCGACGAGAACGGCGAACACACCGGTGATCGACCCGCCGCCCTCCTCGCCGGGCCCGGCTCGTTCCAACAGCTCCGGCAGGCTGGTAAAGACGCTCGGAGCATAACCCCGCGCCACCGCCGGCTCGCCGGCGGCCAGCGCCACGTCGCGGGCAGCGTGAGCGTAGCGCGTCACCGAATCGACGATCAGCAGCACCTCTTCGCCACGATCGCGGAAGTACTCCGCCACCGCCATGGCCGTGCGCGGGGCCAGGCGGCGCATCATCGGGCTCTCGTCGCCGGTCGCCACCACCGTCACCGAACGGGCGCGGTTGTCGCCGAGCGACTCGTCGAGGAATTCGCGCACCTCGCGGCCGCGCTCGCCGACGAGTGCGATCACCACCGTGTCGAAGGCGCGCGAGCGGGCGATCATGGACAGCGTCGTCGACTTGCCGACGCCGGAACCGGCAAAGATGCCGATGCGCTGGCCGGCGCAGATCGGCGTGAACAGGTCGAAGGCCCGGACGCCAGTGCGGATCGGTTTCGTGACGCGGGAACGGCGGAGCGCGTTGGGCGGCCGTCCATCGACGGGCACAGCAACGGCGCCGGGCGGGAGCGGTCCGAGCCCGTCGACCGGTGCCGCCATGGCGTCGATGACGCGCCCTTTCCACGATGGATGCGGCGCAAGCACCACCGGCCCGGCATGATAGGCGAGTGCGCCGAGGCCGACGTCGACGCGCGGCGCGAAGGGTTTGACGGTGACGCCGTCGGCGTCGATGCGCAGCACCTCGGCAAGACTCGGGCCCGAGGCGGTGGCAATCTCAACGCGATCGCCGAGGCGGACGTGTCGCGACAGGCCACGAAGGCGGAAGGCGTCGGGCGCGACTTCGGACACCCGACCGCCGATGCGAACATATCCGAGTTCGTGAACGGCGACTGCAACGCTGTCGGCGAGGTCAGCAAGGCCGGGAGATTTTGTCACGAGACCTGCCCGAGCGCCTTGATGGCGTCCTGCATCGACTGTTCGGACTTGGACGAGGCGGAGGTGACCTGTTCGAACGCCCGCGTCACTTCGATAAGGCGCGTCATCTCGAGCACGGGATTGACGTTGGCCTCCTCGACGAAGCCCTGCGCGACGCCCTGGCCGACGAAATCGACCACCGGCACGGCCGGTCGGTCGGGGATGACGCCCGAGTTGGTGCCGCGCGCCAGTTTTGCTTCATCGGGGATGGAGAACAGGCCGATGGCGCCGATTGCCCGGCCGTTCTGGGAAATCATGCCGTCCCGGCCGATCGACAGGCGGCCGGCGCCAGTGTCGACGAGGATCGAGGCGCCGCCTGGGTCCAGAATGGGGTTGCCCACCACGGTCTGGAGAACGCCATCGGCGGAGATCTGCAGCCGGCCGTCGCGCGTATAGACGTTGCCGGTCGGGGTCTGCACGGCCAACCAGCCTTCACCGTCGACGGCGACGTCGAGGTCATTGCCTGTCTCGCGCAATCCGCCCTTGTCCCGCGAGATGAAGGTTTCGCCAGTCGAGGAAAAGGCAACCGGGTCTGTCCCGGCCCGCGACAGGTAGGTGTCGAACTTCACCTCGTCGGCACGGTAGGCCGCGGTGGAGAGATTGGCGACGTTGCTGGCCAGCGTATCGAGGCGATTGGAGAGCGCCACCTGAGCCGACAGCGAAACGTAGAGGGAACTTTGCATGGTCTAGAGACCTCCGAGTTTCAGGCCTTGCAGGCTCATCAGCATGTCGGCGCTCATCACCGAGCTGCTCTGGCCAGTGATCAAGTTTACGACCGACGATGTTGCCGTGCTGGTCGGATTTGTGGCCTCCCACATGGCGGTGAAGCGGGAGAGAAACTTCTTGAGCTGGTCGGGATCGGAAAGGCTCTCGATGTCGAGCCGGCTTGCGATGTAGTTGGCCTGTACGTCGATGTCGGCGTTGCCGGTCTCCGCCGCCAACCCGAGCGCCGTCTGCACGACCTTCAAAAGAGCGGAGTCGGCGAGAATGCTGTAGGCGCCGGTGATGGTCGGCGCCTTGCGCTCGAAATAGAGTGCGAGACGTACCCCCTCGTTCTCCTCACCGGCCTGCGTTTCGACCGTCTGCCGAAGATAGCTCGACACGGTGGTCGCCACCTGGTCGCTCGTCTGGGCGCGGACGTTGCCTTCCGGCGAGAAGTTGAAGGCGGCGGCGAATTCCTTCCACGCCGGGTTTGCCTGCCTGGCAGCGAAGCTGTCGGCGTCGGCGGGATCGGAGGTCAGGATGCGGCGCAGAAAGCTCTTGGCGCTGGCCGCCGTCCCCGGCGGGTCGATGCCGAAGGCCGTTGTGGCGTAAGCGACCAGGGTGGAATCAGCGACGAAATCATCGACGCTCGTGACCTTCTGCAGCGACTTCTCATAGGCGAGCGTACTGAGCTTGGTGAGCGCGTCGGTGTCACCAAGATCGGTGGCATTCGCCGCGTATTTTGCTTCGACATTGGCGAGCGCATCCGGCGCCTGTACCGACGGCTTCAGGAAGGAGAAGGCCTTGGCGAACTCCTGATAGCGCTTGTCGACCAGCTTGTTGGCGAAGCTGGCGGAATCGCTGAGGTCGCTTTCCAGCACCTTGCGCATGAAGGCCTTGGCATAGGTCATGTCCTCAAGGCCAAAGGCTTTCATGGCATAGGAATAGAGCTTGTGGTCGCCGAGGAACTCTTCAAGGCTGGTGACCTTGCCGATGTTCTCTTCATAGTACTCGGTCGCGCGTTTGACGTCCGGCTGAGCCGCCGTACGCTTCAGCGTCACCGACATGTCGCGCGTGATCATCTGGTAACTGAGCGGCGTCGACAGCATGGCCATTCTCCTTATCTTGCCCAGATAATTGCCGTTTGAACCTTGCTCGTGGCTGTCGCCGGCTCCCCAAGCCTCGCACAAGCTTCTCCACCTAGACCCAACGGCAGGCAACCACGAGAAGGAGCAGGGCCTTGGGTAGTTTGATCGGCTTTATCATCGCGATCGGCTCCTTGCTCGGCGGCTACGCAGCACTCGGCGGACATCTTTCCGTGCTGTGGCAGCCCTGGGAGTTTGTGATCATCGGCGGCACCGCCCTTGGCATCTTCATTGTCGGCAACACGATGCGCACGGTGCGCGACACCGGCCGCAGCATCTTCGAGGCGGTGATCGGCGACATGCCGCGCCGGGAGCATTATCTCGGCGTACTCGAGGTGCTCTACGCGTTGATGCGCGAGCTGAGGTCCAAGGGCCGTAGCGACGTCGAGAAACACATCGAGGATCCCGACAACTCCGAGATCTTCCGCAAGGTGCCCTATGTCACGAAAGACAAGGAAATGCGCGCCTTCATCTGCGACTATTTCCGGCTGATCATCGTTGGCAACGCCAGGCCGCACGAGGTCGAGCAGCTGATGGACGAGGAGATCCAGACCATCGCCCACGAACGGCTGATGCCCTATATCTCCCTCGGGGCGATCGCCGAAGCGCTGCCGGCACTCGGCATCGTCGCTGCCGTGCTCGGCGTCATCAAGGCGATGGGGGCGATCGACCAGTCGCCGCAGATTCTCGGCGCGCTGATCGGCGCCGCGCTGGTCGGCACCTTCGGCGGCATCTTCCTGTCCTATGGCGTGGTGGCGCCGGTCGCCGGCAAGATCAAGACGGTACGCGAGCGTCAGCTCGCCCCCTACATCCTGATCAAGCAGACCCTGATCGCCTCCATGAACGGCGCCGTGCCGCAGATCGCCCTCGAATATGGGCGAAAGACCATCCCCGCTCACCAGCGGCCGACCATCGACGACGTCGAGGACGAAGTCATCTCCTCCTCTGCGCCGACCGCCAGCAAGGCCAATGAGACCGCCCAGCGGAGTGCCGCCTGATGGCCAGCCTGCATACAGCCACTCGCCCCGTCTCCGACAAGCTCCTCGATGCAAGCGGCATCTCCGTCGATCGCATCCCGATGCTGCACGTCGCCTTCGACCGCCTGGCGACGCATTGCGCCGACAGCCTTCGGCAGATGTCGGCGTCACCGGCCTACTTCTCGCTTTCCAACATCGCGGCGTCGCGCATCGACGACGTGCTGGATGAATACGAGGCCAACGCCATTGCAGGCGTCTTCCACGTGCCGGCCTGGGATTCGCGCATCCTCGTCGGCTTCGACCGGGACTTCGTGTTCTCGCTGGTCGAAGTGCTGTTCGGCGCCGATGGCAGCGAACCGCCGATCGACGTCGAGCGGCCATTCTCCAATATCGAGATCAACATCGCCCAGGCGATCTTCGAACGCATGGCCAAGGTGCTGCCGCTGGCCTTCGGCGCCGCGCACGACACCCCCTTCAAGTTCGAGCGCATCGAAACGCGCATGGACTTCGCGATCATCGGGCGGCGCAACAGCCAGGCGCTGGTCGCCAAGTTCCTGCTGCAGGCGCTCAACCGGGGTGGCGAGATGTTCGTCATCCTGCCGCAGTCGGCCCTCAACCCCGTCCGCGAAACGCTGGCCAACACCATGGCTGGCGAGGTGGCGCCGCGCGATCCGCGCTGGGCGCGCCAGATCCAGAGCGAGGTGCAGCGCACAGAGATGCGCGTCGACGCCATCCTCGAGGAGCGGCTGATCGACCTTTCCGACGTCTCCAACTTCCAAGTTGGACAAGTTCTCGAACTGCAGGCGACGCCACGCAGTCGCGTCAAACTGATTTGCCGGGGCGAACCGCTGTTCTGGTGTCAGCTCGGACAGAGCAATGGCGTCTACACCATCAAGATCGACGAACACGTCGATGCCGATCAGGAGTTCCTCAATGACATCCTTTCTCGTTGAAAGCATCCTGCTGATCGCCCTGATCGGCACCATCATCGGCCTGCTCGTCTTCCGGCGCGAACTCCGAGAGCTCAAAACCAACCAGGCGAGCTACTCCACATCGCTTGATGAGACCGGCGTCGCCCTGATGACGGTCGGCAACGCCATCCGCGAGATCAACATGCAGGGCCTGACGACGCTGCAGAACCTCATCGTCGAGATCGAACGGGCCCGGACCATGCTCAATGAGCTGGAGAAGGCCGCCAATCCCGCGGCGTCCGAGCCGCTGAGAAGCGGTGCTCGCGCCGCCGGCCGCTAACCGGCAGGCCCATCCCGCAGGAATTCCAGGAAAAGGATAGGATCATGGCCCGCAGTTCCAAGACCCAACGCGACATCGACGAGATCATGGCGGAGATGGACGGTCCATCCTCTCCGACGCCGGCCGGCGATGTGCTTGAGGCTGTCGCCATCGAGACAACCGCCGACCGCGACATCGGTGAAGGACCTGAAGCAGAGATCGGTCCCAGCCTTGAGGACAGTTTCGGCACGGTACGCAACCTTGAAGCGGTGATGCGTATCCCCGTCACCATCCAGGTGGTCCTCGGCTCGGCGATCATGCCAGTCGCCAATCTGATGAAGCTCCGTCGCGGTTCGGCCATTCCACTCGACCATCGGGTCGGCGAACCGGTCGACGTGGTGGTCAACGGCCGCACCGTCGCCCGCGGCGAGGTGGTGGTGGTTGAAGACGACACCTCGCGCTTCGGCATCTCGCTCACCGAAATCATCGGCGGCAACGCCTCCAACGCCTGAATAGCGGACGGGAGATCATGGCAGCCTCGGCTTCGGCGAAAAAGAACAAGGGCGATCGCCCCCTCCAGGGTCCCGACAAGGCGGCGGTCCTGCTGCTCGCGCTCGGCCAGCCGCTGTCGGGCCGTCTGCTCTCCCATTTCGACACCGGTGAGATCAAGCAGGTCACCCGCTCGATCGCCGACCTCGGCGCCGTGTCGGCCAAACAGATTTCGACGATTGTCGAGGAGTTTGCCACCCGCTTCACCGGTGGCAACCTGCTCGGCACGGTCAGCGACGTCGAGAAAATGCTGGCCGGCATCCTGCCGCCCGATCAGGTATCCGACATCATGTCGGACGTGCTCGGCTACGCCAACCGCTCGATCTGGGACCGGATATCCTCGGTCTCCGAGGCGATCTTCGCCAACTATCTCCAGAAAGAGCACCCTCAGACAGCCGCCCTCATCCTGTCAAAGGTGCGTCCGACCTTCGCCGCCCGCACCATGAGCCACCTGCCGCAACCGCTGCGCCACGAACTGATGCGCCGCATGCTGAACCTCAAGCCGATCGTCGAGGATACGGTGGCGATCGCCGAGCGGACGCTGCATGAGGACTTCATGCTGAACTTCTCGCGCAACATGGGCGCCGACACCCATGCCCGCATGGCCGACATTCTGAACAAGATGGAGCGGCAGGACATGGAAGACGCTCTCGAGGGCATCAAGAAGGTGAAGCCGGAATCGGCGGAAATGCTGAAAGGCCTGCTGTTCACCTTCGACGACATCATCAACCTGGCGCCGCGTGCCCGGCAGGCGGTCTTCGACCAGATCCCGACCGAGCGGGTGGTCCTCGCGCTCAAGGGCACCGACCTCGACTTCCGCGATGCCATCCTGTCGTCGCTTGCCACCCGCGCCCGCCGCATCGTCGAGAACGAGCTTGCCACCAGCGAACCCTCGCCGCAGCGAGACGTGCTCGAGGCGCGCCGGGTCATCGCCGACCTCGCTCTAGACATGGCCGGTCGCGGTGAGATCGAGCTCAATTCCGACCAGGACGACGACACCTACATACGCTGAGGTGCGTCATGAGCGACGAGCCGGAACAAGACAGCAAAACCGAAGAAGCGACCCCCAAGAAGACCCAGGATGCCATCGAAAAGGGCAACATCGCAACCTCGCGCGAGCTGCCCGTGCTGTTCTCGCTCGGCGCCATGTTGATCGTCATGGTCTGGGTGATCGGCAGCGGCGCCGCACGGCTGGCGGTGACCCTTCGCGGCTTCCTCGACAACCCTGGAGACGTCCGCCTTGAACAGGGACAGGATGCCGTTCTGTTGCTCAATGCCGTCGGTCTCGAGATGGCCCGCTTCCTGGTGCCGACCATTGTCATCTTCGCTGTCGCCGGCCTCGCCGGCGCCTTCGTCCAGAACGTACCGCAGGTGGTGTTCGACCGCATCAAGCCCGAGTTCGGGCGCCTGTCGATCGCCAAAGGCTGGAAGCGTGTCTTCGGCCTGCAGAGCCTCGTCGAGTTTGGCAAGGCACTGTTCAAGTTCGGTGCCACGGCCCTCGTGGTGTCGATCATCCTCAAAACCGAACAGCATCGGATGGTGAACGCCATGTTCTCCGATCCCGGCTCTCTCGTCGGCTCCACCGTCGACATCGCCATCCAACTGCTCTCCGCCGTTTGCATCGCGACGGTGCTGCTGGTGGCCGCCGACCTCATCTGGGCCCGTCTGCAGTGGCGGCGCAACCTGCGCATGACCAAGCAGGAGGTGAAGGACGAGTTCAAGAACACGGAGGGTGACCCGCTGGTCAAGGCGCGGATGCGCTCACTGGCCCGCGATCGCATCCGCCACCGCATGATGGCGAACATTCCGCGCGCCACGCTGGTGCTGGCCAATCCCACCCACTATGCCATCGCATTGCGCTACGTCTACGAAGAGGGCGGCGCGCCGGTGGTGCTTGCCAAGGGCCAGGATCTCGTTGCCCTGAAGATCCGCGAGATCGCCGAAGAGAACGGAATCCCGGTGGTCGAGGACAAATTGCTAACCCGGGCAATGTACGGTAAGGTGGATCTAGACCAGATGATACCCGTCGAGTTCTACCGAGCCGTGGCGGAGATCATCTACCTGCTCCAGGCTCGGTCGACCGACAGTCACCTGCCTGCCATCGTCAGCGGTCATACATGACGAACACAAGAAACGACCACCGTTCCATCGCTCGCGAGAAGGCTCTTGCCGAAGGCGTCAAGGACGTCGCGGCCGAGTTGCGCCTGATCGATATCGTCAATCTCGTCGTGTACATCCAGCTCGAGAAGCACGGCAATCTCGACGATCTCGTTTCCTCATCCGTCGAACTCTACTTCAAGCCGGACACGCTCCGTTACGGTTGGCGCGCCGCCGTCGACACCGACTGGTCCGGACCGACGACGGTGACGCTGGACATGGAATTCCAGAACCAGGGTGTGACGGTCTTCTTCAGCCTGATCCTCGGTCCGCTGAACGCTGGCGTCGAGGTTCACTATTTCGCTGTCTCCGGGTCCTCGGGCGATCCGGAAGAAAACACGCGCCGCCTCGTCGACGCCATCGTCGACGCCCGCCTCGTGTCGATCAACTAAAAAAGACGGCCTGGCCGACGAAGCCAGCCTCGGGCAAGTTTTCGGCCCCATGATCCCTCCCGAACACTCGGAGGGATCGCCCGTGCAACCCATCCATCTCTTTTCTCTCGCCTCCCGGCAGGCTGACTGGCTGTCCGTCCGTCAGACGACCGTGGCGCAGAATGTCGCCAATGCCGACACGCCGAAGTATCGCGCTGTCGATGTCGAACCGTTCGGCGATGTCCTTTCCCAGACCCGTCTCGCGCTTGCCGCCACCAATCCCGGCCACATGGCTCCAAACGGTATTGACGCCGCCGCGACGGATGTCCGCCGCGAGGATGCCTGGGAAATCACCCCGTCCGGCAACTCGGTCAGCCTCGAACAAGAGATGATCAAGGCCGGCGACATTCACACCAGCTTCTCTCTCAACCGCAGCATCGTCGCCGCCTTCGGCCGCATGCTGACCTCCTCCGTAAAGGGCTGACCGATGGACCAGCTGACCGCCGCCCTCAGGATATCCGGATCGGGCATGCAAGCTCAGTCGACGCGCATGCGCGTCGTCTCCGAGAACCTCGCCAACGCCCAGTCGACCGGCCGAACCCCGGGATCCGATCCCTACCGCCGCAAGACGGTGACCTTCTCCGAAGAAGTGGATCGCGCCATGGGAACGCCGACGGTCGTCGTCAAGGACATCGGGGCCGACCGCAGCCCCTTCGAGGTGAGCCACGATCCGGGCAACCCGGCCGCCGACGCCGACGGCAACGTCAAGATGCCCAACGTCAACGTGCTCATCGAGCTCAGCGATCTCCGCCAGGCCAACCGGACCTACTCGGCCAACGTCGAGGCGATCACCCAGGCCCGCTCAATGCTGACGATGAATATTGATCTGCTGAGGAACTCATGATGCTGAACCCCATCTCCTCGCTCGACTTCAACATCGACCGGCTGTCGCCGCCGACCTCTACCTCGGCCGTCCGCGCCACCGCGCCGGCAGAAGCCGCCGCCGCCTCGGCCACTGGCCCAGTCGATTTCATGGATGTGCTCGCCCAGGTGTCCGGCTCGGCGGTTGCCGACCTCAGGGCCGGTGAGGCCGCCTCGATTGCCGGCATGGAAGGCAAGATGAGCGTGCAGCAGGTCGTCGAAGCGGTGATGTCGGCTGAAAAGTCACTGCAGACCGCCCTCGCCGTTCGCGACAAGGTTGTGTCCGCCTACCAGGAAATCGGCCGCATGGCCATTTGAGGAGCCCGAAATGAAAGCGCTCGCCATCGCCGCCACCGGCATGACTGCCCAGCAGCTCAACGTCGAAGTCATTGCCAACAACATCGCCAACATCAACACAACCGCCTTCAAGCGGTCGCGTGCCGAGTTCACGGACCTGCTCTACCAGACCCAGCGCATGCAGGGCGTGCCCAACCAGGGCGGCCAATCGGTCATCCCCGAAGGCGTGCGCCAGGGACTTGGCGTTCGCGCCGCCGCCATCCGCAACCTGCATTTGCAGGGCGGTCTGACGCTGACCGGCAACACCTACGACATGTCGATCGACGGTCGAGGCTGGTTCCAGGTCGACGGGCCAAACGGCGAGACGCTCTACACCCGTGCCGGCGCCTTCAACAAGAACGCCGACGGCCAGCTCGTCACGCTCGACGGCTACGCCGTTCAGCCGCCGATCATGGTGCCAACCGACGCTACCGACCTGTCGGTCAACGAGTCGGGCGAGATCTTCGCCACAGTTCCCGGACAGGCGGCGCCGCAATCGCTCGGCCAGCTGTCGCTCGCCAACTTCACCAATGACGTCGGCCTCGAGCCGATCGGCGGCAATCTCTACCGCGAGACGCTCGCGTCCGGCACGCCGGTTGCCGGTGTCCCGACCGATCCCGGCTTCGGCAAGATCCGCCAGAAATATCTCGAGGCCTCCAACGTCGATCCCGTCACCGAGATCACCGAGCTCATCTCCGCCCAGCGCGCCTACGAGATGAACTCCAAGGTCATCCAGGCGGCCGACTCCATGGCCGGCACCGTTTCGACCGGGCTGCGCTGACGCCGGAAAGGCCGTTCCATGAAACGCCTGCTGCTGCTTGCCGCTCTCGCCTTGTTCGCCGCCGCCGTGCCGGCTGGCGCCCAGATGGTATCGACGCTGCCGGTACCCGGCATCACCATCTACCCCGGTGATCCGATCACCGACGACATGTTGACCGAGCGCCGCTTCCGCCTGTCGCGCGCGTCTCTTGAAGCCGTCGTCGCCGGCCGCGAAATACTGATCGGCAAGGTGGCGCGGCGCACGCTGTTGCCTGGCCAGCCGATCACCGTCAACGCCGTCGAGAATCCCAAGGTGGTGCGGCGCGGCGTGCCGGTGCGTCTCGTCTTCGTCGAGGGCGGGCTCACCATCATCACCTACGCCGAGCCGATGCAGTCGGCCAGCGTCGGTGAGGTGATCCGCGTCCGCAATACCGAATCCGGCACAGTGATCGTTGGCGTCGTCCAGGCCGACGGCAGCATCGTCGTGGGAAAGAGCTGATGCGCTTCCTTTTCGCCAGCCTCGCCGCTGGCTTCCTCGCCCTCCAGACGGCCTCCGCCCAGGACGGTCCGCGGATGCCGATCACCCTCGACCCGCAGACCGGCGAGGTGGTCTCCATCGCAGACAATCCCATGGGCTTTGCCAGCAAAGACGGATCGACGCTGCTTGCCGCCGACATGGCACCGACTTCGCCCCTGCCGCCGCCACCCGTCGTCGCACCGGTCGTGCCACGGAGCGGGCCGGAACCCAGGGCCCCGGATACGCCGGACACCATGATGCACTCTCTGTCACCAGGTGACGTGCGCATCAAGGACATTGCCGCCGTTGAAGGCGTCCGAGAGAACCAACTCGTCGGCTATGGCCTCGTTGTCGGCTTGCAGGGCACCGGCGACACGTTGCGCAACGCCGCCTTCTCCGAGCAGTCGCTGCAATCGATGCTGGAACGGCTCGGCGTCAACGTTCGCGACAGTGCGCTGCGGACCCGCAACATCGCCGCCGTGATTGCCACCGCCGAGCTGCCGGCCTTCGCCGGTGCCGGCTCGCGCATTGACGTCAACGTCGCCTCACTCGGCGATGCCACCTCGCTGCAGGGCGGTACGCTGATCATCACCCAGTTGTCCGGTGCCGACGGCGAAGTCTACGCCGTGGCGCAGGGGCCGATCGCCGTCACCGGCTACAGCGCCGCCGGCATGGCCGAGAGCGTACAGAAGGGCACCCCGACAGCCGGTCGCATTCCGAACGGCGCGCTGGTCGAGCACGAGCTTCAGACCAGCCTTGACGGTCTCGGCGCGCTGACCTTCAAGCTGCGCAATCCCGACTTCCGCACGGCCATCCGCATCACCGACGCCATCAACGCCTACAGCCGTCGCCGCTATGGCGCCGCAGTTGCCGAAGAGCGCGACTATCGTACCGTCGCCCTCGTCAAGCCACGCGGCATGTCGGCGGCCCGCTTTATCGCCGAGATCGAGGGCCTGCCGGTCCGACCAGACACGCCGGCCCGCGTCGTCATCGACGAGCGCTCGGGTACGGTCGTGATGGGCGCCGACGTGCGCATCTCGACAGTGGCCATTACCCACGGCAACCTCAGCATCCGCGTCACCGAAGCGCCGGTGGTCTCCCAGCCCGGCCCCTTCTCCGATGGCGAGACGGTGGTGGTGCCGCGGACCATGGTCGACACCAATGAAACCGGCGGCAATCTTTCCATCATCGGCGGAACAGATCTGCAGACGTTGGTGCGTGGCCTCAACCAGATTGGCCTCAAGCCGAGTGGCGTCATCGCCATCGTCCAGACGATGAAGACCGCCGGCGCGCTCCAGGCCGACCTCGTGGTGCAATGACGCCCGTCAGCCACGCGCAAGACTGCGGTGTGATCCTGCCAGGCATGAAATCAAGGACTGAAGAGGTTCCGGCATGACGTCGACCCGACGGCGCATCCTGTTTCGCCTGCTCGTTGCAGGCGTGGCGGCTCAGCTCTGCTCGGCCGTGGCAACGGCGGCGGAAACGCTGTCGCCAATCGAGACCACTGCCACCAGCCATTCCGGCCTCGAAATGCGGGCCCTGACCGAAGAAGCGCGGCAGTATTGCGTCAACATCCGCGACGTCGCCGCCGATGCGCGCTACGCCTGGCAGAAATCGACGCTAGAAGCGCTCGACAAACGCCTCGCCGAGCGGATCGCCGCCCTTGAGGAAAAGCGAGCCGAATACGAAACCTGGCTCAAGAAGCGCGAGGATTTCCTCGCCACCGCCCGCGACGACATCGTGGCGATCTACTCGAAGATGAAGCCGGAGGCCGCCGCCGGCCAGCTCACTGTCCTCGACGACGGTATGGCCGCCGCTGTGCTCGCCCGGCTCAACACGCGCGCATCGAGTGCCATTCTCAACGAAATGGAACCCGCCCGCGCCTCCCAGCTCGCCAGCACGCTCGCCGGCATGACCGAGTTGTCCGTCAAAGGAGACAAGCCTTGAAGCGTGCCCTGCTTCTTATCGCTGGCCTGATGCTCGCCGGCTGCAATACCTCCAACGACCTCAATACCGAGCCGACCATGTCGCAGGTCGGCGCCGCGCTGCCACTCAACGCTCTGACACCCGCGCAGGCGACGTTCCGGGATCCCAACTCCACCTACGTCCACGGTGGCGAGGGACTTTTCCGCGATTCCCGCGCCCGCGGGGTCGGCGACGTCCTTACCGTTCTCATCGTGATGGACGACAAGGCCGAACTCGACAACTCGTCGGAACGCTCGCGCGTCTCCAGCGCCGGCTTCGGTGCCGGCTTCGGCTTTTCCGTGGCCGGCGAAGGATCGGACGCCAGCCTCGATGGCAGCGTCAACTCCTCCTCCCGCTCCAAGGGCGCGGGTGCCGTCGAACGTTCCGAGGAAATCAGGGTCACCCTGGCCGCCGTCGTCACCAGCGTCCTGCCCAACGGCAACCTGATCATCTCCGGCTCGCAGGAAATGCGCGTCAACTACGAGATGCGGGTGGTGAATATCCAAGGCATCGTCCGCCAGCGCGATATCTCCGGCAACAATGTGGTGCCCTACGAAAAGATCGCCGAGGCACGCATCTCCTATGGCGGCCGCGGACGGATCACCGAGGTGCAGCAACCCGGCGTGCTCCACCAGATCTACGATCGTGTGGCTCCGTTCTGAGAGACAGCATGGCCAAGCTCCCGCTCCCCCCCACTCGCGAAACGGCGCCCGCCGAGAGTAACGCCGAGATGCGCCGCCTACCGCCGCCCGAACGCATCGCCCTGCTGAAGCCGGCCGCCTTCCTGACGGTGCTGGCCGTAGCGGCCGGCCTCGGCCTCGGCGTTCACCTCGTTCGCTATGCCCAGGTCGCCGATGCCGCCCAGAAGCAGGATACGGCCACCGCTGGCGAAAGCGTCCCCCGGACGTCGCGCCTATATCGACTGAAGCCGATCGTCACCAATCTCACCGAGCCCGCCGATGTCTGGCTTCGTCTCGATGCAGCGATTGTCTTCGAAGACGAGATGCCCAACTCCGAGATCGTCTCGGCGGAAATTTCCGAAGACCTTCTGGCCTTTCTCAAAACGCTGAAGGTCAGGCAGCTCGAAGGCGCCACCCAGCTCCAGCACCTGCGCGAGGACCTCCGGGATCGTGTCGCCATCCGCTCGGGCGGCGACGTCCGCGACCTCATCATTGAAAGCCTGGTCGTCCAGTGAAGAAACTTCTGCTCGCCGCCCTGCTGCTGGCCGCAACGAGTGTGCCGGCGTTCGCCCAGATTCCCGGCCTCGGCACCGGAATACCCGACCTCGGCTCGTTGATTCCGGCCGGCGAGGGATCGGCTTCCGGCCGCATCGTTCAGTTGGTGGCTCTGCTGACCGTGCTGTCGGTGGCGCCAGGCCTGCTGATCATGGTGACGAGCTTCACCCGCATCGTCGTTGCCCTGTCCTTCCTGCGCTCCGGCATCGGCCTGCAGACGACGCCGGCCAACCTCATCCTGATCAGTCTCGCGTTATTCATGACCTTCTACGTCATGGCGCCGACCTTCGACCGGGCATGGACCGACGGCGTGCTGCCGTTGACCCGCAATGAGATTTCCGAGGAAGTCGCCTTCGAGAAGATCTCCAATCCCTTCCGGGACTTCATGGCCCAGCGCGTCCGCGACAAGGATCTGCAGCTGTTCGACGACCTCGCGGCCGAGCACCTTGGCATCAAATCGGGCAGCGGTGTCACGACGCTGCGGGTGCTGATTCCAGCCTTCATGATCTCCGAACTCCGGCGCGGCTTCGAGATCGGCTTTCTGATCGCCCTGCCCTTCCTGGTGATCGACATGATCGTGGCGACGCTCACCATGTCGATGGGCATGATGATGCTGCCTCCGACCGTGCTGTCATTGCCCTTCAAGGTATTGTTCTTCGTTCTGATCGACGGTTGGAACATGCTGATCGGGGGCCTGGTGCGGTCTTTTTTCTAGTTCTCGACAGCTGTCTTGCTCAGGAAGCCCGTTCCGTCACCGGAGCGGGCTTCGGCATTTCCGGAGCTTTTTGGCGTTTCTACCCTTCGAATCGACAGACGTTTCGAGCGTCAGCTTCGCGCAAGCCTGATCGAACATGATGCAGCCATGGCAGGTTGGATCGCTCAGCGAACCAAGAGGATCCAAGGGCATGATGCCGCTCCTGCTATCCCGGTGAAAACCCGGAATGTCCCAACTCACCCATCAAAAAGGGACATACGAAAATGGCTAGCCTTCTGACCAATGCCGCGGCAATGACCGCTCTCCAGACCCTCTCGAACACCAGCAAGGCGCTCGACACGACGCAGAACCGCATTTCCACGGGCATGCGTATCTCGACCGCGTCCGATGGCGCCGCCTACTGGTCGATCGCCACCACCATGCGCTCCGACAACAAGTCGCTGTCGGCCGTGCAGGACAGCCTTGGTCTTGCTGCTGCGACGGTTGACGTGCAGTACACCGCTCTGACCTCCACGGTCGAGCAGCTCACCGAGATCGGCAAGCTTCTGGTTTCCGCCAAGGAGCCGGGCGTCGATCTGGGCAAGATCCAGAAAGAAATCAAGACCCGCCTCGACCAGATCCAGTCGGTTGCCTCGTCCTCGGTGTTCAACAGCGAGAACTGGTTGGCCGCTGACCCGGCCGCCGGTACCCAGAAGCAGCTGGTTGGCTCCTTCTCGCGCGTTGGTTCCGCCATCACGATCGAGACCGTCAACTACGACATCGCGGGTAGCCTGCTGTATGATACGGCCGCCGCCGGCGCCACCGGCATCATGGACAAGGCGTCCATCGTTGGCCTGGTCACCACCGCCGCAAGTTCTGATAACTCGATCGCGGCGATCGATATTTCCAAACTGACGGCCGCGACCGAAGCCGACCGTCAGGGTGACCTGACCAAGATCATCACCGCGGTCAACACGCAGTTGAACGGCCTCACGGACGCCGCCTCCAATCTCGGCGCCCTCAAGACCCGTCTCGACACGCAGAAGGACTTCGTGAAGTCGCTGACCGACGCCATCGACCGCGGCATTGGCCAGCTCGTCGATGCCGACATGAACGCTGAGTCGACACGCCTCCAGGCGCTGCAGACCCAGCAGCAGCTCGGCATCCAGGCGCTGTCGATCGCCAACTCCAACAGCCAGAACATCCTGTCGCTGTTCCGCGGCTGAGCGAACACCACCCGCTCAAAGCCGGATGGAAGCCACGCCCCTCGGGGCGTGGCTTTTCCTTTGGTGGCAATGCTCGCGCAAGTTTGCGGGCCGAAAGTGAATGGCAAGACGCTTCCCGGCTACCCGCCGGTTCCGCCCTTAACGCAACGGACCGCATCGAGATCGACAGATGACCGCTCGCGAACACGCCGAAACCCTCTGGATCAATCTCCTCGACCTTGGGCCGCGGCGGCTCTCCGCCCTGGCGATGGTGGCCGTCACCATGATGGCGCTGATTGCCGGCTCCGCCTATTATCTCAGCCGCCCGCAGTTCACGGTGCTCTACACCGGCCTCGAAAACGGCGACGCCTCGCGGATCGGTTCAGCACTGAACGACGCCGGCATTTCCTTCGACGTCAGTTCCGATGGCGCCACGGTCTACGTCACGCCGGCCCAGACCTCGCAGGCTCGCATGCTGCTTGCCGAGAAGGGACTGCCGCGCAGCGCTGCGGCTGGCTACGAGCTGTTCAACGAACTCGGTTCGCTCGGCCTCACCTCCTTCATGCAGGAGGTGACACGGGTGCGGGCGCTGGAAGGTGAACTCGCCCGCACGATCCAGACGATGAAGGGCGTCAAGGCGGCGCGCGTCCATATCGTGCTGCCCGACCGCGGTTCGTTCCGGCGCGATCAACAGCCACCGTCGGCCTCGGTCATCATCCGTACCGACGTACCCGAAGACGTGCGCATGGCCGAGGCGATCCGCCAACTGGTCGCCGGTGGCGTGCCAGGGCTCGGCGTTGACCGCATTACCGTTCTCGACACCGAAGGCACCGTGCTTGCCTCGGGCGAGGATGCCACCTCGCTGCCCGGCAGCAAGACCAACCGCCTGGAACGCACCGTAGCGACCGGCATCGAGGCCAACATCCGTCATGCGCTGACCCCTTACCTCGGCCCGGAAAACTTCCAGATCAGCGTCGCCGCCGAACTCAACACCGACCGCACACGCACCAACCAGACGCTGTTCGATCCGGACTCACGCGTCGAGCGGTCAATCCGCACCGTGCGTGAGAGCGGTAACACGCAGAACTCAAGCCAAGACCCGCCCACCACCGTCGAACAGAACCTGCCCGAGGAAACCGTGCAGGCTGACGCCACCGGCGACCGCTCCAGCGAGGAGAACCAGCGTCGTGAGGAGCTGACCAACTACGAGATATCCTCGACCACCAAGGAAGTGATCAGCGACGGCTACACCGTGAAGTCGCTGTCGGTCGCCCTCATCGTCAATCGCAACCGCATCACCCAATCGCTCGGCGACAAACCCACCGCCGAGGCGATAGAGGCCAGGGTCGCGGAGATGCGCAACCTGGCCGCCTCGGCCGCTGGCCTCAACGAGGGACGCGGCGACCGGATGCAAGTCACAGCCGTCGACTTCGCCGATAGCTACGCCGACATGCAGCCCGTGCCGCCGTTGACCTTCAAGGACGTGCTGCTGCGCCAGGCCGGCACCGTCGTCAATGCGGTGGTCATCCTCGCCGTCGCGCTGCTGCTGATCTGGTTCGGTCTCAGGCCGGCGATGAACGCCCTCCTGCCGCGCCTCGAGCAGAACGCCGAGGACAAGGAAGCGGCCGCAGCGGCCCTGGCCAGCGCCACCGGCGAGGCCACCGCCGCCCTGCCCGGCGGCAGCCAGCCGACGCTTCCGGCTGGCGAAGCCGGCGGCATGCAGCATCTCATCGAGGACATGAACACCCGCATGCGCAACTCACCGCTCAAGGTGCTGGAGCAACTCGTCGAGATGGACGAGGAGCAGGCCGCCAGCATCCTCAGGCAGTGGATGGGTGAAGAGGAGGCCGCCTGATGTTCCGTTCGGCCATCGACGTCCTCGCCGTCTTCGATCTCGACCAGCCCGATCCGCCACCGGTCCCACTTGAGGCGGAACCCCCGATCGAACCGCTCGGCTATTCCATCACCGAGGAAATCGAGCGTCGAGTGGCCGAGGCAGTCGCCGCCGTCCGCGCCGAAGAGCGTGCCGACGCCGAGTGGCAGCTGACCGAGGCGCTGGCCGAACAGGCACGGTCGCTTCGCGACGAACAGGAGACAGCCCGCAAAGCCTGGGTCGAAGACCAGTCCGACCGGCTTGCCGCCGCCATAGAGACGCGCTTTGCCGCTCTCGGCGAGTACCTCGGCGTTTCCGCTGCCCGCGCCCTCAGGCCGTTTCTTGTCGAACGGCTGGTCGATCGGTCGGTCGATGACCTCGCCGGCTGCATCGAGCGGCTTTTGACCGATGGCACGGCGCCCACCCTTGAGATCGCCGGCCCAGCCGACCTGCTCGACCGCCTTGCCGAAAAGCTGGGCGGACATGCCGACGCCATCGCCTTTCGCCCCGGCAACCAAGCCGACGTCGTCGTGACGGCAGGTGAAACGCT
>Ga0316604_10001565_pt1 | contig 19657 bp, 19 predicted proteins | sample OWC_soil_day20_C_FD_207650 | JGI IMG/M metagenome (GOLD analysis project Ga0316604, IMG submission 207650) | Wetland soil microbial communities from Old Woman Creek delta, Ohio, United States - OWC_soil_day20_CT | ecosystem: Environmental > Terrestrial > Soil > Wetlands | place: USA: Ohio...
CGGGCCTGTAGCTCAGTTGGTTAGAGCAGAGGACTCATAATCCTTTGGTCCACGGTTCAAGTCCGTGCGGGCCCACCAAATAAACCCCATGCAATCAATATGTTGCATGGGGTTTTTCTTTGCGCAGCCGTTTAGAAAACAGCAATAATTTGCATAAAGGTACAATTTCGGTACAGTAGCAAAACACATGCACCGTATCGAGGCCTTATGGCAACCATCGTCAAGACACCTTCCGGCACCTGGAAAGCCCTCGTTCGGAAGACTGGTTTCCCAACCACGATCAAGACATTCCGACTCAAAAGGGACGCCGAAGACTGGGCCCGACGAACCGAGGATGAGATGGTGCGCGGCATGTTTATTCAGCGCGCGCCCGCCGAGAAGCTCACCTTCGAAAAAGCCATGCAGCGCTACCTTGCGGAGGTAACGCCAACCAAACGGCCGATGACGCAGAGGGGTGAACACAAAAAGTCAGTCCCATTGATCGATTTTTTCGGGAAATATTCCCTGGCAGCGATCACTGGCGAATTGATCGCACAATATCGCGACAAGCGCCTTGCCGGAGAAGACCGCAAGGATGGCAACGATCAGCCCATTCCCCGTGCCTCGAATACCGTTCGCCTTGAGCTGGCACTACTTGGCCACCTCTTTACCGTCGCTGTCAAAGAATGGGGGCTTGGCCTTCCCTACAATCCGGCGCTCAATGTTCGCCGCCCCGCACCTGGCGCCGGGCGCAATCGGCGCCTTGACCCGGAGGAGGAGAAAAAGCTGCTCACCGCCGTCGACGCTCACTCGAACCCCATGCTTCGCTGGATGGTTCGAATCGCACTGGAAACCGGCATGCGCTCGTCCGAGATTGCCACCCTACGCCGCAACCAGGTCGACCTTGATCGGCGCATTGTCCGACTGCTTGAAACCAAGAACACGCTTCCACGCACAGTGCCCCTCACAACAACCGCCACTGCGCTGTTCAGGGAGGCGCTGGCAAACCCGGTGCGCCCCATCGATACGGACCTGATTTTTTTTGGCGAACCGGGGAAAGACAAAAACCGCCGCCCCTACAACTTCAACAAAGTTTGGCTCGACATCAAGCGAAGTGCTGGCTGTGCCGACTTCCGATTTCATGACCTACGCCATGAGGCAGTAAGCCGTTTCGTAGAAGCCGGCCTAAGCGACCAGGAGGTATCTGCAATCAGCGGCCACAAGTCAATGCAGATGCTGAAACGCTACACCCACCTTCGCGCCGAAGACCTGGTGGGACGACTGGACGATCTTGCCAACCAATCAGGCATGCGCAAACGCACACCTGCGGCAAACAACCACGAAAACTGAAATCTCACCGGTTTTCAGTAAGTCCGAATCGATTTCCGAGCGGCAGATTCGGATCGCCGGTAGTTGTCATACGTCGATGCCACGAGAGACCACCAGCGGTCCGCCTGATGCGAGCCTGACGCAGACTTGGCCATTCGAAGAAATGGATTGTCGAGATACTCCAACAACTCGCTCCTGCGAAGTCCACGGCCACCTGCCCAGCTCTGTTCGATTGCCTCGCGATACACCCAATCCGCGTCGAGCATGCATCGCTCCTTATCGGCAAGATAATCGGCAATCTCGTGAAAAACGCCAGTACTAGCCCACCAGATACCTATGTCGGCAAGGACAGCCTTAATGCACAAGTACAGCTCAATACCATCTTCTGGCGTCCCCATCCCGAATTGCTCGTTTAGTCTCTTGAGTACAACTACCCGACCAAGGTCTTCCTCACCCAAAAATTCATTTGAGTCGATACTGCAGAACACCTTGATTTGCAGCTCATCCAAGGCGTCGCTGAAACATCCTCGACCCCATGGCGTATCGCCGGCATCGTAGATACTCCAAAGATCATCCGGAGACGAGGCAGACCGCCACAGGGCTTGCCATAGGTTTCCCGGTCCGCAATCGAATAGGGAAGCCGCATCCGGAAACAACTCGCCCAACCAGTTGATGGAATCAGCGGTCAGCGCCACATCGCCCGAAAAATTCTTGCGCCACTTGTTGTTCGCAGCAGTCTCCCAAGCTCGCCCAGGGCGTAGCTGACGCATTGCACCATCAAACCAGGATGAGAACTGGTTCACATTATTCACACGACTGGTCCGAACAAGCATTTCAGAGAGAGTGAACACGGTTCGAACCCGGTCGCGCACACGGTCGGCATTCGACTTGACAGCACCAAGCGGCCGCCCTCTTCCCCGTTTTGCATTCGAAACCTGATCGCCGTTCATTTTCTCGCCTTCTCGCCAGAATTTATTTTCCCAAAATTTCGATGTCATGTGCGCGAATCTGTGTGTTGTTTACGTGACCCACCGGAGAACATCGCATGACAACGATCGAAGACACGCTTCTGAACCGCTATGGCCCGCTACTCAGCATCAGCCAATTGGCGACGGTACTCGACAGATCACCAGAGGGGCTGCGCATCAGTCTGCGCAGCCCCGGCGACTGGTCATCAAAGATCAACTCAGCTCGCCTGAAAATCGGCCGGCGCGTGTATTTCCGCACGTCGCAGGTTGCTCAACTGTTTGCCAGCAACTAAACCAACCGGCTCAGTTTTCAGATTGTGAGCATCAAGATCATGAGTCTCGTATGGGAACACTACCCGACCGGTGGAGGGGAGTTACTGAGCGCTTTGGCATATGCCGATCACGCCCACGATGACGGTACGGGCATCCGGCCAAGCGTTGCATACATGGCGAGAAAGACTCGACAAAGCGAACGCACAATCCAGATGCATTTGTCAGCCATGAAGCGAATGGGTTGGCTGCTGACTGTACGGTTCGCAACAGGCGGCGCTGGCCGAGTGACCGAATACCGCGTCAATCCGGCATGGATTTCCAACCCCGCAGAATTTTCACCCTTTTCCGAAGCCCCAAAAAGGGTGCAACAAGACGCTGAAAAGGGTGCAATTGACAGCAAAAAAGGGTGCAAAGCTTTTGCACCCCAACCACCAAGAACCATTAGTGAACCTACTACTACCCGCGACCAGGGGAACGATTGCAACTTAGTCGGCCTAGATGAATTGAAATGGCCATCACTACTTGCTAACGCTGCACATGCGTCCGCCTTGAAAGTTCTGCAGGACTGCCCTCGTGCTGATCGGCAAAACGTGCTCGATGAAATTGGTGGCCTCGCTGACAGAAACGAAGTTCGTCGTCCGATAGGTCTTCTGCGAAAACTCGTTCAACGAGCGAAACAAGGATTGTTTGTTCCGGCCGCAGCACTCGACTATCAACGTAACCGTGAATCCCAAGCCATAGCGGCCCAAACACGGATTACAGAAGAACAACAGCGAAAACAGCAGTTACCCCCGCCTGCTCGCGAAGTCACACAAGCACGCCTTGCCTTGCTTCACCAGCAACTTACCGGCCAGCTCTCTCTCATCGACGCAAAGGAGTCGCCATGAAGCGAATCACAGTAGAGGTTAGCGAAGAAACGGCAGCGAGCCTTGCGGAACTAGCAATTCGCTGCACAGACGAGCACAAGCGCCGAAATGGCTTTACCAGTCATGGCGCATTGACCGCCCCTGCTTTGCTAGCAATGCTCGCTCAGGATGCCGGCCAGGTAATCAGCCGGCCTGGTAGTTGGGAAGGCAGCAACATGGCCCAGCTCCTCAGTTCTCACGGCTACGAGGTGTAGCCCTGTGAAGAACCTTTTGGAGCAAATCAGCGACCGCGCCCAAATCGAATATGCCGTCGTGCCGCACGCATCGATGCCCTGCGGGGCCTGCGGCGGGTGCCGCTCATGTGGAACGCCATGAGTGATCAGCCACCCAGCCGCAAGAGCTTCACACCGCTCAAGGTGTATTGCCTGCCAGAAGAGAAGGCATGCATTGAGTGCAATGCCAGGAGTGCCGGCATGAGCACCGCCCGCTTCCTCCGCGAGGTCGGCCAGGGCTACCGGGTGCGCGGAATCGTCGATTACGAGCAAGTGCGCGAGCTGGCCCGAATCAACGGTGATTTGGGCCGTTTGGGTGGCCTGTTGAAGCTCTGGCTCACCAATGACGTCCGGACAGCGCAATTTGGAATGAACACTGTCCTGCGGTTGCTTGACCGAATCGAAATAACCCAAAACCAGATGGCCGAGGTCATGCGGGCAATCGTGCGCCCCAAGGCCGAAAGCTGATTTTTTTTAGCCGCTAAAATCGAAAGGAAATTGAAATGCGGAAAATCAACGTAGCCGCGAGCGTGGCTTTGATTCTTGCTCTTGCCGGCGGAGTATCGATGCCAGCCTACGCCGGCATCCCCGTTATCGACGGTGGAAATCTCAGCCAAAACATTGTTAGTGCCATTGAGGAAGTGGCCCAGACGATCAAACAAATCGAGCAGTACAAAACTCAGTTGGATCAGTACGAGAATATGCTGCAAAACACAGCGGCGCCAGCAATGAGCATTTGGGACGATGCGCAATCGACCATCAACGGGCTGATGAGTGCAACCAACACTCTGAACTACTACAAACAGCAGCTTGGCAGCCTCGATAGCTACCTTGGCAAGTTCCAGGACGTGAATTACTACAAGTCTTCGCCGTGCTTCACAGCGGCAGGCTGTTCAGCCTCCCAATTAGCCGCCATCAAGCAAAGCCAGCAACTCGGCAGCGAGTCGCAGAAAAAAGCCAACGACGCGCTTTTTAAGGGGTTGGAACTACAGCAGCGGAATATCGCCGCTGATGCGCGACAGCTTGAACGCCTGCAATCGAGCGCCAAAGGCGCCGATGGTCAAATGGCCGCCCTTGGATATGCCAACCAGCTCGCCAGCAATCAGACACATCAACTTTTGCAAATTCGCAGTTTGTTGATCGCGCAGCAAAACGCGGTGGCATCCAAGATGCAGACCGATTCTGACCGTGATGCCCAGCATGCCGCCGCGCATGCCTCCTCGACGGAAGGGCGGATCGACAAGACCGCTCGCCCAAAGAACTGGCTCGAATTGAACCGTTAACGGAGAACTTCCCATGCACGTCAAATACATCTCGCCTTTGGCCGTCGTCGTGGCCACGGCCCTCCTTGTTTCAGGGTGTGGTCAGCATGAGCTTGATTGCAAGAGCCCGCGTAACCAGGAAGAACGACAGCAATGCGCCCACAAGGCGTCGACCGAAAGCCGCATCGCACCGACCGAGAAGCCAAAAAACTGGCTTGAACTGACCGACCCGAAGAGGTGACACCATGAAGGGAATAAAAACAGCGGCACTCATCGGCGCAGCCTTGATGCTGTACTCGGCCGGCGCCGCCGCCCAACTCAGCAATCAAGGCATGCTCGATCAGGTCGTCACAGAGTTCGCCACCCGTGCGTCAAGTTGGCAGTCCGCAGTAATGAATGCCGCCACTTGGCTATTCTGGACGCTGGGCACCATCAGCCTGGCCTGGACTGGTGGCATGCTCATCCTGCGCAAAGCCGACATTGGTGATTTCTTTGCGGAATTTGTCCGCTTCATCATGTTCTTCGGCTTCTTCCTCTGGCTACTGAGGAACGGCCCCCGGATCGCATCCGCGATCATCCAGTCTTTGCAGAAAATCGGCGAACAAGCCTCGGGTATCTCGTCTGTTACCCCCTCGGGCATCGTCGATATTGGCTTCATGATCTGGAAGCAGGCCGTCAGCAACTTGTCGCTATGGAGTCCCATTGATAGCTTTGTCGGCGCAGCCCTGAGCGCCGGGATCATGCTCCTGCTGGCAGCCGTCGCGGTCAATATGCTCCTGATCTTGGTATCGGCCTGGATCTTGATGTATGCCGGGATCTTCTTCCTCGGGTTTGGTGGATCGCGGTGGACTTCCGACATGGCGATCAACTACTACAGAACTGTGCTTGGCGTTGCCGTACAGCTCATGGCAATGGTGCTCCTGGTCGGCATCGGCACCGACTTGCTTTCGGGCTTCTACGCAAAGATGAATAAGGGCACGCTCAATTTTGAGGAGCTGGGCGTAATGCTGGTGTTCTGCTTCGCACTGTTGATGTTGGTGAACAAGATTCCGGGATTGTTGTCTGGCATCATCACTGGCGCAGGTATCGGCCATTCGGGCATCGGCAATTTCGGCGCGGGGGCTATTGCTGGCGCAGCGATAGGGGCGGCAGGCATGACTGCGACGGCAGCTAGCATGGCTGGTTCTGCAATCATGGGTGGGGCGCAGAACATCGCTGGCGGCATTTCTGCCATCAAGGCTGCCTTTGAGAAGGCACAGGCCGGGACGGAAAGTGGTAGTAGCCAGATGCCCAGCTTTGGCAGCGCCGGAGGTAGCACATCCGGCGGAGGTGGCGACAGCGGGAACTCCCCATTTGCGCAAGCGGCCGGCTTTGCCGATTCGTCAGGTTCTAGCAGATCGACCGGTGCCAGAAGCAGCGATTCCGGAGGTTCCGGCCAGCCCAAGGCCGGCGGCAAGCAGCAAGGTAGCAAGGGCGCCACCGGCGGAGGCATTGCGCGAGCTGCTGCACTCACCGTAGGCGCTGCGGCCGAATTGGCCAAAGGAACCGGCAATCTGGCGAAGAACAAGGCCGTGCAATTGGCAACCGATTTCCAGGAGCGGGCAAGCGAAACAGTTGGCGGGCAGGTAGCCGCCACGATTCGGGGAACTCAGCAGGATTTGCCGGCGTTCGAAGGCAATAGCTTGGCGGCGGCAGATGACGAAGTCGCAGCTTTTGTCGGCAAGACACAAGGGACCGAGCCATGAGCACGTTGATGCCCCGTGAGCGCATGATGGACTACGCCGCTCTACTGAATGATGTGGTGGCTGTTCTGTACACGCCAAAGCAGCAAGTAACGCCAGCGGATCGCCGGGCGATCACGAAGCTACTCAACACCATGACAGACGTGAATACCATGTTGCTCTATCACTTCAATTGCCGTCACCTTCCCACGGAAAACCTGATCGAGCTTCATGCAAAGGTGGCACGCCTAGCACCTCAATCCAGACGATCCTAATCTTTGGCATCCCTCCCATGGGCGGCCGGTATGCCGCCCATTTTTTAGCGGCTAAAAAAGACACTCTCGAAATTCCATGATCATCAAGCACGTTCCGATGCGCTCACTCGGTAAGAGTGATTTTGCCGGGCTGGCAAACTACATCACCGATGCGCAGAGTAAAGCCTATCGGCTGAGTCAGGTTCTGGTCACAAACTGCGAGGCCGCAACGCTGCCGGCGGCTATTGAGGAAGTACTTGCGACCCAGTACATCAACACCCGAGCGAAGAACGACAAGACCTATCACCTAATCGTTTCCTTTCGCGCCGGCGAGCAGCCTGACACCGACACGCTCAAGGCCATTGAGGAACGAATCAGCGCGGGACTGGGCTACGGCGAGCATCAACGCATCAGTGCTGTGCATAACGACACCGACAACCTGCATATTCATATCGCTATCAACAAAATCCACCCGACGGGGCACACGATCCACGAACCGTACTATCCGCACCGGACGCTGGCTAAGCTATGCGGAGTTCTGGAGAGGGACTATGGCCTTGAACGCGACAATCACGAGCCGCGCCAAAGGGGTGCTGCAGCCAGGGCGACTGATATGGAGAAACACGCCGGTATTGAGAGCCTGGTTGGTTGGATCAAGCGGGAGTGCCTAGACGAAATCAAAAATGCACGGAGCTGGGCCGCATTACACCAGGTCGCGAGTGACAACGGCCTGGAGCTGCGAGCTTGTGGCAATGGCTTAGTCATCGTGGCCGGCAACGGCACCACCATCAAGGCCAGCACCCTTGGCCGTGATCTGTCAAAGTCATCGTTGGAAAAGCGGCTGGGCGCCTTCCAAAAATCACCTGAGCGGCAGGCAGAAGCCATTCAGCGCAGCTACCAGAAAGCACCAGTGCGCCTGCGGATCAATACGACAGAGCTTTACGCCAAATATAAGGAAACACAGAAGGACCTCGCGGCGAATAGAACTGAGGAATTAATCAGGATAAAACGGCGGAAGGATCTGGCTATAGAGAACGCCAAAAGGGCGAGCGCAATGCGCCGGGCCGCAATCAAACTATTGGGCGGAGGCCACATTACCAAACGCCTGCTGTACTCCCAAGCCAGCGCCTCTTTGCGTGCCGGACTGGAGACGATCTACAAGGACTATGACCAGGAGCGCGGCAGGGTCTACCAAGATTTCCAGCGGAGAACTTGGGCCGACTGGCTGAAACAAGAAGCTATGCGGGGCAACGGCCTGGCACTGGATGCCTTGCGCGCACGAGAAGCCGCAGCAGGCCTCAAGGGCGATACCATTGAGGGAAAGGGACGAACCCAACCAGGTGCAGCCCCTGTCATCGACAACATCACAAAGAAGGGAAGCATCCTTTTTCGCGCCGGCCGGTCGGCGGTCCGCGACGATGGAAAGCGGCTGCAAATCTCGCGAGATGCCGACGACACCAGCATTCAGACTGCGCTGCGCTTGGCGACGGAACGCTACGGCGAGCGCATTACCGTTACCGGCTCGCCGGAGTTCAAGGCAGCGATCATTCGTGCAGCGGTCGATACCAGGCTTCCGATTATATTGGCCGACCCAGCCCTGGAGCACAAACGCCAGGCGTTGATACGCCGGGCAGACCAGAGCATCCTGAAGCCCACCGCCGTCCGTCCTGGCCTGCCGCCTATCGGGCGGAAGCCACCACCGCATCGCCGGCATGCTTTACGCACCCTTAGCCAGCGCGACGGACTACGGATCGAGAGCGGCGAATCCGTGCGACCACAACAACCCGCAACGCCAACGCCAGCATCTGCCACCAGTGAGCAACAGCGCCTACGTGCCAAGTTACTGGCTGATATGGTGGCCAAAAAAGCGAAACGCCAGAACACAGGCAAGGGGCGGTCAGGATGAAATCCACGGAGGCACGAACAGCCTGAATCGCGAAGATTGGTTGCTAGCCATCATTTCAATGAATAAGGGGGGTCCGATTATGCGTACCAAAAATCCGCTTTACAGATTCTGTAACACGGAACACAATAACTAATGATCCACTCGTTCAACTGTCTCGATACCGAGGCGCTTTTTCATAGCCGGGCGGTGCCACGGTTCAGGAACATCGAGCGTGTGGCTCGACGCAAGTTACTGCAACTGCATGCGGCAACTGTCTTGGTCAGCTTGAGAGTTCCACCTGGGAACCAGCTCGAAGCCCTCAAAGGCGACCGCAAAGGGCAGCACAGTATCCGCGTCAACGATCAATGGAGGGTGTGCTTTGTCTGGAAAGAAGATGGCGCCCACCAAGTTGAAATAGTCGACTATCACTAGGAGCTGAACATGGCTGAATTACTTGACGAGATCCACCCTGGCGAAATTTTGCTGGAGGACTTCATGAAGCCGCTGGGTATCTCGGCCCGTCAACTTGCGGCCGACATTGACGTGTCACCGAGCCGCATAAGCGAACTGGTGCACGGCACTCGCCCCATTACGGCCGATACGGCGTTGCGCCTCGGCCTGTTCTTCGAGATGGAGCCGCGTTTCTGGCTGAACCTGCAAACCGAGTACGACATGCGAATCGCTGCTCGTACCCTGCAAGAGAAGATCGCACCGCGTATCCGTGTTTTCCATCAGGCAGCAGCCTGACCACGAAGGGCGAGGACGTAGGACAAAGACGAGCCACGCCGCCCAACCCGGCTAGCCTTTGGCCATCTGCGAAATCGCGCTGCGATGGCTACCGAATCGCATTAGTGTAAGTAAGCAGTACAAATCAAATTAATCCAGGTAGGCAAAAACATGCGGAATATATTCATCGAACACTTCCGCAATGAATGTCAGGATAACCATCGTTTTACGAGCCTGACATAAGACCGTACCATAATTACTACATAGCACAGTAACTGCAGTATCAACGCCAGTCGCACTGCACAGTTGAAATCCTAAGCTCCAACAAAGTTCGCTCCTTAGCGTTTGTCGAACAATTCTGGAGGAAATGCTTAGTTGAACAAGTATTGAAATACCGCTTCAGCAAGCAATTTTGCCGTTTTCAACGATAAGGATTTGAAGCAATGGACCTTTTTACTCCAATAGTCCCATCTGAAAAACAACATCCAAATTTTATCAGTACCTGCATCCCTGGTCGTGCAAGTGAAAGAGCTGTGGTACAAAATTGGGCAACAGACTTCCCTGATCGGGATGGTAAGTTTGTTCAAGAGTTCCAGACAACATTCAACTCTTCATTCTGGGAGATCTATCTGTATGCGTTGTTCAAGGAGTACGGATTTGAGATGAATTGGGCCAATCCAAGCCCGGACTTTCTCCTCAAAACCTCCTTCGGCGACATCGTTGTCGAGGCGGTGACGGCAAACGCTGCCGCAGGTGCAACGCCAGAGTGGGAGAAAATTAGACTTATGACCGATGAGGTGATCAATAAAAATTTTTGGCCGCTCAATCGTGAAGCCATCATCCGTCTTTCAAATGCGCTTTTAGGCAAAGTCCGAAAGTACGCGACCCACTACCAGAGGTTGGCCCATGTAGCCGGCAGACCCTACATCATTGCAGTTGCACCATTCGAGCAACCTGATTTTCAACATCAGTACGACCGCCCTATGCGGGCACTACTCTACGATGACTATGTGGACGAAACCGCATATTTCCGTGATCCAGATGCATACCCCAATGGCCCACCTAGCGTTCAAATTCGATCAATAGAGAAAGACAACGGGGCAACCATAGAAATGGGGATATTTTGCAATCATGAATGGGCTGAAGTCAGTGCAGTGATGTTTTCATGCGTAGCGACCTGGGGAAAAACCGTTGCCATGTCAACTGAGCCCAGGCTGGGTAGTGTAATGACATCATGGGGGACAGATGAAAGTGGACGCTCTGAAATGCGCATGGCCCGCATTGGGCAGCCATCAGAGAGCATCAGCGACGGTTTTCAGGTCTTCCATAATCCCTATGCTCGTCGCCCCGTGCCTTTAGAGATTTTTCGTCGAAAAGGGGTAGTTCAGCACTATTTTTTACGGCATCACGGCTGGGTTCGCGAAAACTATGATGATTGCTTGCAGTTTAGGCTGACGCAAACGCTTGGCTTAATTAATCAAAGCCCAAAACAGCACAGACAAAAATGATCAAATCAATTTATATCGATTGGAATATATTTCAAGACATCATTCAGAGCCGTCGCACAGAAGGATTGAAGGAAAACATAAATGCCGCCGCCCGGGCGGGATACATAATTGTCTACTCATGCGCTCACATGAGGGACCTTTCAAAGTGTTCAAATCCAGAGTACATTAAGAAAGATCTAGCAGAATTATCTAGAATTACAAATAATTGGTGTTGTGTATTACAAGGGGCGGACGATTCAATTTCTCACATTCAAGAACCACCGGAAAATGTATTTTCAGAGGTAAATAATCTGAATGAAAAAAACATCCAAAACAAGGTGGTTAGATTCAAATTTGAACCATACGAAGTTGATATATCAAAAATATCCGAATCAAATATCTTGTTCCCGTATTTAGTTACCAGAAATAACATAATGTCCGCAGAAATCATGGAAACATTTATTGGCGATATTTCTGATGAGATACTTTCAAATCACGAAACTCAGAAAAAATTTAGAAAGTCGCTGCAAGAAATTTTCGGCTTAAAAAAACCTGCGCTTAACAACCTACTGGAAATGCCAATATATAAATACCTATTGGCCACAAGAGAGGACATTGGCAATCATCTAATCGAAATTATGGAGTCTTTTCTCTCATTAAGCGGAAAGTCATTTGGCAGAATACCGATTGGCGAAAAGATAACCACCACCTATAACGTTCTAGATTTTTTTCCGGCATTTTCGGAAAAATTGGATCGGCGCAACACCCAAAGAAACATTGCAACCGACGCAGAACATGTTTTCATGGCGTCAGGCTCTAAATACTTAATTTGCGGGGACGGAAAAATGGTTACAAAAGCAAAACTTGTATATGAAATATGCAAAATAGAAACACAAGTTTATAACCCAGATGATTTTCAGAGAAAATTTACATTTATTTAGGTGACAGTCTATGCTGTTTGGCATTGGGAGCGTATTGGCTACGGCTTACGGCCACATCGGGCTGTTGAACCACTGCAATACTACCCATGTATACTTAGGCCGCGAAGTCCATAGGACAGCTTACAGTGCCCCCTTTAAATGACGGCTCCTCTGAAGTAGCGTTTGACCATCTTGGCCGGATCAGAGGAAAGAGGGCATCAATTTGCTCGCCGAATACCGGACACTCAGTTCGATCACCGAGCACCTGCCTGCAGAAATTGGAATCTAACCTCGGCCGGCCGGTTGTGACCAAACTTTGCCTAATAACGACAAGGCAGTCACTATAGCGAGCAGGTCATACCCCTGACATTCGCTGGTCAGTATCGGTGAGAAGTTTAGGTCAACTCAAGTGATATTCCGCAGCCATCGCCTCACAGCACGCTTAGCGTGCATTGTTTCCCGAATTCGGCGCCACCCGAACTATAAACAAGACTGACTCGGACGCATGGCCTGTTAAAAATCAGACGTCCGAGTTGTCTTGAAATCACCGCCCAGAATAGGGGGTGATACTTGTGAGCTAAACGCTTTATCGTTTCAGCGCCGAAATTGTGGCTCGAACATCGCTTTTTTTGGCGAGACTGCGGGGGGGCACTCTTCATTTGCGAAAAATATGCCCCCGCAGTTCCATAGCATCAAAACAAATTGAGCACCTGAACCCCCGTGTCCTAGCACACGGAAACCGCGAGGAAATTGCGAGGAAAGGTTGGGTTAAGTGCCACCAAATCATCGAATGCCGCAATATTTTTCGACCCCATCGTGTTTCATGTGTGATTGCAGCGAAATAACGATACTTTACAGATGACCATGCACGACTTTCCTTAGCGTTTTACTATTTCGATAGGCGGGCAGGATGTGTGAAGTAGGCCCACCCGCAAGCGGACGTTCCTTCTTCACTATCCCTTATTCGCGCCAGGGGCACTCAACGGGGATCCTGCCCAGCAAGGGTCAACTGAGGGCACACATGAGCAAATATGGAGTAGCTAGCCCCTCTGGCTTGCAGAGCTCGGAGTGTTGTAGCCTACGGCATCCAAAACGGGCATTTCGGATGCCTTATTTTTAGCGGCTAAAATAACAACGAGCATCAAAACATGACTTCCCACCCACACGGTATCGCCTCTCCTCGCAACACGGCATCGCCTCCCAGAGCACTGAGTCAGGAGGAGAGAGCTACGCTATGCAAGGAAATGCAGGAGTCAGCAGCTTGGATGCGTGCAGAACTCGCAAAAAGGCGCATATCAAAACTGGAGGATAAAACCGCAGGCAGTAACCAACCACAGATCTCACAAGTAAAAACTTCAGGCAAAGACAGGTGAGAGGCGGCTCAATCGGATGGCGGGTGTCACACAAACGTCTGACGCAATCGGACGCCGACGTACCCCGGCTGCTAGCGCACGACAGCAACGCGATGTATAGCTGATGCTCATCAGACAAGCACCGCAGGCGACAGGTCTAAAGAAAAGGGGGTACGGAGCGATGATTAAATGGGGCAGACTCCGCTGGATCAATACGATTCAATCGGGCCCAAAAGTCAGAAATTCCGCCTGAGCAAGTATAGTAAGCTATAGAAAAGGCCTGGTCTTTTCCGTCAGGGGGACTTACAGTAGCATCCAATTTCAATAAGTGACTCAGCGCCACATGCTTCAAAGCAATACAAACGACCAATTGATTCACTCACTTCGCGACATCGAAGGTCGAGGCGGTACCGAATTTTGGTCATTCCAGCGCAGCGGTGTACGGCGAGGCGCTCATGCGTTACTGCATTACCCCGCGATGATGGTGCCGGACCTGCAGAGGACAATTCTCGCTAGCATATGCGAGTCAGCTCCTGATACGCAGTCTGTACTTGATCCGTTTGTTGGGTCGGGTACAGTGCTCGTCGAAGCTATGCAGATGGGTTTAGACTTTTGCGGCGTCGACATTAATCCGCTTGCGGGACTGGCATGCCTCGCCAAAGCGGGGCCATATTTCGTCAATGCTTTTGACGAAAAGCAAGCTCGACTGATTTCAAATATTCGCGCAGATCTCCGTACTTACGTCCCACGGGAATTCAAAGGCCGCGAAAAATGGTTCTCTAATGATACCTCGGCATCGCTCGAAAAGATAAGCAGTCACATTCGCGCGGAGTCATCACTTTGGGCGCGCCGCTTGTTTTGGCTTGCCCTATGCCGCGTTGTTCGAGCAAACTCCAATTCTCGAATGTCCACTTATAAGCTACATAAGAAAGCTGAAGTAGACTGTACTTTGAATGTGGATCCAATTACTGGTTTTGAAAAAGCGCTCAGTCTCTTCAGTACGAATCTTGAATATCAGCGTGTGAGACTTCGTGATGCGGGATTACTTAATCGAGGATGGTATCAAGGAGAATTGGAAATTCAAATCTCTGATAATTCAATCTTAACTGAGCCCCAATTTCAAGACAGAAAATTCGATGTTGTAATGACATCTCCGCCATATGGCGACAACCGCACAACTATTCCCTATGGGCAGTTCGCATATTTGCCACTCCATTGGATTGACCTTCCTGACATCCAGGAAGACATTGATCAGTCGCTGCTAGCTTCGACACACGCTACCGATTCCGCGAGCCTAGGAGGCTCATTGCGGAGTGTCAAAGAAAAAATTGACGAGTTGACTTCGATTTCCGAACATGCCCGTGAGTTCATTCGCACAATCGAAACTACTGATTCAGATGGAGTGAAGCGATTTGGCTCATTCTTCTTTGATTTTATGAAGTCAGTTGAACGAATTAGCAATTGCACGGCATCTGGTGGATACCAAGTCTGGACTACAGGCAACCGGAGAATCGCAGGAAAATTAGTTCCCATGGATGATCTGCTCGCAGAAATCATGGATGAAAATGGAGTAGAGGTTATTGGAAAAATTCATCGCGACATTCATTACAAAAAGATGGCGAGACGAAATAAATCTAGCGACACAATGACCTCCGAAACAATAGTGCTAGGACGGAAAAGGCAAACTGTCGAATGAATCTAGACCAGCAAAATAAGGAGAAATCACTCGAAACCGATGGAGCCTCCGTCCCACATTTAAGTATTTCTTCGCACGTCGTTGTGCAGCTAGGGGCAGAGCTAGTCACTGACGTGGAGCAAGCGCTACTTGAACTGGCAAAAAATGCATACGACGCCGACTCTGAAACGTGTGAAATTATTGTCGAACCCGAATGGGATATATCCCCTGCGGACCCAGCATATGACCTGCTTTTCCCTGATCGAAAGAAACCAGATGTTCGCTTGACAGAGAAAGTCGGTCGCCTTCGAGTGCGTGACCGCGGGCTGGGAATTCCTGAACAGGCTGTTGACCTTGGTTGGCTAAGAATTAGTGCTTCGCTAAAGCGTGCAGCTGGTGAGCAGTCAAAACAAAAAACCAAAAAAAACCGTACCCCAGTAGGTGACAAAGGATTAGGTCGCCTAGCCACTATGAAAATTGGAACCGTTCTACGGCTTAAAACTGCCGTTGAAGGTGAGTTGCAGTGGCGTACGGTGTCCTTCTCCTGGGGCGACTTCACTCCGGAGCGAACACTTGACCAGGTTCCTGTCTTGAAAGGAACAAATTCAGAAGATTTCGATTGCCCAGGTACGATTATCGAAATCATCGGACTGCATGATCCGGCTCATTGGAACAATCCAACCTTTGTAGAACGAGAGCTCATACCCAATCTTTCGACTCTTATCAGCCCCTTTCAGTCGCATGACAACTTCGGGATTACTGTAAGAATGAAGTCTCGCGTTTTCGAACTTGAAACGCTCCATGACGACGTTCTCAATCTTGCATCAGCCAAGTTCGAATTTGAATGGAACGGTACAGAACTTTCCATGAAGTCTTGGCTTGCACCATCGTTATTCCGAGGTGCCTCTGGCCAAGAAGAGCAAGAGAGGTTCGATAAGGTCTTCAACGACATCAACAAGCCGAAGTTGTTATCGTATTTTTCCGAGAAGCCACGCTTGCGTGATCATAACGTTGACACCAAGACCGCCACCCCATGGCTTCTTGCATTTGCGGAGAAAAGCTTATTTTCTTCCTTTCCTGCAGACAAACAATTCCCTGGAGGAATTGATCCTGGGCCGTTTCGAGCTGAAATTTACTCATTTATGTTTAATAAAACAACAAAAGATAAACTTCAGCAGGCGGGAATGAGCGCAGCGCAAATGCAAGCCATGGCAAACGTGGCCATCTATCGTGACGGATTCAGAATTCGAGCGCAAAAAGACTGGCTCCGTCTATCAGATAGTCAGACAAAGGGCGGATCATTTTACGAACTTCGCCCAAGCAACGTGCTCGGTTTTTTTGCACTATCGAATGAACATAACAGTGGCCTCGTCGAGAAGTCCGATCGCGAGGGCTTCGTTGACAATCGCGAGTTTCGCGGATTTATGTCTCTAAGTCAGCGATGCAGAACGTACGCAAATGGAATACTCGAGGCGTCTCGGAAAACGTTTAACGAGTTTGCCGCTACAGTAACTGCCGCGAAAGACATGCCCCCCACATCGCGAGCTTTGACAAAGCAACTCCAGGATGCAGAGTCAGAGTCGAGCCAAAATATTCAACGCGCAAAATCGACCTTATCAAAAGCACTGAAAGAGATTTCAGAAGCACGTATTACGCTTGACCTAAAACACGAACTCCCAGTCGATGCTCGATTGACGATGGCACTGCCGCTAGACCACGCCTCAACAGATTTAACCAGGTCTATAGAGGCGCTTCAATCGATAGAAGAAAAGCTAGTAGAGCACGGCCGTCTTTCGGAAGCGATGCATATCGTCCGCCTTTCAGACGATGAGCAACGGAGCCGACTTATTGATGCTGCGGCCGTTGGCCTTTCAGCCCGATCTTTTTCACACGAATTACATCACTATGTCCGGCAGCTACGCGATGGTGTTGCTCTCGTAGTGGAACGCAATAAAAACTATCGTGATGAGAAAATCCGCGAAGCAACCAAGATGCTGAACAGCGTCACGCGGGAACTCACGAAGCTTGTCGCAACCATCGACCCACTACTGCCGGGAAGTCGATCCCTGAAAGAGAAAATTCAACTTCACGATTTCTTGCAGCAGTTTGTTGACGCTCGCAAGTCGTTTGCGGAAACGAAAGGTGTTGACCTAACACTCAACATATTACCGACGTCTTTAGATCTTGAAGTGCGGTTCAGTCGCGCAAGGCTGTTACAAATTGTAGAAAACCTTTTTTACAATAGCTTGTACTGGGTGACACACGGTCCTTTGACTAATGGACGGGAGCGGAAAATTGTCATCGAAACCACCGAAACAGGATTTATTTGGTTCGATAACGGCCCAGGAATCAGCCCATCTCTTGAGTCATCAATCTTCGAGCCGTTCGTATCTGATAAGCCTGCTTCAGAAGGTCAAGGATTGGGGTTACACATTGTATCGACGTTCCTGGAAGCTGAACGTTGCTCCATACAGCTCGCAGCAGAGCGCAATGAAATTGGTAGACGCTACAAGTTCGTCGTCGCCCTTAACGGCGCCGCAACCGCCCATCAACAGCCAAAATTATTCCCAAGAAATGACTAAATTTCAAGAATTAATGACGCAGATGAAGGTCAGTGCTGTTTACTGGATCGACGATGAAAATGCTGAGGGTAGCGAACTCAGCCTAGTGAAACTGTCTGAGGGCTTCGTGAGTGCCTTAGTAGAAGCCACAGAGGCAGAGGCTAAAGCTGCAATGAGCATCTTTCTTAAGGAAAAGTCCCTCAGAACAAAAGCCAATAGCGTACTAGAGATTCTGAAGAATGAGGACGAGGACGAGGGATCCAAAATCGACCGCATCACGCCAATTCTTCAAGAACTGACCGGGAGCATTGAGAATGCAGCAACGTCCCTTGCTGGCGCGCTGAAAAAACTTCCCGGCCCCCTTGGCGTGGCGGAACGAGACGCACTCAAGACGTTGTTCAACGGTCCTGCAGCCAACTGGAAATGGAACACCCTTTCGTTTACAAAGTGGGGGACCGAAGGAAAACAAACTCTTGGTCAACACAACGATGGTGACTCAATCCTTCTTGTCGTGGACCTCCAAAACACAAGCGAACAGACGGCCGCCAATGGCCAAACTGTGCTGAGTGATGTTGCGACTGCCGCTATTGATCGAAAAGCCTGCCATTTAATCGTACTGACTTCTGAGTGCGAGATTGAGGATGAGTTTAGAAAAGGCAGGAAACTCACAGATCAATTTTTTTCTGCCAAACAGAAGCGAATCCCTGTGTTCGCTTTGTCCAAGAACCGATTCTCTAATTCGGCAGAAGCATTGCCGGATCACATGGTGAAAGCGTTCGTGAACGCGTTGGAGCGCGCGAATTTGTCTTTGGTACAGCTCGAATTTGCTGGCCTAATGCGGAAGCATTTTGAGACCTCGATTGATATGGCCTTCAACGCGCTAGAGACCGTGACAATTGAGGAGCTGGCGTTCGCAGTTATGCGCACCTCTCAAGATGAAGGGGCCTCAGAAACAGAGACTCTCGTTAGGATCATGAATATTGCTCAGCGGGAAGAATTCCAATTTGCGATTGCGAATAGTCCTGAAATTCGTTCGACAATATTGAAATTGCGTAGCGCAGGCCTCCCTATTGAAAAGAAAGATTTGGAGTCTGATAGTGAATTGCTGAAGCTCCGATGTGCAGAGCTGTATGACAAGCCTGAGGTCGTAAATAGCCTTTACAGCCCGCTGTCCCCAGGCGACCTGTTCATCATTCAAACTTCAACGCAGAAGCTAGACAAAAACGATAACCAAACAGAAGCACCAGAGATTGCGGAGGAACTCTACGTGCTGGTCGCAAACGCGTGCGACCTGATGCTGCGCAAGAACGGTACTCGACGCCTAGAGACCGGGATGTTGTTGCGCGTTGATGAACCCGGAAAGCAAACCGAACGGCAGTTTAGATTCGAACTTCGGCACTTGGAATTCACTGGCGTTAGTGGAAGTCCAACAAAGCAAATTGAACTTCGTGAATATAAGTCGGTGCCTCTCGCTCTATTAGATCTTTGCTGGACCAACCCTAAAGGTCAATGCACCTGGATCCCATCAGAAAAACCTATTTTTGAGTATCTTCTCGAATCGCAGAAATCGCGATTAAAAATACTCAATGCTGAATATGCAGAGCTTACCTCGGCTGTTTTTTCAAGCATGGCACACCCAATGAAAGCTATTGTCAGTACAGAGATAGGCGCCGAAGACAAGATCTCCTCAGTCAAGTTTTCGGTTCGGCGTGTTGGTCGACTTAGCGACCAACACGCCGCTCAACTTGTCAGCCGCTTTACAGGAGTATTCGGGCGCCCATCTGAAGAGCATGACTTTAGCCAAGCAGCTTAATTCGTAGATTAGGCATTGACCTATTCCAGCCCCCTAAACAGTCACCTCTTCGGTACAACAACGGTACAGACACCATGTTTGCCAAAATTCGAAAAATTACGCTAAGTTACTGATCCATAATTACTTTTCGATTCCTTAGATTACGCTCATGTATGCCCAATTTCCCTAGGCATAGGGCGTTAGTGGTAAACTCATAATCCTTTGGTCCACGGTTCAAGTCCGTGCGGGCCCACCAGTAAATCAAGCACTGCGGCCAATCCCCCGGGGTTGGCCTTTTGCTTTATTTCCTTCATCTGAGCACTTCGAAACACTCT